>MDSV01182199.1_pt1 | contig 11743 bp, 16 predicted proteins | sample 810851 | NCBI WGS metagenome assembly MDSV01 (sample SAMN05326640, study PRJNA326480) | marine metagenome | isolation source: seawater | place: Atlantic Ocean: North East | collected 2012 | reverse complement strand
TAGTAATTCATTGAATAATGAAAAAATATCTTCGCCAATTCAATCTAAAACTACTTTAAATAAAAAATTTGAAAAAATACCTACAGCACCTGATGTTAATATTACTGGAAAAATAACAGAGAAGGAAAACTTAATTAATTTAGATAAAAAAAAAGTAGATGCAGCACCAGATGTCAATATTACTGGAAAAATAATAGAGAAGGAAAACTTAATTAATTTAGATAAAAAAACATTAGATGACGTGCAAACTAGTGATGAAAAATTTAGAGAAATAAATTTTTCATATCCTCAATGGAAACCTGATCAATTAAAAAGTATAAAAGACGAAAAAAATGATATTAAAAACAAATATCAAGAGCTTGGTGATAATAGCAGAAGAAATTTTTTAAAATTAGATGCTTAATCTTGAAAATCTAATTCTTCAGATTTATATTTTTCAAAAAACTCTGAACCAAGTATTGACTTAATTTTTTCCATTGTTAGTTCACCTACTTGATCTCCGTAATCTTGGTAATATTCATCACACTTTCTAGAGGCTGCACTGGCAACACCCTGTGTAATAAATTCATTTTCAACAGCAGTTCTAGCCCTTGTGGTAGCTTCAGATTTAGCTTTTGTAAGTCGCCCCATTGCAGAATTCTTTTTTCTATTTAAGTCATCTACAACTTCCATTAGTTGTTTATAAGAAGGATCCGGGACGTTAATTTTAATAAATTGTCCGTCTATCTCAAATTTAAATCCAGCTTCATCTATCTGTTCAGAAAGATCATCAACGTGATCTGTGTTGAAAACTAAAAGTTCTAACAAATGAGGGTCATCAGTTTTTCTTAAGTCAGCAACATCAACTAGTCTTCTTGGTTTACCGCTTATGCTTACTCTTATATTTCTTATTATGGTAAGATTAGCGTCTGTTGCTTTAACGTCTTTAAGAATCTCTTCATACTCCTCTACTGCAGCTTTCATTAATGTTTCTGCTTGAACTGAATATTGTTCTGCCATTTATACCTCATTTAATATAATTTAATTATACTATACTAAAGCTTCTTTTTTTTCATCAACAATGTTGGAATTATCTTTATTTTCTGAAGTTGATTTTGATTCTTCCTCTAATACCTCAGGATTAGGTAATTTAGAAAACATAAACCTCGATTTTGGATCAAGTTCTCTTATAATCTTGTGTGCTTCATCAATATTCTTAGCAGCGACTTTTAGGCTAAAGGCTTTCCCTTCAAGCATTGAAAAACTAAATAATAAATTTAATTGAGCTTTGTAACAATAAACAGAGGTTAAAACCCAACCTAGTAAGAAAATATAAAAATTAATTGAAAATAACATAAAAATTAATGTTGAAAATGCTAACAGAACCCACCATTTTCTGGAATAAGCAAGCCATAGAGGAGGGCAAAGGCCTGCTGAAAGAGCATTAGTATTTTGATAAACATCATACCTTCTATAAACATCTCTCATGGCAACAAATTCATTGATTTGGTCTAAGTCGAAGTTTTCTTTCTTTGAGAAAAGGCCCTTTATTTTCTCTGTTTCTTGGGCATCAGTTGTAATGAATGAACAGCCTAGACTATTTTCTACAATTATATCAAATAAAATATTATTTCTTAATACTGTCAGGATACCTTTTTGACTATTTTTTTTTAAATCTTTTAGTTCCTCAACTAATCTCTTCTCACCATAGGTATAAAATTCATTATTATAAGCGACAATTATATCATCTGGTTTTAAAAAAATAGACTGAGCATAAGTTCTTTTCCTAAGCTTATCTACTTTGATTAAAAAATTGTTTGTCGGTGATTCTTCTGCCATTAGTCAACAAATTATGGAAAAGTTATATTTTCTTTTTGATCCTTAATTTCTCTCACTAACATTTTATTTTGGCTTGCAATAGCATCAAGTGCAGCATTAAGAGATGATGTGCTATTTGAAAGCTCTTTAAGAAGCTTTGAATTTTGATTCTTTTTATTTTCTTGCATTAATTTTTTGAATTCCTTATTTAAGTTTGCTGAATTAACCACATTACTCTCTGCAATTGATTTTCCAAGCTTACTAGATTCCTCTTTAATGGATTGAGAAAGACCGCTAGATAAATTCGAAATTTCCTTTGAAAGATTTATCATTAAACTTTTATCATTGGATTTTATTGCGTCAGAAAGTTCATCAAGAGCTATTTTAATTTTATCATTTGCATTTACTAAATCGGAATGTTGAGCTAAGCTAGAATTCATACTATCTACTGCTTTGTTAACATTCTCAACATTTTCAGCAAAAACCACTAATGCTTCTTTGCTCGTACTTGTCATTTCCTCTAACTCAGATAGAGATTTAAAATAAAGTAGACCTGTCAAAATAATTGCAATAACAGCTGTTGCAATTGAACTCGAAAAAACAATTGTTGTATATTTATGTATTTCTTTCACTTTTTGCTCCGCTTTTAAGTGTTCATTCTTAATTCTTTTATATTCAGAGGTCACATCAGTTGCAGCATCTGCAGCATCCAATGCAATTTTTATACTCTCTTGCATTGCGTTAACTTGTTGATTCATGCAAGTTTTCCTTTTTTACTTTTAACATTATCATTTTTTATTTTATTTGAAAATAGTGCACAATCTATGCCAGAAATATTTTTAACTTCTAAATAAGGAATTTTTTTTGACATCACTGCAAACGCTCTACATCCATAAGGAAAATTGGGTTTGTATGTTATATAAAAAAACTTACAATTATGGCAAATATATTTAGTCATTCTTTAATTTTCTTAATTTTTCAACAATTTTTGCTATTTGAAATCTTAATGCACCAAGGAAAGAAGTTATTGCACAAAACCACAAGAAATAAGCCATTAAAAAGTTCTGATTATTATAAAATTCAATTGCTTTAAAATGACAAATAATTGCACTGTAAAAAAAAGCAAAAGTAATTATAAGTTGTGAAATTTTTCTATTCAGCACTTTGTTTTCCATACTCATCAAAAATTAGATCTTCAGGTAATTCAATGTCAGGTTTTACAATTTTTTCCCCATTATTAATTTTATATATATAAGCTAAGGCAATTGCTACTGCATTATACAATTTACTTAAAATTTCTTCACCAATTTCGCAAGTATAATATAAAGCTCTTGCAAGTTGTGGGCTTTGCATTTTCCCAATATTTAATTCTTTTGCCTTTTCAATAAGTTTTTCAGCATTTTTTCCTCTTGCTTTAGAAATTATTATGGGTGCCTTAGAGTCACCAACCTCATATTTTAGTGCAACAGCAAAGTGTGTTGGGTTTGTAATTATTGCCGTTGCTTCACTAAGGTTATCAATAGAAGCATTTTCCTTATTACTTTTGGTAGCTGCTTGCATTTGTAATTTTCTTATTTTTTGCTTTACTTCAGGTTGACCATCAGTTTCTTTATATTCATCTTTTACATCTTGATGAGACATTCTTAAAGATTTTATATAATCATACTTTTGCCAAGCAAAATCTATTGCAGCTATTAGGGCAAGCCCTACTAATAGAGAAATTAAAAGAATTGGAAATAGAGAAACAAGTCTGTTTACAGCTGAAAAAAGATTTGTATCACTCATATTAACTAATTCAGGTAGATAAAACTTTAAAATAAAATAAGAAATACCTCCTAAAAAAAAAACTTTAAGAAGTGATTTTCCCAACTCTACAAGACCTTTTACAGAAAAAATTCTTTTTAAACCTTTAATTGGATTCATTTTTTCTAACTTCCAGTGCATAGCCTTAATTGAAAAATTAAGACCACTACCGACGAGGAATTGAGTCAAAACACAAATTATTAACAATGGAGTTGAAAATATAATAGTTACTTTAATAAAAAAACTTATTGCCTCTTTTATAGACTGTAAGGGAGATTTTCCATTTAATAACTCCGGCCCAAAGCTAAAGAATGATCTTGTTATTTTTAAGAAATCTTCAAGAAGGGGAGGTAATACATACATTATTAGTACACCTGCTGCCAGAATAGTAAAAACAAACATTTCTTTTGAGGATACAACTTTTCCATCCTCTCTAGCTTTTTCTATTCTCCGGGATGTGGGGTCCTGGGTCTTTTCCTGACTTTCATCTTTATCTTCAGCCATTTATTTCCCTAAAATAAAACATCAAGTGATTCCAATGAATTTTTAGTTAGATCTGCAAATGCATTTCCAATCGTTCTAGTTGATAGATATAAAACGAAAAAAGCTAATAGAAGTGTTACTGGGAAAGCAAAAGAAAACATGTTTAACTGTGGAGATGACCTAGTAATTACACCAATTGCAATGTTTGTCATCAATAGAGCTCCTACAACCGGTAACATTATTAATCCACCTGTATAAAACATTGCTCCTGCTGCTTCTATGCCAAGAGAAACTAATGATAGTGGTGGCAATTCTGTATTAATTTGATAAATATCAAAACTTTTAATTAAAAAATCAATTGCAATTAAATGACCGTTTAGTGAAAGGAAAATTGTAATTAGAAAAAGATCTAAAATCATACTCACAACAGGAGTTTGTCCACCGGTTTCTGGATCTACCATTTGTGAAAAACCTAAGCCAGTAGATGAGGCCATTTTTTCACCTGCTAGTGTAGCCGCACTAAACCATATTGTCAGTGTTAGTCCTAATGCAACACCAATAATTGCTTCGATTAAAATGATGATGAATAAGTTTTCTATTTCATTTACAGAAATTTCTAAATCTGAAACATATCCAAAATAAAAAAATGATATTACCATCGAAAATACTATTTTTACATTTAAAGGTATATTTCTAGACCCAAGGAATGGGCTAGAAATTAAAAAAGCTGATAACCTAATTGATGACAAGAAAAATTTAAAAATATAGTCCAATAATGTATTTATTTCTAAACCGGGAACTGCATCCATTGGTGAAAAAAATGGAAGTGGAATAAACATTATTTAATTCCTGAAATAGTCTCAAAAATGAATTCAAAATAATCTGTAAGACTAACTATGAAAAAATTAGCCATTAAACCCATAGCAAAAATAACCAAAACAATTTTTGGAACAAAACTTAATGTCATTTCTTGTATAGATGTAGCTGCCTGAATTATCCCAATGACTAATCCAATTGCTAAAGCAGCTCCTAAAAAAGGACCACTTGATATTAAAACCTGGTAAAAGGCTAATCTTACCATTTCAATATTTTCATCAAATCCCATTTAAAACCTCACTCATGCAAAAGTTCCAACTAATGAACCAACAGTCATTGACCATCCGTCTACCAAAACAAATAACAGTAACTTAAATGGAAGTGCAATTAACATCGGAGATAACATCATCATACCTAAAGACATTAATACTGAGGCAATAACCATATCAATAACTAAGAATGGTAAAAATAATAAAAAACCTATTTGAAAAGCTGTCTTCAATTCACTTGTCATGTAGGCAGGAAGAATGATGTAAAAAGGAATTTCTGATGAGTCTAAAAATTCACCTTGTTTTGCCATATCTGAAAACATAACAAGGTCATTTTTCCTAGTGTTTTTAATCATAAATTTTTTAAGTTCTTCTCCACCACTTTGAATTGCTTCATCCAAATTCATTTCTCCTGATTGATAAGGCCCAGAGACATCAGAATAAATTTTATTAAAAGTAGGAGCCATAACAAAAAAGGTAAGAAAAAGAGAAATGGCAATTAAAATTTGATTAGGTGGTGTTTGTTGAGTACCAAGTGCTTGTCGTAATATTGACATAACTATAATAATTCTAGTAAAAGCAGTCATTCCTAAAACTAAAGAAGGTAGAATTGTAAGTGCTGTCATAAGTGCTAAAATTTTTAGCGACAGAGAATACTTTTTATCTCCATTAGCCATTTCAGTAATTGTAAGAGCGTCCAACCCTCCAGGCTCGACTTCAGTAAAACCAATTAAAGGAAATAAAAGAGTAATAAAAAAAATAATATTAAACTTTTTCATTCATCAACCTTTTTTCAAAAACTTTTTCTAAATTATTTGTTTTTAAAGCATTATTTTTTTTTATTTCTGTTAGTAAAGAACCCGAGTTTTTCCCAGAAATAAATAAATAATCTTTGTTATCTAAGTTGAGAATAAGAGCTCTATCACCTTGACCTAAAAGTGTAACTTCAGAGACCTTCATTCTTTTTTTTGAATTAATTTTTTGTGATATTATGTGTCTATTCTTTTTTAGGTAATAAAAACCTAAGATCATTGTAAACAAAAAGCCTACAACCATTAAATAGTTTGAAAGACTTGGTCCAGTGTATTCTTGCATTTTACCTCTCTTTAATTTAGAGGATGCAAGAATATTGCCGTTAGAAGAAATAAATTTATAAGTTATTGATTATGTTAGGAAAAAAATAAAAATTACTAACAACTGTCAAATTTATGGCACTAGAGATTCTGAACAATTTCATCTGGATCAGAAACTTCAGTAAACCTGATACCAAACTTTTCTCCAACCATCACAACTTCGCCTTTAGCTATTTTTGTTCCATTGGCAAGTATATCAAGAGGTTCGCCAGCTAACCTTTCAAGCTCAACTACAGAACCTTCGTTGAGTCTTAATAAATCCTTAATTTTAATTTCAGTATTACCTACCTCAACTGTCAGTTTTACTTCAATGTTTTCTAAAACTCTAAGATTACTAACGGCTGCTGAACCTTGCTCTGCAACCTTTTGATCTTTATCTGGAGAATCATTTTTAGCAACTTTTTCAGCTGTTTCTTTTTCATTAGGAGAACTTTCTTTGTTCTCTGCTTCAGTTTTTTTTTCTTCTTTTTGAGCTGTTTCTGCGTTCATTTTTATCTCCTTAATTTAATCTTTTTGTAAGTTTAACACAAGCATTTCCTTTAATTTCCCCCATCTCAGCCTTAAAGTAGTTCTGAGTATCTACGTAAAAATCAACCATTTCATCAACATTAATATTTAAAATATCACCTTTTTTCATTCTTAATAACTTCGACATCGAAACTATGGGTTGAGCAAGATGGCTGCTAACATTTAATGGAACTTCTAAAACTGCTTTTTCTAATTTGTCTCTCCAGGATAGGCTCGACTCCACAACATCTGATTGAACTCTAGATCTTAGTAATGAGGAAACTGGTTTTAATGTTTGAAGTGGATAAACAACATCGAATGAAAGAGAATCAATTTTTGGAAGTTGCATTACAAATGAACATACTATTACAAGGTCCGAAGATTCCACAAAAGCTGCAAATTGTGGGTTTTGTTCTCTACTATGAAATTTAATGGTAATTGGAGTGAGATCCTTCCAACATTGTTCTAAAATTTTGCCAACTCCTTCATTAATAACTTCAATAATTTTATCCTCTGTTGAAGTAAATTCGGTTCTATTATTGTCAGAAACCTCAAGTTTACCACCATATCTGCTACTAGTACAAAGACTAACAAAATTGGGGGGTAATACCGTCAACATTGAGCCTCTTAGTTCTTCAATTCTGTTATTGGTCATACTCATGAAAGCATCTAAACCTGAACTATATTCTTCGAAAGTTTTTACCTCAGGCGGGAATGAACTTATTCTAGGTTGTACCCTTAATAGGGGTAAAAAAATGCTTCTTACTGTTCTAGCAAATCTTTCATTAATTAATCTTAAGGCGTAATAATCTCCTAATAAAGTCAAATCATCTGAACCAAAGTGAAATGTTTTATACTCAACAGCTGAAGAATCTTTAATAGATGTAGATGTGCTAAGATCTCCGGATCTTAGACCATCCATTAAGGCGTTAACTTCTTCGGTAGATAATTTTCTTGATGGTTCTGACATATTAAATTCTCGCTAATACTCTATTGTAGTACAAATGATGTAAAGTGAACATTTTCAACCCCACCAAAACCCTCAACTTTCATTAAGACTTTATTTATACCATCTTTCAAGGCATCTGCTAAACTTTGTTTACCTTCTCTTCCAGCTATGTCATCAGCGGAAAACGTTGACATGATTGTTAGAATTTCAGATCGTAAGGCAAGCTGGTGACTATCTACATTAGCCATGACTTGCTCATCATATTGTGTTGATACCCCTAGAGACAACTGTAAAAATTTTTTTGAACTCTTAAGGTTTGTGGTAAAATTACCTGGAAATTCATAATAAGTTGTTGCAAATATTTCTTGTTCAGGAGTAATCTTAGGAATTTTTTTTGGACCCACAGGACAGTTTCCTTCTGCGTCTTTTTCTTCCTCTGCACATTCCTCGGCTACTTCTTCTTTTTCTTCCTCTTCTTCTTTATTTGCTTCTGGGTTTTCTTTTTTCTCAATAATTTGAGAGATTTCTGTTGAAGGATCTGATGATTCATCTCCTCCAATAAAAATTCCTAAACCAAGTCCAACACCTAAAAGGACTATGCCTCCAACTATCATAAGAATCAATTTAATTGGGCTCTTTTTTTCAACTTCTTGATTATTTTCTTCAGCCATTTTTACTCCTTATTCCATAATATTTCAATTATGCATTAACATCAATATTACGATTGTTCTCCCTAACAACTTTTACTTCATTAATTTGTTTTTTTTTATTAACAGAACTATCAATACTATTTTTTTTCCCCTGGTTTTGGTGATTTGAATGATTATTCCCATTATTATCATTTAGTAAAGAAAATTTGTTGTTTTTTTCTTCTACAATATCATTTATTTTGGGAAGGTTTTCATTAAGAATGTTTGCTGTTTCTTGACTTTCTGTATTAATATTTATGTGTGTTTGTTTATCCTTTAAAAGTACTTCAAGGTTAATTTTACCTAAATTTTTTGGTTTCAAAAATATCTCAACTTTTTGTATTCCATTATCGATTGAGTTCTTTAGTATTTTTGTAAACTTTTCACCCCAACTACTCTCTAAAAGGTCCAAGGTTTGTTCATTCATAAAATGTTGCTTATTATCTAAACCTTTTTCAGAAAACTTTGTTTTACCATTATTAGTATTTTTTAAATTTATATTTGTTTCGTTAATTTTTTTTTCTGTATTTCTTGAGAGATGATTGACAATTTTAGGAGATATTTCCTTAAAAGTTTTTTCGGTTAAATTCTTATCTTCAATTTTGTTTTCAAAAACTTCATTTTGTGTTCTTTTTTTTGCTTTTTTTTCTTTTAAATCAATACTAATCTTTTTAACAGAATTTTTTATTGATGAGGATAAATTAGTTGTAGTATTATTCAAACTTTTATTTGAATGTTCAGAAGTACTAGATTTAGTGTTTAAAAATTCTTCCTTAAAATTCTTTTTAATATCATTATTTTCAATATTTATTTTTTTTATATTAAAAACCAGGTTGTGTTTACTAACTAATGATTTTAAAGGATTTTCGTTGTTAACAATTTTATTTTGTTCTGAACCAATTTTGGTAAGTAGTTTATTTTGACTAGGTAGATTTTTTAAGGGAATTATTTTATCTAACGATTTGTGATCATTGGTTTTTTTTTGTGTTGTTTCTACATAATTACCCAATTTAGAATTTTCACTTTGTTTAATTTGCCCATGAACTATACCTAAATCCTTGTAGAATACTTCTGCTAAAGATTTGGCTAAATCAAGTGTCTCTTTGTCCTGATTCTCTGCAGAATAATCATTGTGAGCTATGCTTTTATGATTAATCATCTCACTATTTTTTGGAGAAATCAATTTTTCAGAAGAATCATCACCTAAGTTGACGAGTGCAAAAAGTTCTGCAAAAAGATCATCTAAGTTATTTTGAGATTTATTACTATTTAAACCCACAGAAATTTCTGAAGATTGTAATTTATTTTTAAAAGAAACCATATTCATAATGACACAGTTTGCAATAATAATGCCACAACACTAGTTATAAAAAACTTTTAATAGTGTAATTTTGCGTATTTTTTTGCTCTTTCTCATTCTGTTTTAAGATAAGATCATGATCGATTTTTTTTTTAATAATTTCTTGCTGTTTTTTTACTTTTGAAATTTGTCCAACATACCCTAAAATTTCTTTATCTAAATGTGTCTCCCTGTTTGAAGAAATTTCAATCTTTTCACTAAGATTTTGTCGAAAATATGAGTTATTTTTGAGTTGTGAACTACTTAATTCATCCCCGGCTTTAAAACTTGATTCGTCTACTAACTGTTTTAATTCATGGTTAATTTTACTTAATTTTTTCTTTTCAGAATTGAGAGTTCCCAATGCTGAGTACAAACTATTTTTTTTTATTTTTTTTAAAAGCCCTAAAACTTTATATTTTCTTTTCATTTAATTAAATTTATTAATAATATTTAGACATTCATCAAAGTTTGATTTTTGTTTAAAATCTTGTTTGATGAGATCGCAAATTCTGGGCCAAAGTTCTAATGCTTTATCAATTTCCTCGTTTTGACCTTGATTATAACCACCCATTAAAACGAGGTCTTTGTTTTCTTGGTAAACTGAAAACATTTTTTTTATATATTCTGCTTTTTTTCTGTGTTCGTCAGTTATGATAGAGTTCATTACTCGACTTAAAGAATGATTGATGTCAATAGCAGGAAATATTCCAAGTTGAGCAAACTCCCTTGAAAGAACAATGTGTCCATCTAGAATAGCTCTTGCTGAATCAACGACAGGATCATTGGTGTCGTCTGAATCCGCTAAAATTGTATAAAAACTAGTAATTGAACCCTCATTTTCTGCTCCTGTACCAGTCCTTTCAATTAGAGTAGGGATCATCGATATAACAGATGGGGGATAACCTTTTGAGGTAGGTTGCTCTCCTAGTGCTAAACCGACTTCTCTCTTAGCATGAGCAATTCTTGTAAGTGAATCCATTATAAGTAAAACATTTTTTCCCTTTGATCTAAAAAATTCGGCAATTGCGGTAGCCCTTTCTGCACCTTTAATTCTGAGTAGAGGGGATTTATCTGCTGGAACTGCAACAATAGTAGTTCTCTTTTTTGTTTCGTCATTTAGAACTTCAGACACAAAATTTCCTAGTTCTCTTCCTCTTTCACCAATTAAACCAACTATTACAATATCGGCTTCTGTAAATTTAGTCATCATACCCAAAAGAATTGACTTTCCGACTCCTGAACCTGCAATAATTCCTAATCTTTGTCCTCTTCCAACAGTGAAAAGTGAATTAATAACTTTGATACCTACATCTAATTTTTCTCGAATAGGACTTTTTTTCATTGGATTTGTTGGTTTTCCATTAATCGGCCATTTCTCATTCAAAGATAACTCCAATTTATCATCAATTGGGTTCCCAAAAGCATCAACCACCCTACCTAAGATACTTTCACCTACTTTTACATCATTACTTCCAGATGAAACTTCGATTTGCGATCCAGAAACGAGGTTTGCATTTTGTTCATGGATAGCAATTAAATTTTTCTTTTCTCTAAATCCAATAATTTCACCAGTAACATAACTTCCGTCATTACAAAATAATTTACACACTGTTCCAATAGGTGAGGGAAATGAATCACACTCAACAATTTTTCCATCAAATTTTGTTATTTTACTTTTAAATGATTGGTCATTCGCAAAGCTAATATTTTCAATACTATTAAGTATTTGATTGGCTAGGATCATTATTTTTCTCAATAACTGGTTTTGTAATTGTTTGTTTAGTATTCATTTTACCATCTTGAACATTATTTACTTGCAGATCATTATGGGTATTTTTATCAAGTTTCCCAAGTTCTTCATCTATATTATTATTTGAGGAAAATTTAATTTTCTTACTCACTATCTCTTCAATTTCTATTGAACCACATTTTATTTTAATATCTCCTCTTTCAAG
>MDSV01086188.1_pt1 | contig 11743 bp, 9 predicted proteins | sample 810851 | NCBI WGS metagenome assembly MDSV01 (sample SAMN05326640, study PRJNA326480) | marine metagenome | isolation source: seawater | place: Atlantic Ocean: North East | collected 2012 | reverse complement strand
CTAATAAGTCATTGGTGTATGTGCACTTTGAAAAAATCTCTCCGCAGCATCAAGTAGTGGGAGTACGCATAAAAGAGATTGTCTATGGCGGCGGTAATATTCATTGTATTACAATGAACCATAATAAATCGCACTTATTAGCAAATGAAAGCATAGCAGTAACTGAAAATATAAGCATAAACACAAAAATGGATTTTAAACCCAAAAACACGCTAAAAATAAGGAAAAAGTATGAGCGATTATCAAATCAACAATCCAGCCACTGGCGAACTAGAAGCCACTTACCCTACCGCCACTGAACAAGATATCCAGCAAGTCATCGAGCAGGCTGACAACGCCTATCAAGACTGGCGTCAGGTTTCACTAAGCGAGCGCAGTGCACTACTGCATAAAATTGCCGATAGCTATCTGGAACGTCAAGACGAGCTGGCTCGTATCGTGACGGGTGAGATGGGTAAACCCGTTGCACAAGCCAAGGGTGAAATCGGTCTGGTCGCTGAGATCTATCGTTACTATGCAGACAATGCTGAGCAGCTACTCGCGCCGAATACCATTGACGTTGACTCAGGATCAGCTTCGGTAGAAAAACGTCCTGTTGGCGTTCTACTCGGTATCATGCCGTGGAATTATCCGCATTATCAAGTGGCACGTTTTGTCGCGCCAAACTTTATGGCAGGTAATACTATTATCTTAAAGCACGCGCCTCAATGCCCTAAGACTGCAGAAGTTATCGCTGATATGTTCAAAGAGGTCGGCGTACCTGAAGGTGTTTATAACAATATCTTTGCTACCAACGAGCAGGCAGCGACTATTATTCATGACAAGCGTGTACAAGGTATCTCACTCACTGGCTCTGAGCGCGCTGGACAAGCCGTTGCCAAAGAAGCAGGCGGCGCACTCAAAAAAGTCGTGTTGGAGCTTGGCGGCTCCGATGCCTTTATCGTTGCAGCAGATGCCGACATCAAACAAGCGATAAAAGGCGCGATCTCTGGTCGTTTTGGTAATGCCGGCCAAGCCTGTAACGCCGCCAAACGCCTAATCGTGCTTGAGTCTGTCTATGACAAGTTCGTTGAGGGCTTTACTGATGCTGTACGTGGTATGACATTGGCCAATCCTCTTGATGAAAAAACCTTTATCGGCCCAATGTCTTCAAAGGCTGCCGCGGTCAATCTGCAAGCGCAGTTAGATAGTGCCGTTGAAGCAGGCGCGACGGTCCTAGTAGAAGGTGGACTGGTCAAAGATAAGCCTGGTGCATGGTTCAAACCTGCGGTACTAACAGATGTCACTGAATCAATGGATGTCTACCGTGAAGAGTTGTTTGGTCCTGTCGCTGTCGTCTACAAGGCTCGTGATGTCGATCACGCTATCAAGATTGCTAATGATGTGCCTTTTGGTCTTGGTGCTTCTATCCAAACGCAAGATGCTGCCCTAGCTGCTGATATTGCTGATAAATTAGAAGTGGGCATGGTCACTATCAACGCGCCGTCTGGTACCGAAGCCAATACCCCATTTGGCGGCGTTAAACGTTCAGGATTTGGTCGCGAGCTTGGTACGCTTGGTATCACTGAGTTCTTAAACTATAAGCTTATCCGTGATAAGTCTTAATCGTATAAGCACTTGATTGTATGCACTAAAAAAGCCTAACGTTTGACGTTAGGCTTTTTAAGGTAGTTAACTGTCTAAAATGAGACTATTATTTATATGGATTTTCTTTTAACCATTGTTGATTAATGATTTTGAGCTCATGCAGCTCATGATCCATAATCTCTTTACTCTTACCAGGGTTTTTCATTGACGCATAGCCATACATTGCGCCGCCAAGAACCGTCCAGCCAAGGAAAATCCACCACTCGATAGGAACCAATGCCGACGGCATACCTGGCAGATAAAGCGCCAACATACCAAGGCTGAGTACGATTGTGATGACACCAACCAATTTACCTGCTGGTACTCTAAATGGACGTATCATATTAGGCTCACGGTAGCGTAGCACTAAAAATGACAATGCAACACAAGTATAAGCGATAACGATACCAAAGCCGCCCGCATCAACAATCCACACGAGCATTTTGCGACCAAATAATGGCGCTAGTGTTGCAAGGCCACCGATCAACAAGATCGCATTGACCGGGGTGTTGTATTTAGGGTGTAGCTTGCACAAGAACTGTGGCAACATGTGCGTTTTACCCATGGCGTACAATAAGCGACTGCCACCAATAAGAAACGCGTTCCAGCTTGATAAAATACCCAGTACACCGCCGATAACCAGCAGCGTACCTGCCCATTTACCATTCCAAGCGTTGGTCATCGCATCAGCAGTCGCCAATGTTGAATCTTGTGCTTGCAATAGCGGCAGGGTTTTGCCCACACTCCAAGCGACAGCCACGTACCAAAGCACGGCAATGATAATAGAGACAATCAAAAATTTGCCGATATTTGGACGCGTTAGGTTGATTTCTTCTGCGGCTTGTGGAATCACATCGAAGCCCACGAATAAAAACGGTACCATCACCATCACCGTCATGATACCGCCCATACCACCGATAAAGTTTGGTGCTTGTACTGAGTTGGAGGTTTCAGGATTGAATAATAACGCACCAACGAATAGTAAGATACCGACGCAGAAAATACCGACGACGGCCAACTTTTGGAACCACGCACTGACTTCCATACCGCGTATATTGAGCCAGGTGACAATGATGGAGCCAAGCATACCGACAGCTACCCACGTGGCATAAACATCCCAGCCTGCGACATTCCAAAGATAGCCTTGACTATAATTGGGAATGACATATTCGACAACGGTTGGCAGTGCCACCGCCTCAAAAGCAACGACGGAAAAATAACCAAATAAAATACTCCATGAGCAGATAAAGGATATATTTACCCCCAGTGCACGGTGTGTATACGTGTGCTCGCCTCCTGTGATAGGCATAGATGCCGCCAATTCAGCATAGGTCACGCCAATCAAAACCACCACAAGACCGCCAATTAAGAATGCACTGATTGCGCCCCAGATGCCTGCCGAGATAATCCAACCACCCGCCAGCACGACCCAGCCCCAACCAACCATCGCACCGAATGCCAGCGCAATGATATCGAACACACCTAACGTTTTCTTTAATTCAGACATAACCTACTCCTTGTCTGTGTGTCATCCGTGTGAACCTTTTATGGTTACACTATTTCTATTTAATGGAGTAATACCCATCATATTTACTGTATATCGTTTCCGCCAAAGAAAGCCGATTGCTCGTTGTTTGATATTCACATAGCAAAAACGGCGCCTTGACTTGCAAGGCGCCGTTTAAAATCACACTCCATGTGAGTGTCATAAGGGCAACCTTGCCGTTATCTTCACTATAACTTTTCAATCAAAATCAATGTTTGATTAGAAGCGATCCATCGCTAAATTTTATGACACTCGATAACTATTAAGCTGCAAGGATATCTTTAATGATATCAAGACCTTCTTGTAGCACCTCGTCTTCAACTGTTAATGGCACCATCACACGAATAGCATTGCCATACATACCACAAGACGCTAGTAGCAAGCCTTGCTCAAATGCTTTTGCTTTTAGGTTGGCTGCTGCTGCTGCATCAGGTTTGCCTTCGCTATCAATCAATTCAAACGCTAGCATCGCGCCTTTATGACGGATATGACCGATGCTGCTTAGGTTCAAGCCTTTTAAGAACGACGCGATGGTATCGCCAATCTCGATACTACGCTCCAGTAAGTTTTCTTCTTCGATCACTTCCATGACAGCAAGCGCAGCCACACAGGCGAGCGGGTTACCAGAGTAAGTGCCACCTAAGCCGCCGACTTGCGGCGCATCCATGATATCAGCACGGCCGATGACCGCAGAGATAGGATAACCACCCGCCAAGCTTTTCGCGGCAGTCATCAAATCAGGCTCGACGCCTAACTGTTCAGTGGCGAACAACGTACCTGTACGAGCAAAACCACACTGTACTTCGTCAAAAATAAGCACGATGCCATGCTCATCACAGATCTCGCGTAGTGCTTTGGCAAATGATGGCGTTACCTGATGGAAACCGCCCTCGCCTTGGACTGGCTCAACAATCATCGCTGCCACTTCACTCGGATCGATGTCTGCTTGGAAGATCATATCAAGGCTATGTAGCGCTTGTTCTTCGGTCACATTCAACTCTTCTGCAGGGAACAATGCATGGAACACAGGTCCTGGCATTGGGCCGAAGTTCTTTTTGTATGGCAGTACTTTACCAGTCAGGCTCATGCACATCATGGTGCGACCATGCCAGCCACCAACAAAAGAGATCACACCTGGACGCCCCGTTTTAGCACGTGCAATCTTGATGCAGTTTTCGACCGCTTCTGCGCCAGTAGTCAAAAAGAACGCTTTTTTATCACCGCTGATCGGTGCTTTTTCACACAGCTTTTCTGCCAAATCCACATAGCACTCATAGTTGATCATTTGCGCCGCAGTGTGCGTAAATTTGTCGAGCTGCTCATGCACACGCTGGGTGATTTTTGGATGGCTATGACCGGTGTTCAATACTGAGATACCACCGACAAAGTCGATATAACGCTTGCCTTCGATGTCCCAAATCTCTGAGTTCTTTGCTTTTTCTGCAAAGATAGGAAAGGCAACCCCAAGTCCTGTTGGTAAAACAGCTTTGCGGCGCTCAAGTAATGACTGATTGGTAGTCATGGGAATGTCCTTTTCTGTGTTCGTAACATAAATGCCATCTAGTGATTGGCGGTTCAGTTGATACCTTTTAGATATCGAGGGATGTTTGTTTAAGATAAAACACCATTCGACATCTAAAATGTTTCGTTAAGCTTTTTGTTAAACGAATGTTCTGCTAAATGCTAGCCGAATTATTTATTAGCTGATGTCAGAACACCAGTATTTAGTCGTAATATAGTCTTCGATACCATATTTTGAACCTTCACGACCAAAACCAGACTGTTTTACGCCGCCAAATGGGGCAACTTCTGTAGAAATCAAACCCGTGTTATGGCCGATCATGCCGTACTCTAACTCTTCAGTGACGCGCCATGAGCGTGCATAGTCACTACTATAGAAGTAAGCGGCCAAGCCATAAATGGTATCGTTGGCAGCACGAATCACTTCTGCTTCGTCTTTGAAGGTAAATATGGTCGCAATTGGTCCAAAGATTTCTTCAGAGGCGATATCCATATCACTGCTGATATCGGTAATAACGGTTGGGTTATACGTCAGCTCTGAGGCGTCATTGACACTACCGCCCGTGACCAATTTGGCACCCTTATCTAAGGCGTCTTTTAGCAGGGCTTGAACTTTATCTAACGCTTTTTTGTTGATAAGCGGTCCAATATCGACGCCTTCTTCTAAGCCGTTACCTACTTTTAGTTCAGCGACTTTTTTGACAAAGACGTCTAGGAACTTATCTTTGATGCTGTCTTGCACGTAGACACGGTTGGCGCACACACAGGTCTGACCCGCATTGCGATATTTGGAAGCGATAAGGCCTGCCGCCGCTTTCTCAAGATCAGCATCATCAAAAACGATAAATGGCGCGTTGCCACCCAGCTCGAGTGATAGCTTTTTAATAGTCGGCGCGCATTGTGCCATTAGCGTACGACCGACTTCTGTCGAGCCGGTGAACGACAGCTTATGAATACGTGCATCACCCGTTAGGATTTCACCAATGGTTGATGATTTGCCCGTTACAATCTGGAGCACGCCTGCAGGAATGCCCGCTTGCTCTGCCAAAGCGCCCAATGCTAATGCTGAGAATGGCGTTTCGGTGGCTGGTTTGACGATAATTGTACAGCCTGCTGCCATCGCTGGAGCGACTTTGCGCGTGATCATCGCCGCTGGAAAGTTCCAAGGGGTGATAGCGGCACAAACACCGACGGGCTGCTTGAGCACGACGTGACGTAATTGCGTACTATTGGCAGGAATGACATCACCGTAAACGCGCTTGCCTTCTTCGGCGAACCAGCGAATAAAGCTATTGGCATAACCGATTTCGCCGCGTGACTCAGTAAGCGGCTTGCCTTGCTCAGCGGTCATGATGATCGCAAGATCTTCTTTATTGGCATCAATGAGATCCGCCCACTTTTGCAACAGCTCTGCACGCTCTTTAGCCGTTTTTGCCGCCCAAGCAACTTGCGCTTCATGAGCATAGGCAACGGCGTCATTGACATCATCGGTCGTGAGGCTAGGCACGGTACCGATAAGCTCGTCGTTGAATGGGTTATTGACTTCAAGTACCGCCTCGTCACTGGCAGCATACCAGCCGTCTTTGATAAAACAAGATTGTTTGAGTAGGTCTGGATTGGATAACTGTAGCGTATTTGACATGTTAACGCTCCTTCCTTGTCATATAGGTATGTTTATAAGAGTGGATATAATAGTAGTCATGAGATAATGATTGATAATTGTTTTTTTGTTCAATATACTGAACACGTATTCTATATACGAGACATCATTATAAGAACGATATGTCGTGATTTGCAACCCTTAATCGCATTATTTTGATAATTATCTTGTGCTTTTTCATTTTATTTTACTTTTATAGGTTACTTATGAGCTCGACTGCCGTACCTGCCTTAGACAAAACCTTTCAGATTTTGGACTTGATTACCGATAGCGCCCAGCCTCTGACAGCCGCTCATATTGCCAAAGAATTGGGGCTTCCTCGCAGCTCTACGCATAATATTTTGCAGAGTTTGCTGACCAAGCACGTCATTTATAAAGATCCTGAAAGCCGCTTTTATTTGGGCTCATATCTAATGTATTGGGCGGGAAAGTACGAGCAGCAGCAAGGCGTTGTACGATTGTTTAAGGATTTGATCGTGCAGTATCCGGTGCTACTGCAACACACGGTGACGTTGTCAAAACTGGATTTGGGAGAAGTGGTGTTTTTGGCCTGCCATGAATCACCTGCCCCGCTTGGTTTTACCTTTCGTGCAGGCGTGCGCGTGCCTGCGGTATTTTCGGCGACAGGCAAAGCCATGCTATCCACATTGTCGATGGATAGCATAAAGTCACTGTATAAAGAAAAGTTCCCCACACCCATGACCCAACATGGCGTCAAAAACTTTGCGGATTTATCCACTGAGCTTGCGGTGATTCAGGAAAGTCGAGTGTCGCTCGATAATGGGCAGTTGCGTGATGGGATGTACTGCTTGGGCACGTATATTCGTAATGCATCCGGCACGGCGGTCGCTGGCATGGCAGTGAGTTTTCTGCAAGGAGAGTATGAGTCCAAACGGGCTGAGGTCAGTGCGGTATTGATTGAATTGGCCGAACAGATTGAGCGGCATTTGGGCTTTATAGCTGACTCATAATTGATTGCTTATGTGACGTAGTTGCAAGATTCATTATCATGAACGGCTAATATGGGCGCGATACCGATATCGGTGACAGCGGTAACCTCTAAACCCAATGCTGCTGGTTCTTTTAACAATTCCACCATACGCTCTGGTATCTCCAGCGGCTCAAACATCTTGCCATAAGAAAAATAGGGCAACGGTCTATACAGACTTAGGTTTTCATGGCTATATATTTTCATGCTTAACATTCCTTGTTTTACACTACTTGGTTTAGCTTGTTTTGTTTAAAAATTCCATTTTTTAGTATTTATCACTGTAAAGATACTGTGGCAAGCATTGAACTAAACAATGCCGTCCGCCTTTAGCTTGGCGATTATCTCGCTGTCGTAGCCTAAATCAGCAAGCGTACTATCGGTATGCTCGCTCAAACGCGGTGGCGGTGTGCGATAGCTGACAGGGGATGCCGATAATTTGATGGGATTGCCAAGGGCGCGAACGGGGCTGCCTTGCTGAGCGAAACTCACGATCATTTCTCGCGCTTGTGCTTGCGGCATCGCCAAAGCTTCGGCGACGTTGTGAATCGCACCGCAAGGTACGCCGACCTGATCCAAAGCTGCAAGCCAGTAAGCCCGAGGCTGTTTGGCAAATATTTTAGTCAGCTCAGCACAAAGCAGCCCACGATTGGCAACGCGATTAGGATTGGTCGCAAAACGCGTATCAAGATGCCAATCAACTGACAATACGTTGCACAGTTTGGCAAATTGATGATCATTACCGCACGCTAAAATAAAGTGCGCCTCCCCTTTAGCCGCAAATACTTGATAAGGCACAATGTTGGGATGCTGATTGCCCAGTCTTGGTGGAATCTTATCTGAAGCCAAATGATTCATGCCGACATTGGCCAGCATAGACAGCGCACTGTCTAAGAGTGCGACATCCACGTGTTGACCAACGCCAGTATGTTGACGCGCCAATAGCGCCGCTTGGATACCAATCGTCAGCTGCAAACCTGCAAATAAATCAATCACTGCGACGCCAACTTTGTGTGGTTCGCCATCACTTGGTCCTGTGATACTCATCAACCCTGACAACCCTTGAATAATATAATCATAACCGGGACGCTTGGCATCTGGTCCTGTCTGCCCAAACCCTGTCAAAGACGCATAAATCAGGCGCGGATTGTCTTGCTTGAGGCTGTCGTAATCTAAACCGTATTTTTTGAGACCACCGACTTTGAAATTCTCTACCAAAATATCACTGTCAGCGATGAGCTGTTTGATTATGGTCTGCCCTGCTGGCGTGGTGATGTCTACCGTGAGTGATTTTTTGTTACGATTGATGGTAGCGTAATAAGCGGAGGTGTCATCGCTGAAGGTTGGCGGTGCCCAGTGGCGCGTCTCATCACCGATATGTGGACGCTCAACTTTGATGACGTCTGCGCCCAGATCGGCGAGCACTTGCGTACAAGAAGGACCTGCCAACACTCTTGATAAATCGAGGACCTTGATACCATGCAATGCACCTTTTGGTATATCCATCATATCAGTTATATCTGCCATGAAACCCCCTTACCCTGTGGCGTATTCTTCGATTTTCTGATTAGAAAATTGCTATTCATCATTTAGTTTTTTGCGTTGTTTAATGACACACTGTTAAATAAATGGTGAGTAACAACTGAAAAACGTACGCCACTGTCGATACTCTTTTTGATAAAAAGCCAAGCAGCAACGTACGTCATGAAGTACCACTTTGTTAAATTTTCTTAGCTAAAAATACTTAAAAGAACGCCTGAATGCCTGTCTGTGCACGGCCTAAGATAAGCGCATGAATATCATGCGTGCCCTCGTAAGTATTGACGGCTTCCAAGTTCATCACGTGACGGATGATGTGGAACTCATCAGAGATGCCATTACCACCATGCATATCGCGGGCAATACGAGCGATATCGAGCGCTTTACCGCAGTTGTTACGCTTAATGAGCGAAATCATCTCAGGTGCAGCGTTGTCTTCATCCATCAAACGACCGACACGTAGCGCGGCCTGTAGACCTAAGCTGATTTCGGTTTGCATATTGGCAAGCTTTAACTGCACCAGTTGGGTGGCGGCAAGCGGACGACCAAACTGCTTGCGATCTAGCGTGTATTGACGCGCCGCTTTCCAGCAAAACTCTGCCGCGCCCATACTGCCCCAAGCGATACCATAACGCGCTTTATTCAAGCAGCCAAACGGCCCTTTTAGACCGCGGATATCTGGGAAAGCATTGGCTTCAGGAACGAACACTTTGTCCATGACGATCTCACCGGTGACCGAGGCGCGTAGTGAGAACTTGCCTTCGATTTTCGGCGCAGATAGGCCTTTCATGCCTTTTTCTAAGACAAAACCACGAATCTCGCCTGCATCATCTTTTGCCCAGACCACAAACACATCCGCGATAGGACTGTTGGTAATCCACATTTTATTACCCGTCAGCTCATAACCACCATCAACGGCGCGCGCACGTGTCGACATTGAGGCAGGATCAGATCCCGAATCAGGCTCAGTTAAACCAAAGCAGCCGACGTACTCACCTGTGGCAAGTTTTGGCAAATACTTTTCTCTTTGCTTTTCAGTGCCATACGCCCAGATCGGATGCATCACAAGGCTTGACTGCACACTCATCGCTGAGCGGTAGCCTGAGTCGACCGCTTCCACTTCCTTGGCAATCAGACCATAAGCCACACTCGATAGACCTGCGCAGCCGTAGCCCTCGATGGTCACGCCAAGCAGACCCATCTCACCCATTTGACGCATGATATTACGATCAAAATGCTCATTACGGTTGGCATTGATAATACCGGGCATCAATTCCTTTTGAAAAAATTGACGGGCGCTGTCGGTGACCATGCGCTCTTCTTCAGTAAGCTGGTCGCGTAATAAGAAAGGATCTTCCCAATCAAAGCGTGGGCTAGTCGATGTTGCCATGTGTCTCTCCTTGATATCAGTCATCCTGACTGACGAATAGTGGTTGATACCTCATTTGGTTTAACAAGTTATTGACTTTGTTATTCCGCTGTGCGAAACTTTGTTTCATAATATAAAACTATTTAAACAAACTTTTGCCATCCTGTAAACCTTTATTAAAAAATAGGCATCAAAAGAGATAATCATTAAGAGAAATGGAGATAAAATGACAACATCTACATCGGCAGCTACCTCACTACTCGGACGAATGGATCACCTGATGGGTCAAAGCAAGGAAGAGAACGATCGACAGTTTGTGACGGCACTAGGTCGTGGATTGGTTATACTGGCTGCCTTTGAACACCATGAGCGCCTTACCCATCAGCAACTATGTCAGATGACCAAACTGCCAAAAGCGACCATTAGTCGCCTGATTCATACCTTGACCACGCTTGGGTTTTTGCGTACTAATGAGCACGGACAGTATCAACTGGGCAGCAGTGCAGTACGCCTAAGCGCGACCGCATGGGGTCGTCATGACATGGTGGCCTATGCTGAGCCACTATTACGGCAGTTCGCTAGCGAAAATGAGGTATCGGTAAATCTAGCGACCGAAGTTGAAGGAGAGATGCGCTATCACGCCTGCTGTCGTAGTCCTGCACGCCTATCGGTCAACTTGCAGGTTGGCTCAGCGGTGCCGGTGGCACGTACTGCCATTGGACGGGCTTTTTATGCAGTAAGCTCTCAAGCGAGACAGGCAATGATTATTAGCAATTTGAAAGAGAATTTATCTGATGAAGATTACATTCACGCACAGTCAGCGCTCACTCAAGCAGCCCAGCACTATGAGCAGTACGGCTATACCGTCTCTGATGGGGAGTTCTCTACTGATATCTTGGCAGTCGCGGTTGGCGTCTATGATGTCGCGACTGGGCAATACGCCTATTCGCTTAATGCCAGTGTACCAAGTGCCAACTGGGAAGCGGACGACTATGCGGCAATCATAGTGCCAAAATTGCAGGCATTGGCGGAGCGGATTGGCGGTGGTGATGCGTAAAAGTAAGCGACTGTCACTTCAAGTTTCATCACCATTATAAATGGCTATAAACAGCACGCGCAGTTGCGTTTGGTTTTTGGCATTTGACCGATACCAGGGTTAAAAGTATTGGTAGGATCTAGGCGCTCATAAAATTGCTGCAAATCAGGTTCGGCTTCATATAAGTGGCCGACATTATGCTCAGCAGGGTATTTGGCACCGCGCTTGTTTAATAGCTCAAGCATCATCTTTTTGACCTGCTTGGCATCACTGCCCTTTTTTAAAATATAATCTTGATGAAACACATAACAAAAAAAGTGACCGTAATACAGCTTTTTTTCTAAGTGCTGAGTGATGCTCTCAGGCAAATTTTCCAGCCAATCAAGCGTGTTACGCGGGATAGCAATATCGAGCGCCAGTATCTCTCCGGCGGTCTCTTCATGCATGACTTCATAACG
>MDSV01197751.1_pt1 | contig 11744 bp, 9 predicted proteins | sample 810851 | NCBI WGS metagenome assembly MDSV01 (sample SAMN05326640, study PRJNA326480) | marine metagenome | isolation source: seawater | place: Atlantic Ocean: North East | collected 2012 | reverse complement strand
GTATAATTCAAAAAAAAATTATACAAAATCAAACGAAGTGTTTCAAAATTCAATTATATTTACATTATGTAATATTATTTTTTTTACATTAATAATGTTGATTTTTTATACATTCAAAGATTTTGAATTTAGTGTTTTAAAAAATATAAAAACTGGTGATTTAAAATTAATTTTAGCTCTATTAATTTTGACTATATATTTAAATTTTTTTAATTCGTTGTTTTCCATAGGACTGCAATCTTATGGAAAACATTATATAGTTTTTAATGTATCAAACTTAACAGATCTTTTGTCTAAAGCTTTTATTGTTTTATCGGGTATATTTTTCAGTTCTCTTGTCGTGCCGTCAATAGTTTATTTTATTTTTATTTTAACTAAATTTTTTTTAAACTTTTATTTTTTTTTAATTAATAAAAAAAATATTTATTTTTCATTTAAATATGTATCAAGAAAAAATTTATTAAGATTATTCAAGCTATCTATAGGGCATACTTCACATATGGCCTCAAATTTAATAAATCATTCGGGAATTATTTTTATATTAGGAATTTTTTATAATCCTTATATCGTAGGATACATAGCTACAGTAAAAACCTTGTTTTATTTTTTCCCAATTAGATTTTTTACTAAATTAAATCATATACTCTATTATGAAATAGCCAGACTTTATGCTATGAAAAAATATAAATTACTTAAAAATAATTTTTTAAATTATATTAAGTTTATTTTTTTATTAGTTATTTGTTTTATAATTATGTCATTAACAATGGGTCCTTATGTTTATGATTTATGGTTAAACAGCAAATATCAACTAAGTTTTTTGCTTTTATTAATAATTGTTTTAGAAGCTTCCTTTTTTACAATAAAACATTCTATTTCCTCATTGCTAGACTCGATCAATAAAAATATTTTACTTGGAGTTTCTGAATTAATTATTATTTCATTATCAATAATATTATTTTATTTAAACTCATATTTTTCTAACTCCTATTTAATTGGTTTTGGAATTATTATGATAGGGTCTTTACTTCACTTGTTTTTTGCTTCTACTTTATTGTATTTATTTTTTAAAAATAAAAAGAAAAAAAACTTATGAAAAAATTAAAATATATTTTAACTAATTCTGGTAAATTTCATCATTTTGAAGTCGCAAAAATTTTATTTAAAAGAAATCAATTAAAAAAAATAATATGTGGTTATCCTTGGTTTAAACTTAAAAATGAGAAAATACCAAAAGAACTAGTAGAATCGCTAGGTATTTATAATATTGTTAAATATCCATTTAGAAACATTTTATATTTCAAAAGATTTTTAGAATTTCTTACTAAATTAAACAAAAAAAATATAGACAGAGCTACATGTAAATTAATTGATAAAAACAATGATGCAGATGTTCTGCTTGCTCTAGCTGGTGTTTCTTTAAATGCAGGATTAAAGATAGTTAAACAAAATAAAATTTATATATGTGAAAGATCATCTGCTCACATTTCATATCAAAATGATTTAATGATGGATGAGTATAATGATCAGAATACAAAAAAAAAATATGTTGTTAATAAGTGGTTTGTCGACAAAGAAATGGAAGAGTATGAAAATGCCGATATAATCTTAGCCCCATCCAACTTCGTAAAAAATACTTTTGATGATTCGACTAAAAAAAAAATTAAAGTATTAGGTTTTGGTGCTGACACAGATAATTTTTATCCTATCGATAAAATTCAAAAAAGTAAAAAATATTTCGATATTCTTTTTATAGGTCAAAAATCTCTGAGAAAAGGTTTGCATTATTTACTTGATGCTTTTCAAAAATTTACTCATCCAAATAAAAGATTACATATAGTAGGGTCAGATACCGAAGATATTAATTTTTTCAAAAATAAAATTAAAAATGAAAAAATTATTATTTATGGTCATGTCCCTCAATTTAAATTGAATAGTATTATTAATAAGTGTCATGTTTTTGTCCTACCAAGTATAGAAGATGGATTTGGTATTGTAGTCTTGCAAGCTGCAGCAGCTGGTTGTCCATCTATAGTTTCACAAAACACTGGTGCAGCAGATTTTGTTTCAAAAAACTGCTGTGGTATTGTTGTGCCTATTAGAGATCCAAATGCAATAGCTGATAATTTACAAACTTTTTCTGATGACAGAAATCTATTAAATGAATTTTCGTCAAAAGCTCTCAAAGCATCCAATAACTATACCTGGTCTGATTATGTTGATAAACTTAATGATTTAATTTTTGAATTTAAAAAAAATAAAATATAAGTTAAATAAAATATTTTTTATATTTTAAATATTATGAATATTCATATTGGTTGTGCATATACTATAGGAAAAAGTTGGAAAAATTATGATGCTACACCCACCGCTGTTTTAGAAAAAATTCCACTGATCGGAAAAATTATAAAAATTAATCAAAAAAGATTTCCAAACGAATTAATATATGGTGATATTACTAGAAAATTACTAAGCCCAAAAAATGAAGCCCAAAATATATTTTGCTCTCATGTACTCGAACATTTAAGCAATGATGAAATGAAAAATGCACTAGATAATATCTATAAAATGTTAAAACCTAATGGTTGCTTTAGATTAATAGTTCCAAATTTAGAAAATAGAGTAAAAAAATATATAGAAGATAAAGATGCAAATAATTTTATTGAAAACTTAGGTATGGGACAAAAAAATATAAATAAAAATTTTTTTAGTAAAATTAAAAGTATATTTGGCAATACAAAACATTTGTGGATGTATGATTATAATTCATTAAGTTTAGAATTAAAAAAAATTGGATTTATTAATATAAGAAATTGTAATTTTGGAGATTCACAAATTGAAGTTTTTAGTGAAATAGAAGAAAAAAATAGATTTATAGATGACAATGGCATGCCAGAAATTTGCATTGAATGTACAAAGTAGTTAGTTTTATCTAAATTAAAAAAATGCAAGAAAAGAATTTAAACCTTTCAAATTTTATTGATTCTTTAGATAGTTTTTTAGTTAGATTTGTATTAATTAACTTTTTATTAAATATTTTATTATTTTATTTTCCAGATGAAGATTTAGCAACATTTATTTACATAGCTGTTGAAATTTTCTTTTTTATGAAGATTTTCAAAATTTATAAAAATATTGTCCCAATTCTTTTTCCTCAAATGTTAGTTATGTTCTTGGTTAATTTAACTTATCTTAATTTTATTATTGCTTATTTTTTAAATAACTTTATTTTTAACACTAGTATTGAGAATATTTTTCAATACGACTTTTATTGCAGTACCAAAACTTATTTTTTAGCAAATTCCTACTTGTTATTGTTTGGACTAAGTGTTTTAATATTTAATAAATTTTTATTATCAAGAACTTTAGTTTTAACAGTTTTAAATAAAGTTAATTTAATAGATCTTGATACTAATCAAAGAAGTATTTTTATTTTTATTTTATCCTCTATAGCTGTTGAATTATATTATTATTTTAGTGGCTTAATAGGCTTTCAAGCTACCGGTGCTTTTGTTCTTAAAAATACACAGGATATGTCAACTTGGTATACCCAATTTTTTGATTTTATTTTAATATTTCATTTAATACTAAATATTTTATTTCTAAATAGTTTTAAAAATAAAAAAATTTCTACATACATCTTATTATTTTTAATTTTTTCTTTTTTGCTTAATTTTATGTTTTTTAGCCTTTTTGAAAAAAGATCAATTATAATATTTTTTCTAATTAATTTTTTTGTTTATTTTATTTTTAACAAAAATAAAATTATTTCTTCTAAAATGTTTTTTATATATTTATTTAGCTTTTTTATAATTTTCCAATCATGGTCATTTTTAAGTGGTGTAAGGGGTTTAAACATATTAGCTGGAGATGAAGGTTTGCCTTTAAAAGAAATAGTTAAAGAAGGAAAAATTTTTTCTATGTTTTCAGATGAATCTACAAAAAAATCTGGACAATCTCACACAGTTGAAAACTTAAGCAAAAGATTATTAAATAATGTTGAGCTAGCTACAATATTTCATTATAATTCTACTGATAAAAATAGTTATTTATATGGTAAATTACTATTTAGTTATATCATTCAAGCCTTACCCCAAGTTATATATGCGAATAAACAGGCCCATATTACTGGAGAAGATTTAATTTCTACAATTACGAGTTCCCCGCAGTACGCGGACGATACCTTGGGAAGTTTTCAATCTTCAGCTTATGTAGATTTTGGTTTATTCGGAATTATAATATATCCGATCATGATTAATTTATTAATTTTAATTTTATACAAAATAATTGCTTTCAAAAAAATATCAAATCTTAGTGGAATCTATATTGTATCTTTATTTTTACCCTTTATTACAATTAAGATTATAGAAACTAGTCCTACTGCTTGGTTTGTTTTGATAAGAAATATTTTATTATTTATAATAATTTTTAATATTCTATTTTCATTTGTTTTAAAAAATAAAATATTGAAATCATGAAAATTCTGTTTATAGGGCCGAAGCTTGGAAATAGTTATATCCAGTTTTTAAATCTTAAAAAAATTTATAAAAATGTTGATATAATAGATTCTAACAAAGCTTTTTTTTTACCCTATATTACAAAAAGAATATTTTATCACATCTCACCAAAAATATTAGAGTTGAATTTAAATAGTTACATCTTATCAAAAATAAAAAAAGATTATGACTTAATATATGTTAAATCGGGGGAAATTATTGGAAAAAAATTAATTTTAGAATTAAAAAAAAAAACAAAAAAAATTGTATATTTTTGTAACGATAATCCCTTTGTAAAGAGAGACAAGCAGAGATGGAAGTTATTTTTACACGCAGCTAAATTTTATGATCTTATTGCATATCAAGATATTTCAAGAATAAAATTATCAAAAAAATTAGGTTTAAAAAATTCTTTATTAGTCTTGCCTCCTTATGATTTAAATATTCACAAAAAACAAAAACTAACACAAAGAGAAAAAAATAAATTTAAAAATGATGTAATTTTTATAGGCACATGGAGTTATCAAAAAGGAGCTTTTATAAAAAAACTTATAGAATTTGGTCTAAATATAAAAATTTATGGCGGTTTATGGGATAAAGATCCAAATTATAATTTTATAAAATCAAGAATAGCTTTAGGCCATGTTTTTAATCCCAATTATTCAAAATTGATTCAAAATGCTAAAATTGCTTTATGTTTATTTGCTGAAGGAAATTTAGACACAATAACCGCAAGATCAATCGAAATTCCTGCTATAGGAACATTGTTAGTTTCTCTCAGAACCAAGTCAATGAAAAAAGTCTTTATAGAAAATAAAGAAGCAATTTTTTTTAGAACACCAAAAGAATGTTTTAAAAAATGTCAGTATTATCTAAATAATAATATGAAAGCTAACAAAATTTCTAAAAATGGTAATATAAAAATAACAAAAGTATTAAAACCTTCTAACGATCAATTAATAAGAAAAATTGTCAATAGTGTATTTTATTAAATATAATTTTTAAAATTATGTGGGAATTTAATGTGATTTATCTTAATCTAATTTTAATTAAATTATAATGAAATTTTTATTTGTTTGCAGTCATCAAATTCAAAATTTAATTCCATTATTTAAAGAATTAAATAAAATTAAAGATATTAATTTTAAAGTTATCTACTGGGAAGAAATATCAAATGATCATTTTGATGAAGAGTTTAATCAAATAATTAATTTTAATATCGACCTTTATGATGGGTATAATTTTTCCTCTTTATCAAACAAGAAAAATACTACCGCTAATTTTTTTACATTTTTTAATAAACTAAAAATTTTATTAAAGTTAATTAAATATTTAATTAAAGAAGATTTTGATAGTATACTTTTTTACGGATATTCTTTTCCTCATATAGTAGCTGCAATTATTTCAAAAATACTTGGAAAAAAGACAATTTTAAGATCGGTATCTTATAACTTAGGAAATAGAAAAATTTTTAAAAAAATTATTAGAAATATTTATTTTAGATTTGCCAATCTTTTTTTTGATGAATTCTGGTCTATATGTAAATTAAATACTGATTTTTATTTATATTTTGGTGTTAAAGAAAATAAAATCACAGTCATCAATTCTAGTCAAATTACCTTTGATTTTGTTTACAAAGAAGAAGATAAAAATTTATTTAATATAAATAAATTTTTGGAAGTCAATAGCATACCCAAAGATAAAAAAATAATCTTTTATGGCGGAAAGTTTACTATTCAGAAAAGACCATTGTTTTTGCTTGAATCATTTATCAGTGCAGATCTTGGAGATGATTGGTTTTTATTGATGTCTGGCGGAGGAGGTGAATATCATAACGATGTACTCGATTTTTTAAAAAAAAATGATTCAAGAAATATTAAATTTCTAGGATATAAAGATTTAAAAGAAATGATTAATTTATACACCTTATCAGATATAGTTGTTTTGCCTTCTGATTATGGAGAAACGCATGGAAATGTTTTAATGGAAGCTATACAATTTGAATGCGCTTTATTAACAAGCGATAGAGTTGGCCTTTATCCAGAGGTCATTAAACATGAGTTGGGATTAGTCTTTAATAGCGATGATAAGTTAGAGTTAAGTAATCATTTAAAAAAATTAGCAACAGATATAAATTTTCTTAATAAGTGCAAGGCAAATGGAATAAAGTATAGTGCAAATATTAAACCAAATTTTGTTGCTACTATAATGGCTGAAACTCTTAACCAAAAATGAATTATAAACTAAATAATTTTGTCAACATATCATCCTCTACACCACTTACTCATGACCATTCTGTAGGTTTTCATGATATAAGACCATTTAATAGTATAAATAATAGTCTAATTGTACTTCACCGATATCCTTTGAATTGTATAGGTTTTAAATCACAAAATATAGATATTGAAATTTGTATATGGGATTTTATTAATTCAAAAATAGAAAAAATTGATATTACTGATACTTGGAGTTGGGAGCAAGGGTCTAGAGTCCAGTGGATTAGTGAAAATGAACTAATTTACAATAAAAGAAATAATGGAAAAATAGTTTCTTGTGTTTATGATATTAATAAGAAGTCAAAAAAAGTTATTAATAATTCTGTTTATTCAATAAATAAAAATAAACAATTTCTTAATATTAATTTTTCAAGATTATGGAAATTATGGAAATCGTATGGTTATTACTCACCTCTAAACACTCAAGGATATGAAAAAAAACCAGATAATGATGGAGTTTTTATTTGTGATTTAGATAATAATAAAGAGTTGATATTATCAATAAATTCAGCAGTTCATTTATGTAAGCTGGAAAAAATAGATAAATTCTTTTTTTTGTGCCATCCAACTTTTAATCCAGACGGCACTAAGTTTATATCTCTATTAAGGTTTTTTAACGATTCTGGGGCTTTAATTACTTATTTAATTTGCACAGATATTAAAAGTAAAAATAGTAAAGTTTTAGCAAGAGAGCGAGTTAGTCACTTTGAGTGGTTAAATAATGATAAGTTAGTAGTCTGGTGTAGGAATTTAAATTCAACATTAACAAATTTAAGATTTAATAAGTTTGTAGAAAAAATAGTAATATCAAATATAAAAAAATTATTAAACTTTACTAAAAAAGAATTTAAAACTAAAATTTTATCAACACATTATCATGTTATAAACTTAAAAAATCCTGATAAATTAATTAAGTTAAACGAAAAATTGTTAACAGAAGATGGTCACCCACAAATATCACCAAATGGAAGATACTTAATTACAGATACGTATGAAAATGAAAATGGAACTCAAAAGTTATTATTATATGATTTAATCGATAAAAAATTATACAAACTCGGAGAATTTAAAATAGCTAAATATTTAAAAAATAATAACCTAAAATGTGATTTGCATCCTAGGTGGAGCCATGATGGAAACTATATTAATATTGACTCATCACATGATGGAAGCAGGCAAAACTATAATATTAATATTGAAAAGCTGATAAAACAATTGAACTAAGATTTAGAAATATTATTTTTAAGAAACAAAACATCTTCTTGAAATAATTTACCATCCATATTTGTTGAATTGCATTTTTTCCTTATTTCAAACGATCTAGAATTAAGAAAATCAAATAGCTCTTGCGCATAAACTTGACTTTCATAAATTTTTAAAAAAGAAACTTCTACTATAATGTAGTCAATAATATCAAGTATTTGGTCTCCACCTTTTAATGCTTCTAGCTCATAACCTTGTACATCAAGCTTTAAAACACATGGCCTTTTAATATTTTTCAGGAAATTTAAATTATTTAATTTTTGTAACTTTATGTTTTTAGTCTCTTTAACTAAATATTTTTCATTAGAATTTTCAGAAGGTTTGAGCAATGAAGAGCTATCTTTTCTTGCGGTAATATATATTTTAGAAGTTGTTTCACTATTACCCAAAGCTAAATTATAGTAATTTATATTTTCGTTACCTAAAATTTTTTTTTGAATATTAAGTTGATCTTCTTGTGGTTCAAAAGAATGTATAATGACATTCGGATAATATTTTTTAGCAATCAACCCAAACTGCCCTTTATTTGAACCAACATCTATTAGTGTTTTAATATTTTCTGTATTTTTTAACAATGGTTCTAGTTCAAACAAGGGAGAAACACCATTAATATATGATTTGAAAAATTTTGGATTTTTAAAACAATCAAATATTTTTTTAATTTTAATCATTTAATTATTTATTAAGAGTTCAGCTAAACCCCTCTTATTTGATTTTAAATTAAAATTATCATTAAAACATTTCAATGAATTTTTAGATAATTTATTTAAGTCTTTATTATTAAGTTTGTTAAATTTATTTAAAATTGAAAAATAACTGTTCACATTGTCATTTGAAATAAAACCTGCATTATAATTTATAATCTCTCTATGAATGTTAACTTTATTAGTAGTTAAAACAGGTTTAGAACAGCTTAATGACTCAACAATTGAAACCCCAAAATTTTCACCATGAGAAGAAAGTATCATTCCAGATGAAGCAGAAATTGCTCCCCATTTTAAGTTATTTAAAAGCATATCAGACCAATGAATTTTGTTATTTAAATTGTAACTTTTTGATAATTCAATAAGTTTTTTTTTATAATCGTTGTTTGGTCCTACCATTAGTATTTCATATTTAAACTTATGATTAAATAATTTTTTTAAAGTTTTTAATAAAATTTCGCATCCTTTTTTTTCATGAAAACGACCCAAGTATAATAAAAATTTTTTATTTTTTAATTTGGGAAATTTTTTATAAAAAACTATGTTTACTAATTTTTTATTAAATTCTGGTGCACATATACCGTAACCTACAATAGTTTTTTTAATATTTTTTGTATTAACAAAAGTATTGTTTAATAATTTTTTTTCATTTTCTGAAGTTAAGAGTAAGGATTTACTAAATAATAAATTTCTTTTTTCAAAAAAATACCAATAAATTTGCTTTTTCAATTTTTTAAATAGTTCATATTTAAAATAAGGATCTAACTGACCATGAGTAAAAACAAAGTATTTCTTTTTAAGTAAAAATCTTGCAATCAAAGTGTTGAATTCCCAAATACCATGAACAATAAAGTAATCATAATTTTTTCTATTTTTAAATAACCAAAAAAAAAGTTTTATATTAAATGCATAATTTCCAAGTCCCGGACCTTTATTTATAACTTTGACTATTTTTGACTTAAAAAAATTCGAATTAGCAGGATCACTAGTTAAAATATCCACTTTAAATCCCTGTTTTGTTAAAATAATTGAACTATCTATAATAGTTTTTGAAGGTCCGCCATATATTGGATTAATTGAATTAATAATTCTTAGTATTCTATTTTTTTTCATTTAACATAGTTTTCCAAATATTTTCTATAACTGAATAATGACCAATCTTTAATTGAATGAGAATATTTCATTTTTTGTTTTGATATTTTTTCTAAATAATTTTTATGAGGGATACCGAAGCCTGTTTTTTTTCTCTTGTATAATTCTTTTGGAACTTTATCCTTCACACAATCTAGTAATAATTTTTTATTTATATCTATATTTGATTTTAGAAATGGAATAAGTTTTTTAAAAAATTCCCAGTCTATAAATGGAGTTCTCATTTCTACAGAATTTGACATTGAAGTCCAATCTGAATCTTTTAATAACTTTGAAGTTAAATAATATTTGATTTCTAAATACATTATCGATAGTTTTTTTTCTTTAAAATTTTCAATATCATTATTTAAATTATCGATAATATTGAGTTCATCCCAAGCAGTTTTAAAGATATTTGGTGATAAGATATCTTCAATTTCATGAGGTAAAAATAAAGATCTTTGTAACAAAAATCCTTTTGATATGTTTCTTCCATAATCATAGACACCTGAGTATTTGGTATTAAGTTTTCTTGTTTTCAAAAAATTATAAAAACTTTTTTTAGAAAAATTATCGATCATTTTAAAATTAGGAACTAATTTTAATAAGTTATTTGCTAAATTAATATTTTTAAAGCTAGGGTATCCATAAAAAAATTCATCTCCACCTATACCAGAAATAATAACTTTAGATCCATTCTTTTTTGCAACTTTTGAAATTAAAAAGTTATTTAAACCATCGTTGGTTGGTGAATCCATATTTTTATAAAATGTCTCTATATTCTGCAAAATTTCTTCGTCTGTAAGTTTAATAATTTTGTGTGGTATATTGTTAATTTTTGCTGTTTCTGTTGCAAGTAATTTTTCATCCATAATCATATCTTTAGTATCTAAATCTAAAGTTAGAGCTGAGCAATTATTTTTATTTTTTATTGAAGCTAAGATTGATGAAGAATCTATGCCCGATGATAGTAAGAATGTTACAGGAACATCTGAAACTTGATGATATTTTATTGTCTCATTAAAAATTTCACTCAAGTATTCTATAGACTCATTTTTATTTTTAAAATTCAGTGAGCTTGAGTTAATAATTTCTTCTTTAATATTTGCAAAATATGATTTTTTTTCAACTCCGTTCTCATCAATAATTAAACAACTACCTTTCTCTAAAGATTTAATATCTTTATAAAGCGTTCTTGGTTCTTGAATACTGCCCCATAAATAAAAATCAACAATACTTGAGTTATTTTTATTAGAACTAATGTCATTAATAGATAAAAGACTTCTTATTTGCGAAGCAAAATAATAAATGTTATTTTTAATAGTATAATATAAAGGTTTAATCCCAAAAGGGTCTCTTGCTAAAATTAATTTTTTATTATTAATATCCCATATAGCGAAAGCAAACATTCCTCTTAATTTTTTATAAAATTCTAATCCCCAATATTTGTAAGATTCAATAATTACCTCGGTATCAGAATTACTTTTAAATTTAATATTTTTTTTTAAAAGCTCTTCTTTAATTTCTTTGAAATTATATATCTCTCCATTAAATGAAATTACAAAATTATTATCTATTGAAATAAAAGGCTGTGAAGCATCTTTTGTTAAATCAATAATTGACAGTCTGTTGTGTCCAAAACAAATTTTTTTACACTCAGATTCCCAAATACCTTTATCATCTGGCCCTCTTAAATTTTGTATTTCAATGATTTTTTGAATAATTGATCTTGAATTTACTTTTTTATCTAAATAATTATATATACCTGAAATTCCACACATAGAATTAGATTAAATTTTTCTCTTTCTATTACCGACAAATAAATAAACTATTATAAAACAATCCACTAATAATCTATAATATAATGTTTGAAG
>MDSV01172781.1_pt1 | contig 11744 bp, 16 predicted proteins | sample 810851 | NCBI WGS metagenome assembly MDSV01 (sample SAMN05326640, study PRJNA326480) | marine metagenome | isolation source: seawater | place: Atlantic Ocean: North East | collected 2012 | reverse complement strand
CGTTCATGAAACCCACAAACAGCACATTCTTCAAGTAAATGACCTTCTGTTATTAATCTATATTTAATTTTATCTGGTGAAAATGATGATGCATCTACTCTACCTTCTATTATATCTATTAATGCTGGTTCTTTACCTTTACCTCTTAAAAATTTAGGAATACCCCTTCCTGATTGATTCTTATGTTGTTCGAATAAATTATCATGAGTATCACTCTCATATAACTTAGCCCATTTTTTATAATGTTGATAAGAAACATTCAAATATCTAGCTGCTGCTCTATTTGATAATGTTTTAGACATAGCAGCCAAAATTAGCTCTTTATTTAGGGGTTTTGGTTTTGGCATTATTATTCTCCTAATCTATCCCATTTAGGTTTTTTTGCTGCATTAGCATCTGCAGCTTTAGCTTGTTCAGGTGTCATAATTTGTATATCATTCCAAGTATGATCTCCACTACCTCCTGTAGTTGTTACTGCTCTATATGATCCTACTGTTGAACAATTAACACAAACTTTGTAACCAAATTTAGTTAATCTTAATTCAGGCATAGGTTCACCACAGGCAGTGCAAGGAATCATTTTTAAATTCTTCATATTCATAACTTATAATTATACGTAACTATTGAAATATTTCCGTAAATATACGAAAAATATATAAGATATCCAAATTATTTTGTGGGGTATCTATATTTTATGTAAGACCATAAATCTTTAGGAGTCGATAACAAATATGTTTTTCCTTTTTCATCTTCTAGAGGAATTATTGAACCATCTGGGTTGAATCTTTCATAGATATACCACATAATAATATTTGTGGCATCTTCTCCATAAACAAATTTTAATAGATTTTCAATAACAAGCCATAAAGGATCTGTGACTTTATTACAATCTAATTCAGCTACATCAATCAATTTCATTTCTAGTTTGTGGGATTGTTCTAATTTTTCAACAAATAAACAAAATACACTTTCTTCTGTAACTTGAATATTGTCTTTTACTGTTACTTCTGATCCTAGTACTTTTTTAAATAATCCCTTAATATCTTTAAAATTTTCCATTTATCTTATTTTTTCAACTTTAAACAAATTTTTAAACTGTTCCAATGTTAATCTTTTAATTCTGCTAAAAATATTTATAGCTTCAATTTTATCAGTAGCTTGACATTTATTTATAGCTTCTTTAGATTCACTTCTTTTAGGGTACATTTTAAATAAACTCATATTTTTTTCTTTAATTTTTGTATTTCACTACATTTTTCATATTCTTCATATCCTATATAATGTTGAATTATTTTATTTAAAACCTTTCTAAAGTTTTTTCTTTCTAATTCTATAATAATAGATAAATTTAATATGTTAAATAACTCAACTTTTTCTAATCCATCAGCAATTGCTTTTTTAATTGTTTTATAGCTATCATCTATAATAAAATCAACAAATTCATCTGAATTTGAAAGTTTTACTAATTCTTCTCTTTTGTGATAGGCAATTTCTAGTGTTGTAACCTCTCTTTTAATAACTTCTTTCTTTTCCGTATCTTTTTCCATAATTTGAGAGTTTAAAGGGTTCATCGTTTATAAATATTAAAGAGTTTCATATTCAATCGAAGTATTTCCCAATCCCCAATCTTCTGTATTTTGTGTTTTTGTAAAGTGTTCTACCCACTTGTAAGCATTATTATATGCTTTTTGATCCCCTTTAAAATCACCTTTATTTTCTAAATCAGCAACTCTAGTACCATCATCTTTAGTATAATATGCTCCATGTTCCATATGATAAAGTGGTGGAGAATATAAAACTTCTAAACCACAACCATTCATAATAGATTTTTTCTGAATATTAGTATCTACAAAACATTGGTGAATCATATTTTCTTCAAATCCCCTTATTTTTTCCCAAACACTTTTATGTGCTATTTGAAAATCACCACAACAATTAATTAAACTATAATTATCATTTGGTGTTACTTTAGCTGGAAAATGTCTTTCTGGTATATGAGATAAAGATTCCCTTAAACCTTTTATATCATTGTGACTATGCTTATATACTAACTCTTTAGGCGCTTCTCTTCTAGATATAGTATAAAAAGTATTTTTATCTAGATGACAAATTAATTCTAATAACTCAGCTCTTGTAGGAGGAATGATATCAATGTTAGTAGATACTATATAATCACAATCACTTCTTTTAATTCCAATATTTCTACTTAATCCTTCATTACATTGTTGTGCTGATGGGTCAGGAATAATTGTATTAACTATTTCTGGGGGGATTATATAATGTCTAATTTTCCCTGTTTTAGGAATATCATCTTCAATTTCCCATAAAAATGATCCTTCAGGAGAATTCCAATCAATATAATTTATTTCATCAAATGCTTCTAGCGATGATTTAAAATGAATTATACCTCTTTCATAATCTTTGTATCCATCATTTCTATTTACTACTACTACTCCTACTTTCATAATATTCAATTGTATTTTCTAAACCTTGTCTTAATGGTGTAAATGGATAACCTTGTAAGTGAGTATTTACTAATTTTTTATTAGGTGCTCCTACAAATGCATTAGTATCCCATTCAATTTTATTATAATCATATCCTATTATATCACAAATAGTTCTTGCATATTCCTCTAATGTATTTTCATTACCAGATGATAAATTAAATATCTCAGGTGCTTCTGGGTTATTAACGCAAGCCATAATAATATCTACAGCATTATCTATGTAAATTAATTCTCGAGTTTGTGTACCATCACCCCATAAAACAACCTTCTCACCTCCATTTTTAGCAGTATGTATTTTTCTAATTAAATCAAATATAAAATGTTTATCATCTAATTCATAATTAGGACCATATAATACTGATGGGATTAAATAATTATAAGACATTAAAAATTCTTTTTTTAATGCTTTTAATCCTACTAATAAATTACGTTTAATATTCCCATATACTTCATATCCTTCTTCAACTTCTCCTTTTAAATAATTATCTTCACTTTTTATTACATCTTTATTATAGCCACAAGAGGATCCAAAAGTAATCATATGAGCTCTTTGCTGGTATTGAGCCCAATAAGCTAACATGTCAGCATTAATACTAGAATTAACTATCCATTGTTCACCTGGGTGTTCTTGACAATAACCTCCTGCTGCTGTTTTAACAGCTAAATGAATTATTACTTCAATTGAATTTTTTTCTAATTGCCACATAGATGTAAAATTACTAGATGTAATTTCTATAACTTCATGTTTTTCTTCTTTTAATGCTTTTACTAATGGTTTACCTACAAACCCACTAGCACCTGTGACTAATATTCTCATATTATAAATTTGTATATTTTTTATTATTATCAGTTATAATCATTTGATATGCTTCTGATAATTCATTAATACCTTTTGTAATAGTATAATCTGGGGACCAACCTGTTTTTTCTAATTTTTCATTAGATACAATATAATCCCTATTATCAAAATCAGATGAAAATTCATTTTCAATAATTACTAAATCTGGGAATTGTAATTTTATAGCTTCCGCTAATTCTCTTTTATTAAGATTAGCATTTGATAAACCAACATTATATACTTCTCCATTCATTGACTCATAATTTTCAATGCAATGTAAAAATGTTTTTGCTATATCACGTACGTGTATGTAATTTCTTTTAAATTGTGATTGAAACAATACTAAACACCCATCAGTCATTGTTTTATATACAAAATCATTAACTAATAAATCTGTACGCATTCTTGGGGATGCACCAAATACTGTTGCTAATCTTAAGCAAATGCCATTTCCCCAATCCATAATATATTCTTCTGCTTGACATTTTGTTTTAGCATAATGAGATAAAGGATTAAATGGTGATTCTTCAGTAATTATATCTTTTGAACTACCATATTGACTGTTTGTATTTGGCATTATTAATTTTTGCCAAGGTTTTAAATTATCTACAATAGTTTGAATTTGCCCATAATTAATATCTGTTGCTAATTCTTTATTTGCATCACAAGCAGGTGCCCCTACAATTGCAGCTAGTGGAATTATTATATCATGACGTTCAACTAAATATTGTAAAAAATTTTTATTAGTTATATCACCTTTAATAAAATTAAAATTATCATAGTGACATAAATGTAATAATGGTGTTTGTTTATACATTAAATTATCAACAACAGTTACTTGATAACATTTATTAACTAACACTTCAGCCAGAACAGAACCTAAATAACCAGCTCCTCCTGTAATTAAAACTCTTTTTTTATTCATAGTAAATCTGCATTTTTATCCCTTGAAGATAATATAGGATTATTAATAGGCCAAGGTATATTTATTTTTGGATCATTCCATTTTACGGTAAATTGTTCTTTTACACCTCCATACAAAGTAGATTGTTTATAACTAAATACGCCATAATCACTCATTACCAAATGACCATTAGCAAATCCTGGAGGGACTAGAATTTGATTTCTATTTTTATCATTTATTGTAAATAATTCCCATTCAAGATAAGTTTGGCTTTCAGGTCTCATATCAACAACTGCTTGTAATAGTGAGCCATAAACACATTGTACTAATTTCCAGGTTTTAAAATCTCCATGTAATCCTCTTAATGTATGTTTTGTTGAGGTACTAATATCATCTTGTTTAAATTGATCACATTTAAAAATTTTATAATTTTCTATATTCCAAGTTTCAACATATTCTCCTCTATAATCATAGAATATATCTGGTTGGATTATTGGTAGTCCTAATTTTTTACTATATTCGTATTTCATAATTCTTTTAAATTTATTTTTGCTGTACCTTTTTTCTGTACTATTTGTGTTGAACATTTGTTTGCAAATTTAATTGCATCTTTTACTGATTTATTTTCTAAATATTGATACACAAATCCAGCTAAAAATGTATCACCCGCTCCACTTGTATCCCTAACATCAACTTCTTCTACTGGGTATATAACTCCTTTATATTGTGCTCCTTTACTTCCTAATGTTGTAATTACTTTTTCAGCAAATTCATCTTCATTATCATGTAAAAAACCAATACTTTGATCTAATTCTATTTCATTAATTTTAATAAACTTAACATTATGAGCCCACCCATCAATTTCCTTTTTAGTATCTAAAAACGTCATAGGGTGATGTTGAGCTATATAATCAATTTGATCCCATTCTAAAAATCCTTTATCATAATCACTTATTACAACAGCATCATAGTTATTCCAATCAATATTTTCTAATGTTTTTTGCTCAATTGGGAAAATATCATTTTCACCTTCATCTATTCTAACAAACATATGATTTGTTCTATCATCAACAAATCTTGTTTTTTTAATTTGATTTGCATTTGATATTAGATCAACCTCTATATCTAATGCTCTTAGGTTATCAGCTACATTTCCAGCCATACCTTCAGTTGAAACATATGACTCTGGTTTTAGAATTGGTACTGGTGCATCAGGGCAGAACCTATTTGTTTTACAATAAATGTATTCATCTATACAACTATCTCCTATTACTAATACTCTCATTACAATTTATTTACTTTAATTAAATCATCTAAAAGTTCTTCTAATCTATCAAAAAAGAACCCGTTTTCTTGAACTGCTTTATAATTATTTTCTATTGCTTCTAACCTATTATAATAATCTTCTTCTGTTAGGTTATTTAATATTTCTAATAATTCATTTTCATCATTAAATCTAATAATTCCATTCTCATCATAACCCCACTCAGATATATTTTCAGCACCATAATATATAGGTAAAGTTTTAGTAGCAAAACAATCTAAAATTTTATCTGCAAAATAATTATCTTCTTTTTTACTTTCAATAGCTACATGAAACATAGTGTTTCTATCCCAAACTTGTTTTTTCCCTTCACCTTCAATTGGATTACCAAATTCTGTCATTTTTACTTCAAAATAACCTGGTCTTTGTCCTCTAGGATCAAAATCATCTAATGTTCTAAACCATTTATGAGGTATTTTTATTTTACTATCTAATGCTAAAACTCTTTGTCTTAATTTATGACCTTCAAGTAATTCTAGTATTCCACTTAAAAATGTTACTTCAAATTTTCTATCATTTGAATCTTTATTTCTCCAACTTTCAATATATGGTCTATCTAAATTAGTTTCACCATGAACAAATAATGCTGAATTGTCACAATTTTCATGAATTTGATTCCATTGAGTTAATATTAAACTAAAACTATTTTTATTAGCAATAGTCCAATCACACAATCCAAATATTTCATTAGGTTCATTTAATATAATAATATTAACAGGATTAAGATTTAATTCCTCCCAAGTTGCAGGCCAATCACAAAATAATGTAATAGGTTTATCCTTATATTTTTCACAGTTTACATCAATGAAAAATTCCATTCTTTCCTGTGCTATTGAATTTTTTGTAAATATTTTCATTTAGGTACTTTTGTTATTTCACATACGGGAAAAGGAGTTATAAATGATACACCTTTATTAATAATATCTTTATTTTTTTCTAATATTTCTTTTTCGAAGTTATGGGATAATAGTAAATAGCTATCTGGAAGATTATCTTTTGATTCTTTAATTACAGGTATATAAGATCCAGGTGCGTAAGTACCTATTTTATATGGATTTACTTCTACTATTTTTTCAATATCTTCATCAGTAACCCCCATGTAATTTAATAATGTATTTCCTTTAACTGGAGCTCCATAACCCCATACTTTTTTTCCTAATAATTTTTTGGTACATAGTAATCTTTTTAATTCAAAAACTATACTATCAATAGATTTAGCAAATTTTCTGAATGAATCTAAAGTGTATTTTTTATCTCTTTTTTTAAGTATTTTTGTTCTTTCTGTAATTTTACACTTATTTTTTCTAAATTTACAAATAATACTACCACTATGAATTTCATCAAAATAAGCATCTTCTAAATGAAGATCATATTTTTTTAATAATTTAGTTAAACTTTTTAAGGTATAATAACATAGATGTTCATGATATATTGTATCAAAATTTAAATTATCAATCATAGCACCCACATACATGCATTGTGCTACAAATACACCATCGTCTTTCAAACAATAATTAATTCCTTTAATAACACTATCTAATTCTTCTAAATGAAAAAATACACCAGATGCGTTTATTAGTTTAACACTATTAGGCTCTAATTCATCTTTTACATTTTCTTCATTAAAAAACTCATTTATAGTTTCTATACCTTTTTCTTCAGATAATTCACAAATATTAGTTGCTGATTCAAAATTAATTAAATTTTTAAATCCTAATTTTTTATATTGTTCTAATTGTGACCCATCATTACCCCCAATATCTAATATAATATCATTCTTCTTATCTAAATTATAATCATTAACATTTTCTACTGCTAATTTATAAAAATGATCAATTAAAGTTCTTGTTGTACCTGATATATAAGTGTGGTCGGAAAACATTGTTTCTTTTGGGACAAAATAACTTAATTGTAATAGTCCAGGTTTGTTACAATAAACTAATTGTAATGGATATTTTGGTTCATTACCACATTCTTCTTTTGATAAAAAACCATTAGCCCAAGGTTGTAAACCTAAATCTAAAATAACCTCGTAATCCGTTGTTAACTTATTTTCCCCTAATGAAAATATTTCTTTTTTATTTACCATGATATTTCCCAATCTTTAAATTCAGCAGCTATACAATCAATTTTATAATCTTTTCTTCCGCCACTATTTTCTTGTATTTTATTTTTTGCTGTATTTCGAATTCCATTTAACCCATGTGTCAATCCTAAATTACCATCCCCAGTTCCAGCTCTATATTTAGTTTCATTATGCCAAATATGTAAATTCATTTGTGATAGAACAATGATAGCTCTAACATCATCACCTGTTAGTCTTATATTTTCATCACTTAAAATTAATTCAATATCATGAGTTATTTCTTTAATTTCTTTAGCATATTCTTCTTTATGCTCAGTAATAAAAACTTCTTTTAATTGAACTATAGATAATCTATCTACTAATTCAGATAATGTTGGTAAGTATTTTCTACTCATAATGTGTCATAATATTTATTTTGTTTTTCTTGTCTTTTAATGTCTTTGGGATGATACAAACACCAATCTTCCTCACCAGGCAATTCTGCCATATATTCAAATCCTTCTAATACTTCATGTACTTTATTAATCCATTTAATGGATTTAGAATTTTTATATATTCTCCATTGATAATCTGGAAAATTAACCCAACCTTTATCATTTATTTGCCATCTCCATTTTTGAATATGCTCTTGGGTTAAACCTTCAACAGTATTAATTCTTGGTACTCTAAATACATCTACCTGTGGATTATTTTCTAATAATCGAGGGATTAAACTAAGTAATTGAGGTGATGGTATTTCATCTGCATCTATTTGGAATATATAATCTCCATTACATAATGAAGTTAAATAATTTTTCCAATCTGAGAAATGGTTATTAAATTCTCTAGAATGCCAAGCAAATTCACTATTAATAGATTTTGACCTTAAATACTCTTCAATCTTTTTATCTCCATTTTTTTCATCATAAAGAATAACTATTTCATCTTCTATTCTTTTATTCTTTAATAGAAATGAAATTAGATTTTGAATTTCATTAAATTCATTACAGACTGTAACCGCATAACTTATCTTCATTGTTGTCTAATTTATTGATGTAATATAATAATCTATCTTGGGGTTTCCAACCTAAAAGATCAATTGCTTCCTCATTTTCACAAAGAGTAGCTCTAAAATTTCCAGGTTGATCATTAATATATTGTATAGAACAATTAAACTTATTTTGAAACATTTTAGATAATTCATTAATAGAATAATTAATTCCTGTTCCTAATTCCCAAGCATCATGATGTTCAATACTACCCATTCCTATTTTATATAAACCATCAACAATATCTACAACATGGGTAAAATCTCTTCTTTGTTCTCCATCACCCACAATATTAATTCCAGCACCTCTATTAATTCTGGATCTCCAAATACCAATCACATTCCCATTTATTTCATCTAATGCTTCACCAGGACCATATACATTATAAAATCTTGCTATTTCAACTTCTAAGTTAAATGATTCTTTATATAACTTACAAACTCCTTCACCTAAGTATTTATACATTGCATAAGGTGAAGTTGACGGGTTATGGTGCTTTGAAGATGATCCTGCATATACTAACTTAGCTCCCGTATTATAAGCAAAATTACATACAGCTTCTGTTCCTTTTACGTTTACTCTAAATGTTTCTGTTGGATTTTTAAATGATGGTTGAACTCTAGATTGTGCTGCTAAATGGTATATTATATCAAAATCTCTAATAATTAATTTATCAATTTCTTCAATATCTAAAGTAAAATATTTTACTGAGGGAAGTTCATTATCAACAGTCCCCGTTGAGTAATTGTCTATGGAATATACTGTGTGCCCTTCTTTTACTAACCTTTCGATTAAATTTACCCCTATAAATCCTGCTCCTCCAGTAACTAATATTTTCATCTTTAATCATTGTTATTAGGTAGAACCCCTATATAAGTTAGAGCTTCCATAAAGTCCTTTTCTTTATAATTTTTAACGTTTTTCATATCCATTCTCCACTTGTAAAATTTTCCTGGTTTATTAGGAATTGGAAATTTTTCTTTTTCTTCATCCTTGACAGGTATTGCTTTTACAGCTCCCCAAGACCAATTATTTTCATTTTTCCCATTTGCAAATACCATTCCTTTATCATGAATGTTTATTGTTGAAGGCATCCAAACTAAGCCATTTTCATCCTCAACCATTAATGCTTTATATAAATTAGGTAAAGTTTGCATTTGTTCTTCAAAAAATGGTTCACCTACTTTCATTAATGAATTAGTAGTAAATCCACAACCATAACACTGATAAATTTTAATTTTATCATTTACTTCTTGTACATAGCAAGCATCACTCCCACACCTACTACAAAATGTTAAACTATCTTTTTTAGACATTTACTTTTGATTTTTTCGTTGTTTTTTTAGGTAATTTTATACTTTTAATACCATCTAAATTTAATTCCATTTTTTTAGCTAATTTTGGAACATTTGAATCTAAAATGCTATTTAATTTACCTTTCATACTTTCAAAGTTAAAGTTTTCTCTACTCTTAAATCCTTGTCTTTTACCTTTAACTAACCATTGTTTATAATTTTTCACTACATCTGTCATAGCTTGTTTAATATGAGCGTGGTCAGGTGCAAACCATTCACTTTCATTAATTAACATATCTTTTATTTGAGATGATGGATGTAATTTTTCTAATTTTCCACCCACTAATGCTGTAAATTCTTTATCTAAAAAGTCTAATTGACCAGACCAAGCACTTGCTATAATTGGTTTATTTGTTAAACTAAATTCTAGTAATGGTCTTCCAAATCCTTCACCTCTAGTTAATGAAATAAAACTCTTTACTTTTGGGTGATTATAAAGCTCATTCATATCAGTATTACTTAAATCCCCATGTATTAAATAAATTTTTGGCAATTTAGTAGCATTTGGAATTGAATCTCTTATTATATTAATTCTATTTAATATTTCTCTTCTATCTGTATAACTTGCAGCAGCACATGTTGTTTTTAGAATTAGTGCTGGTGGGTTATTTTTATTTTTCCATACTTCGTAAAATGCTTTTACTAAAAGACCCATATTTTTTCTATCATGTCCCAAATCACCTTGCATCCAATGTCCTACTGATAGAAATGCAAAACTTTCATCTATTGAATCAATTGATTTAGATAATTTAGCATTTTTAAATTTATTTTTAGATATTACTTTGTACATATCTAAATCAGCTCCTTCAAACAAAACCTCAATTGGTTTTTCCAATTCAAGTGGTTTTGTATCTCCATTTGCTAAATTAGCTTGATATTTTGTAGTTTTAAGTACATTTTTAGAATGTTCTGATGATGTAATAATAATATCCATTCTATTCATACCTTCAATCCATTGAGGGGCACATGCTGTTGTTTCAATTCCAGCAGTTAAACCTATATTAAATTTTCCAATAGGATTAAATTCATTAGGTACTGTTGATTGACACCAAATATCTGGTTGTTCAGTTAAAGGACCTCTATGAATGTGATCATTTAAAAAACCCCATTTATCCTCATGATCCTTAATAAAGTTAAAAGGTGTATTACCCCATCTTTGAGGTAAGATTGAAACTTCATATTTATCTAATTCTATTAGTGCTTTTACAAAATCTCTAGATCTTGCTCCATAACCTGAGTATGTGTCTATAGGACAACTTATTACAAATGTATTTTTCATTTAATAAATTAATTTATGTTTTAAAACTCTTTTTTCAAAATCCGTATCAGCTAAAAATTCAAATTGTTCTCTTGGTTTCCAAGTATCAAATAATTCATCAACACCCTCAATTATCCTTTCGCCCATTACTTCTGCTGTGAATCCAGCTTCTTTACTTTCAGCCCATTTTTTACCTGCTAATCCTCTACTTTTTCTTTCTTCTTTACTTAAATTATAAAATTCCATAATTCTATCAGCTGCATCTTCAAATGAACAATGATCTTCAAATATATAAGGAGTTGGTAATGATCCAACCATTGTTCTTACTTGTGGGTATACTGGAAGAGCCCATTCACCATGTTCTTTATAAGTGCCTCTATGGTTAGATGGAACTTCACTATTATTAGTAAACCAATTACCATTTTCATCTACAAATCTCATTTG
>MDSV01224296.1_pt1 | contig 11745 bp, 12 predicted proteins | sample 810851 | NCBI WGS metagenome assembly MDSV01 (sample SAMN05326640, study PRJNA326480) | marine metagenome | isolation source: seawater | place: Atlantic Ocean: North East | collected 2012 | reverse complement strand
TTTTATACAACTGTTGGCTCCAACTACTTCAAACAACAGAATGAAAAAAATTATAAAAGATTCTCATAATATGATTTATTACATAAGTATGCTTTCGACCACTGGGGGAAAGCTTAAAGTTTCTTCTAAAGAAATATTGAAAAATTATTATAAAATAAAAAAAATAAATAAATCTAAAAATCTAGTAATTGGCTTCGGGATTACTATAGAAACAATTTCCGCTTTAAAAAAAGCTGATGGTTTGGTGGTGGGTAGCGCATTATGTAAAGAAATTTCCAAGTCTTTACGAAATAGACAAAATCCTGTCACAAATGTGAGTAATATGGTAAAAAATTTAAAAAAAAAAATACAATGAATAATTGGATAAAAAAAGTATTACATATTGGTGAAAAAATAAAAAGTGTAATAAAAAAAAGACCTTCAAAAAAAGATATAGAAAATAGTGATTGGACGACATGTTGCTCTTTTCCTATATTAAAATCTGAACTTAAAGAAAATCTTTATGTGTGTAAGACTTGTTCAAAACATCATAGAATTAACTGCAAAGAAAGATTTGATATTTTTTTTGGTAAAGATAATTATGAAACTTTAGATTCACCAATACCAATAGATAATCCATTAAACTGGGAAGATACAAAGCCTTATATTGATAGACTTAAAACAGCTAGAAAAAATACTGGTCAAAAATCAGCTGTTATGATTGCTACAGGAAAGATTGGTGGAATTAATATTACTGCTGCAGCAATTAATTTTCAATTTATAGGTGGAAGTGTAGCTAGTGCTGAGGGTGAGGCCATTATTTATGGAATACAACATGCTATAGATAATAAAAATCCATTCATTTTTTTCGTTTGCGGTGGTGGGCAACGTATGCACGAGTCGCCTATTGCTCTAGCACAAATGACCAGAAGTACAGTTGCTGTTTCGGAATTAAAAAATAATAATTTACCTTATATAGTTGTATTTACAGATCCTACTGCAGGTGGGATAACCGCATCCTTTGCAAGTTTGAGTGATATTGCTATTTCTGAACCAGGGGCCCTAATAGCTTTTGCTGGCCGACGTGTTATTGAGGCAACAGTAAACGAAACTCTTGAAGATACATTTCAAAAGGCAGAAAAAGTTCAAGAATGTGGTTTTGTAGATTTAATTGTTGAAAGAAAAGATTTAAATGAAAAAATTAGTACATTACTTAAAATTTTATTAAAAAAAAACAATATTCAATCTCTAGAAAGTACTGATGAGACTAAAGAAGATTCAAGCTCGATTTCATCGATTGCATCCTAAAAAGATTGATCTTAGCTTAAATAGGATTAAAAAATTAACCAAAAAACTCGGTAATCCTCAAGATAAATTAAAAATTGTCTCTATCATAGGTACTAATGGTAAATACTCGACAGCCCAAGCTCTTAAATCTATATTAGAAAATGCTAATTACAAATGTGACCTTTACACAAGTCCACATATTAAAAAAATTAATGAAAGATTTGTATTTTCTAGTAAAGAAGTGACTGATATCGAATTATCAGATCTTTTGGAAGAAGTGGAAAAAATTAACAATAAAAATCCAATTACTTTCTTTGAGATTTGTACTGCCGCTTTTTTTCTAGGGGCATCAAGATCTAAATCAGATATAACTATCGTAGAAAGTGGCTTGTTTCATAGATTTGATGCTTGTTCAGTAATTAAAAAAAATATTGCATCAGTCATAACACCTATAGGAATTGATCATCTAGATTGGTTGCCAAAAAATAATAGAAATATAGATAGAATAATTTTTGAGAAAACTTCAAGATTATTAAATTCAAAAATAATTATAGCAGAACAAAGCAGTAAAAAAATAGCTGATAAAATTGAAAAATCAATTAAAAATAATCATTCAAAAAAAATATTTTTTAAAAGAGATTTTAATTATACCTTAGATAAAAATAATTTTTTTTATTACAAAGATAAAAATGATATATTAAAATTACCTTATCCAAAACTTCTGGGAGAATTTCAGATTTCAAATATTTCGACTGCTATAGCGGCATTAAGAAATCTAGACATAATAAAAGTTAATAAAAAAAATATTAAATTTGGAATTAAAAAAATTAAAAGCATAGCAAGAATTCAAGAAATAAAAAAAGGTAAACTAAAGAAACTGTCTAACAATAACACTTTAATAATTGATGGTTCACATAATCCTTTAGGTGCTTCTGTGCTTAAAAAATACTTAGACTCTTTAAATAATAATAAAAATATTTTTATGATCCTTGGTATGATGAAAAATAAAGATCATATTAAATTTATTTCATATTTTAAAAATACCGTTAAATGTATTTTTCCTGTCAATATACCAAAAGAAAAAAATTCAATTAAAAAAATTCAATTAAAAAAAATCATTGATCGTGTTGGTATCAAATCAAAAATTACTAAAAATATAACTGCTGCAATAAAAGAAATTAATTCAAAAAATAAAAAAAGTATAATTTTAATTACTGGTTCTTTATATTTGGCTGGTAAAGTTATAAACTTAAATTAAATATTTTCTGAAAGCCAAGCTTTCATAGTTGACTCTGGTACTGCACCAACTTTAGTAGCCTTCAACTCTCCATTTTTAAAAATCATAACTGTAGGGACTCCCCTAACTCCAAATTTTGTTGGAGTATTTGGAGCCGAATCTAAATCATGATAATAAAATTTAAATTTATCAGACATTTCATCTGAAAGTTTTTCCATTATTGGTTTTAATGTTTGGCAAGGTGCGCACCAAGTAGCTGAAAATTGAACTACAGCAGATGGAGATTTCACTACCTCATCTTCAAACAAATTGTCATTACTAATAATAAGAGGCATACGTTCTATTTAGTTTTAAATTTTTGAAAGTCAACTAGAAATTTAATATTATAATATTTTTTTTAATTATTCACATTTTAATTAATAATTATATTTGAATTAAGTTACAATTTTAACAAGACGATTATTCAGATTTTTGATTGCTGCAATATTTTCAGATAATTCGTCAACAGCCCTTTTTACTCCATAATCTTTTTGATCATAATCATCACATATTATAACTTTATTTTTTTTAATTCCTTTTATTATTAATTCTAAATCTTTTTTAACAGTTTCATAAGAATGACCACCATCTAAAAAAATAAAATCAATTTTAGACATATCTATTTTTAGTAATTCAGAATTACTAAATCCTTTATAAAGATATACATTTTTTTTAAATTTTTTAAGTAAATCATATACAGATGTGATCGAGTGAAGATTCTTTTTTAAAATAATATTAAAAATAAAATGTTTGAATGGATTGGATAGTCTATTATGCTTCATAGTCTTTTCTTTGGAATCAATTGCTTCGTCAGTTTCTTCAAATAAATCAATTCCATAAAATGTAAAATTATCTTTGTTAATTTCAAAAAGTTTTTCACAAACATTTCTTGAGGTAACGCCTTGAAAAACTCCAATTTCTAGAAAGTTTTTTGGTTTATTTATCTCAATTTCATTTAATAAAATTTGAGCTGACTCTTTATCTTTTTTAAAACTTGATTTTCTAAAATAATATTTAAATTGCATTATAAACAAAAGATTGACTCAATACTTGTATCTTTGAATTTTTCATAACTTCTAACTTGGCTATCTTACTCTTATAGCATAATGATTTATAATACTTTTTCATAATTCTTTCTAATTTCAGAAATATAAACATCAATGTCATTTACATATTCTAGTTTATCTTTGCTTATATCTTTTTCATTACGCATATTATCTATTAAAGTTTCTGCCATTGGAATTGTTGTTGAGCCGACTTCTTCTAAGCTTAATATTCTTTTTGCAACACTTTTATGAATATTGTCATACTCTTTTTTCTCTAAAACTTCCGGCATATTTTCATAAATTAATTTTTTTCCAAAATATTTATATCTTTCATCTTTTATTTTACTTACAATTTTATTTTTTATCTTCCAGTCATTAGTTGATTGAAAATCTTCCATTAGGATTTGATCATCATTATCTGGAAAACCTCCCGAAACAAGTTGGTCTTCATAATAAAGTTGTTTTTTTTCTTTAAATTTAGCTTTGTCATTTGCAATTTCTCCTAAAGCAAAAGATACTTTTTCAGAAAATTGCTTATTTTTATAAATTTTTTCTGCTCTTTCTTTAAGTGTTTTAATTCCCAATTCTTTATACATTTCTAGTTCCAAACCAAATTCTTTATTTAAAATTATTGGATGTTTATTTGCTGGTAAAGCCCTAACCCATTTACCTGGTTTTTTTAATTCATTTTTTAATGCTTTAACATCTAATTTTATTAAATCTTCAGGATCTTGTTCTAAACAAAAAACCATTGGCCATTTATAAGCTCCATGATTGCAAAGATATGTCACAACAAACGGACGAGCTTTTCCATAGTAATAAAAAACAGTAGTAAATATTTTTTCTTTTTCAAGAATATTCGCAACTTTATGTTTGGAAGTTGTATTAAAAGACTCATCATAAATTTTACCTGAATTATTTTTAATTATTTTCATTATGCCGAGACATGCTTCACAATCCGAAATTGCTGTATGAAATTGCTTAACCTTAATATCGTTTATTGTGCTTAAATTTTCCAATTTAAAAACAGGATTATTTTTTTCAGATAAAGATGTATTAATTGAATCTGGAAAAAAAAGCTTACTACTTCTTGCAACTGGCAAAAAATCAGCTTGTTCATTAGAGTTAGTATTTAATGTATAAGCTGGGAATAAGCTTTTATAATTTTCCTTTTGAATCATTATAAAATCGAAACCTATTGAATTCCATCCTATCCAAATACAAGGTGACCATTTTTTAATTATTTTATGCAGATCTACCATTAATTGGTAGTGACTTTTATTTGATTTTTTCATTTGGTAGAAACCTTTATTCACCCACAAACTGTAAGGGTCAGGGACGGAGCCTGGTTTATTTCTACAGTTTAATTCAAACCTATCTATTTCTTTTAAATCAGGATTTACTAATATTCCTGCAATTGAAATAATACTACCGTAACTAGTTGAGGCTGATTGACTCTCTAAATCAATAATTGCAATATTTTTCATATATTATTTAAAATACTTTTTTTTATTGTTTTAATTATTTTTTAGAGTGAAATTTTTTAGACTCTAAACATAGCGACAAAACAATATGATAACTAATATTTAGTAAGTTTCTTAATAATTGATTCTTTCAAATTAAGCAACTAGTTTTTAAGATATACTTGAAAAATTGTAATTCAATGAAATAACTAAATTGTTTATAAAAAAACTTATTAATAAGCTTAGCTTTTTTATAATTAAAAGACTAAAAGAGCGGTATGAGATTTAGTAGATCTAAATGGGAAAGTTTTATCCGATGTCCTTTTTGTTTTTATTTAAAAGCAAAGCATAATATAGATCCACCTGCCACTCCAAGATTTAATATCAATATACGTGTTGATAGTTTATTAAAAGAAGAGTTTGATATACTTAGAAAAAATCAAAAACCTCATCCAGTATTTAAAAAATATAATTTAAATTTTGTACCATATAATCTTGAAATTCAAAAATTAAATGACTATAGAAATAATAGAAGAGGTATTGAGGCCAAATCAAAAAAAACTAAATTTATATTATTTGGTGCTTTAGATGATCTTTGGTTAAATAAAGATACAAACGAAATAGTTGTTTTAGATTACAAAGCAACATCTAGTAAAAATGATCCTGATTATGTAAATTCCTCTGCTGAATATTATAAATCATATTTAAGACAGCTTGATTTTTACGCCTACTTACTGAAGCTTAATAATTATAAAGTTTTTAAGACTGGTTATTGGCTGATTTGTAATGCCACAAATGAAAAACAAAAAACTTTTGGGGGAAACCTATCTTTTAAAATTACTTTATTACCATACAATTTAAGTACAGATTATATCGAGGATATTTTAGTAGAAATAGAAGAATGCCTAAATCTAAAGAAACCACCTAAATCAGGCAAATATTGTTCTAATTGTAATTGGCATAAGCAAATACAACATTTTTCTAACTAAATTAATTAATATTTAATTTTAATTATAATTGTATTTTATGCTAAAATTTATTTATGAAAATTGTTTTTAAAATAGTTTTTGTTTTCTCTTTAATTTTATTTTTAAATAATCAAGTTTTGGCTGGTTGTGAAGATAAACCTGGTGATGGTGTGTCTTATGAAGGTTGTGCATTTGCTGATGGACAAGATTTATCTGGGACGTTCATACCTAATTCCAACTTAAATTTTACTTCTTTTGTCAAAGTGAATTTTGCAAAAAGTATTATGATGAATTCAACATTAATAAATGGCACTTTTTCTGAGGCCAATTTTTTTAGAGTAAATTTATACGAATCTAACCTTGAGGGTGGAAATTTTGAAAATGCAAATTTTGAAAGCGCCAACTTAACAAAAACAATTTTTAAAGCCTCTTCTTTAATAAATGTATCTTTTAAAAATAGTAATTTATATTCTGCAGATTTAACTTATGCTAATATTTCAGGAGCAAACTTTGAAAACGCAAATCTAAATGAAGTTACTTGGATTGACGGAACAAAATGTGCAATAAACAGCATAGGAGAGTGTAAAAAATAATTTATAGTTAATTGTATGTCTATATTCGGATCTCTAATTGGAGGAATGCTTGGATTTTCACTTGGTGGACCTATTGGTATGCTTCTTGGTTCTTTAATAGGCGGAAAAATTTCAAGATCAAGATCAAGTAAAGCAGGATTTAACTCATTCGCACAGCCACAACAAATATTTGCTTTATCTTTAATTGTTCTTTCAGCAAAACTTAGTAAAGTTGATGGACTTGTAAGTAAAGAAGAACTTGTTGCTGTAAGAGATAAACTTAAAATTCCAGAAAACGAAATTGAACAAGTTGGTAAAATATTTAATAAAGCAAAAGAAGAAAGTACGGGATATGAGCCTTATGCTCAACAAATTGCGCAAATTTACAAAAACAATTTAAACGTATTAGAAGAAGTAATTAATATACTATTTTACATTGCAGAATCAGATGGGAATGTAAGTCAATCAGAGCTTGATATGATAAGGCACATAGCACAAATTTTTGGACTAAATCAATCTCAATTTGATTCTATTAGAGAAAGCAGAAAAGGCTCTGACAAAATAAATCCATACATTGTATTAGAAAGCAAACCAGAAGAAGACCTTCAAACTATAAGAAAAAAATATCTTAAATTAAGTAAAGAACACCACCCTGATTTATTGATAAGCAAAGGAGTGCCTCAAGAAGTAATCGAAGAAAGTAAAAAAAAAATGAGGTCAATCAATTCTGCGTGGGATCAAATTCAAAAACTTAAAGCAAATTAAAGCTACCCGTATATAGCAAATAGTAAACTTGCTACGAAATAATTTAAGAAAATAAAAGCTAAAGTCACAATAAAATACATTATTGTTACAATAGTATTTCTTTTTCTTCTCAGTCTTACGAAGGGTTTATCGTCTAAATCGGAAATATCTCTAATGCCTATTACAGGATAGTCACATGTGTATCTCCAAATTGAATTGGGCATTCTTTGATCAGTTCTATTATAGTAAGAAATCCATGCAACTGTATACTTAAATAAAAAATATGAAATAGTTAAAAGAATGCCACTTAATATCATTTATTTTTTAAAATTGTTCTGTCTCAGTAGATCCTTCCATTGCAGTAGTAGAACTTTTACCAGAGCTTATAGTATTTGATACTGCATCAAAGTATGATGTACCTACTTCTCTTTGGTGTTTAACGCTTGTATAGCCATCTTTTTCCCTTGCAAATTCTTGTTGCTGAATTTTTGAATAAGCTGTCATTCCCTTTGATTTATACTGTTCTGCTAGTTCAAAAACTGCGAGATTTTGAGTATGAAAACCTGCTAACGTTATAAATTGAAATTTGTAACCCATTTCACTAATCTTAACTTGAAAAGATGCTATTTCTTTATCAGATAGATGTTTTTTCCAATTAAAAGAAGGCGAACAATTATAAGCAAGAAGCTTACCTGGAAACTTTTTATGAATTGCATCTGCAAATTTTTTTGCTTCTTCAAGATTTGGTTGGGCAGTTTCGCACCAAATAAGATCACTATATGGAGCATAAGCTAAACCACGAGATATCGCTTGATCGATACCATGTTTTACATAAAAGAATCCTTCTGGAGATCTTTCACCAGTTAAAAAAGGTCTATCATTCTCATCATGATCATTCGTGATTAGTTTTGCAGCGTTAGCGTCTGTCCTTGCCAAAATAATTAATGGCACATCAGCAATATCTGCCGCCAATCTTGCTGCTTTTAGATTCTTAATCATAGTTCCAGTTGGTACAAGAACTTTTCCACCCATATGTCCACATTTTTTTTCTGAAGCAAGTTGGTCTTCAAAATGAACTCCTGCCGCACCAGCTTTTATAAATTTTTTTGCTAATTCAAAGACATTTAATGGTCCGCCAAATCCAGCTTCACCATCTGCTATTATTGGTAACATATAATCTACTTGATCTTTTGCTTGCATATCACCATCTCTCACTTCCATATGTTGAATTTGATCTGCTCTAACTAAAGCATTATTCATTGACTCAACTAATTTTGGAGCACTATCATATGGGTATAAAGATTGATCTGGATACATTTCTCCTGCACTATTTGCATCTGCTGCCACTTGCCATCCACTTAGATAAATCGCTTTTAATCCAGCTTTTGCATGTTGAACTGCATGGTTGCCCGACAAAGATCCTAAGGTATTTACATACGGCTCAGAGTTAAGAAGCTTCCATAATTTTATAGACTGGTTCTTACACATTGAGTATTCAATTTTTATTGAACCTTTTAGTCTTTCAACTTGCTCATCAGTGTAATCTCTCTTTATTCCTGAAAATCTTTTTAGTTCATAAGACACATTTGCTTTTGACATTTTTTAGTCCTTTAGTATTAAAAATTAAATATTTTAAGAAATGAGTGGTTTATACTAATTAATCCTGATGATAAAAATCTCCATTATCCAAAAAACACACATCGTCGTGTGTTGATACACATTTGCTGTAAATTTTTGGATATGAGTCATTCTTATTTTCATCATTGTTTAAACTCAAAGTTTCTTGATAATTTTTATTTGGATTAATTAAATTGCTCATAAATACTTAATATTAACTGTTGGTTAATAAGTAAAGTTTATTATTGTAAATTAATATAACATCTGTTAATTTATTAACAATAAATTAACAGATATGAGAAAATTATTTGAATATGGCCCAATAATAAGGGCTAAGCGACAAGAAAAAAATATAAAAGCAAAAGATTTAGCTGCTGATCTTGCAATAACGCCTGCTTTTTTATCTTTAATTGAATCCAATCAACGCAAACCTGATGGGGATACACTCTTAAAAATACAAGAAATATTAAAATTAGAATCTGAAGATTTGACAAAAAAATTAAATCCTGACCTAGTTAGCAGAACACAGGAAATTGTAAAAATACCCTCTATTGAAAAATTAGACATTCGCCCTGAAGAGGCTGAAGAGATCGTTAGGGTAAATCCAAAAATTGCTGAAGCTTTAATTAAGCTTGGAAATGAAAATATAAATTTACTAGGTGAAAATATCGAAAAAAAAAGTATAGAAACTATTTTTCCTGGAGAAATAGTTTCTGATTTTATCCAAAAATTTGAAAATTATTTTCCAAGTTTAGAAAAATTCGCAACAAAAATTTACGAAAAAATTAAAACAAATAATAGAACAAGATATTTATCACTTTGTTCTTATTTAAGAAATGAATATCAAATACTAGTTAAAGATATAATTCCTAAAGAAGAAAAACCTTTTTCAAAAATTTATTACCCAGAGAAAAAAGAATTTCATTTATCTGATTTACAATCGATTGAAACAAAAAAATTATTTGCTGCAACCTTGGTAGCTCAACTAGGAGCTGATGATCTAATTGAAGAATGTTTAGATCAGTTTTCCTTTCCAACAGAGGTAAGTAAAAAAGTTAGTAAAGTTGCTCTGTTGAACTATACTGGAGCAGCAATTATGATGCCATATGAAAATTTTTATAATGAATGCGTAAATAAGCATAGATATGATTTAGAATTACTACAAAATTCTTTTGCTGTATCTTTCGAGCAAGTTTGCCATCGAGTTACTTGTTTACAAAATCCAAAAATGAGAGGTATACCGTTACATATGATTAGAGTTGATAGAAGTGGAAATGTTTCAAAAAGATTTTCTCTTTCTGGTATTGAACTACCTCGATTAAGTGGAGCTTGTCCTAAGTGGAATGTTTATAGTGCTTTTTCTAACCCTGGAAAAATCAGTGCTGCAGTTAGTAGAATGACAGATGGAGAGAAGTATGTATGTATAGCTCGTACAGTAGAAAAAGGTGTTGCTAAGTATGGTGAAGAGAAAGGTTTGCTGTCTATTGGGTTAGGTTGCAAAATTAAATATGCTAAAGATTTTATTTATGCAGATGGGCTTAATCTAAACGATAAAAAAACTGAATCAAAAATAGGTGTTTCTTGTAGAAAATGTGATAGGCTTGATTGCAGTCAAAGAGCTTTCCCTCCTGCTACACAAAAATATGATGTTAATATTAATCAAAGAGGTGTATCAATTTTTGTGAATGAATAATTGAAATTTAATTTAAGCTAGGGTGATTTTTTTTTCTTTGATCTCTTTCTCTAGCTAACATTTGCACAAGTGCATCAACCATATAGTCTGATGCTTTAAATATCTCCTTTGTTTTAAATTCTTTAAAAGTATTTTTTTCAGGATTGGTCCTATCTTCAATTATAATTCCTTTTTGAGGGTTATTATCTTTAATATAGGTTAATAATAGAAAGTCAGTTTCTTCAGAATCATCCCATCTTATAAATATTGAGGAATCTTCAAAACGTTGATCAATACACCTTAATATTGACCTATGTTTGGGGATAAATTTTTTATTAATTTGAAAAACAAGGGAATTCATGCTTCGAAAATAAGATTCTAATGCAAATTCTATTTTTTGTCTTTCTTTGTTATATTCTCTTTCTTTTTCAAGTAATGCACTACGATCATCTCCCTGTAAAACTTTAACACCCAATGATTCAACACGCTCTCTAATTTTCTGATCTCTGAGAGCTCTATATTTAGCTTTTAATTTTTCTATTCTTATTTGTAAATCAGTATAATCTTCTCTTTGTTCTTTCAGTGAAATTTTTTCTAAACTTTCTAATTCTTTGATTTCTCTAGCTCTAAAACGATCTATTTGTTTTTGAAGCTTAATTTCAATTAAAAATTTTCTCTGTTTTTCTGCCTGGTATTTTCGGATTTCTGCTTGTTCTCTTTTTAAAAAAACCTTAATATCTCTTGTTCTTTCTTTTTCTAATCGAATTTCATCTTTTAATACTTTTTCTTTTAACTGAATTCTTATTTCAGTTTCTAATTTATCTTTTTTTTCTTTTTCCTTAATATCATTCTCTATTTTTTTTATTTTTTCTATTTCTTTACTTTCTATATAATTGTTATATCTAAAAATGAGTGGGTCAAATAATTTAAAAACTATTTTTTTTAAACTAAATAATTTAATAAAATTAATTTGAATTTTATTAATAGTTTCTTGTTTTATAAAAAATTTTTTTTTGATGCTATAAAATAATTTTTTTTCATTCTTTAAACTTAATCTAGTTTTAGTTTTCTTTGTTTTGGTTCTTTTTTTAACCTTGAAACTTAATCTAGTTTTAGTTTTA
>MDSV01139536.1_pt1 | contig 11745 bp, 12 predicted proteins | sample 810851 | NCBI WGS metagenome assembly MDSV01 (sample SAMN05326640, study PRJNA326480) | marine metagenome | isolation source: seawater | place: Atlantic Ocean: North East | collected 2012 | reverse complement strand
TCAGAATATCTTCCATCTAGTGGAGAGATTGAGAGTAAATCATCTTTTTTCATACCAACATTTATCTCAAAGATGTTATTATAACATAATAATAATTTAAAATTAAAACTCATATGAAAAAAATAACATACAGAACAGAGCAAGATTCTTTAGGTAAGGTAAAAGTTCCAAAAAATGCATTATATGGTGCTCAAACTCAACGAGCTATAGATAACTTCAAAATTAGTGGCGATATATTTCCACCTGAGTTCATACAATCTCTTGCTTCGCTCAAAGCAGCATGCGCTATGGCAAACTCTAAGTCTAAATTATTATCAATTAAGAAAGCTAAAACAATTTATTCCAGTGCTATGGATATATATAAAAATATAGAAAAATACTACGATCAGTTTCCGATTGATATTTATCAAACAGGATCAGGTACTAGCACCAACATGAATATGAATGAGGTCCTATCAAACATTGTGTCTAAAAAATTGAATACCAAAATTCACCCTAATGATGACATAAATCGTTCACAAAGCTCCAACGATGTTATCCCAACTACAATAAATATCACTAGTGTTCTTTTAGCTATGGAATTAAATGATGCTTTAGATTATTTAACTATGAGTTTAATTGATAAAGAATTTGAGGCAAAAGATATTATTAAATCAGGTAGAACTCATCTAATGGATGCAGTACCTTTATCTCTAGGATATGAAATAGAGGCTTGGAGAGAGCAGATTGTTCATTGTAATCAACCAATGCTTCAGAGTGCAGAGGAACTACAATACTTGCCTATCGGTGGAACTGCAATTGGAACAGGATTGAATTCACCTAAAAATTTTTCAAAATCTGTTTGTGTGGAGCTAAATAAAATATACAAAAAAACAGGTGCAAAATTTACATCTAACCCAAATAAAGCTGAGATGATTAGCTCACAGAATCATATATTAACCATGAGTGCATCGTTGCAACGTACTGCCAGTTGTTTGACTAAAATATCAAATGATTTGAGATGGATGAACAGTGGCCCTGTTTCTGGTTTATCAGAAATAACTTTGAAACCACTTCAACCTGGCAGTAGCATAATGCCTGGTAAAATTAATCCAGTTATTCCAGAGGCAGTATTAATGGCTATGGCTCAAGTTAATGGTAATCATAATGCAATTAATATTGCCTGCATATCAGGTAGTTTTCAACTGAATACTATGTTGCCACTGATAGCTTTAAATATTATTAACTCTTTTAATCTTCTAATTAATTCTATTTATTCGATAGCAGATACTATCGATACATTCAAGATTAATCAAGATTCCATTAAATTTAACTTAGAGAGAAACCCGATCATAGCGACAAAGTTAAATGAGACTATAGGATATGATTTAGCCTCTAAAATAGTCAAAGAGGCATACAGAACAAACAGATCAATAGTTGATATTGCTTCAGAAATGACTGATCTATCAAAAGCTCAGATTATAAAGTTACTTGATCCAAAAAAATTAATCTAAATAATGATGAAAAAGAATGCAAGTGATTTAATTTTTGTAAAATGGATTATAGGCGTTGTATTTTTTCTTACATTTATTTTTATATTAAACTATTTTGGTTTCATGAGTTCATTGATAAAAAATGATGCAAGTTATATAACATCAATGATTCTCATCATATTTATTTATTTTTCTATAAAAGTTGGCATAGAATTATTTTATCTACGTGCTAGATATATGAATATTAATATATTATTTTCCATATTATCAGGCGACTCAACAGGAGACATTGACTCAATCTTAAAAAGATTTAAGCATTCAAATAATTATGATGATAAGTCAATCTATATCTACGTTACTTCAAATATAGAAAATGCCTCAACTAAGGAAAACTTTGAATATACACTCACATCGAAACTCAATACCGGATGGCTAGCAGCAGATGGCCTTCTAAAGTTAGGTTTAATAGGAACAGTTATCGGATTTATTATAATGTTATCAGCTATCACGGAGATAGATGGTTTTGATTTTACAATGATGAAAGAAATGTTACAAAATATGAGTGGCGGTATGGAGGTAGCGCTTTATACTACGCTATCTGGTCTTGTAAGTTCAATTTTATTAACAATTCAATATTCTTATTTAGAATATTATATTTATAAAATATTCTATATAGCAAATTCATGCCTTTCTCACTATTCAGTTAAATATTCAACAACAAACAATGATGAATAGAAAAAAAAACAGATTTGACCCTTTTACTGATTTGCTCTTTAATATTCTACTGGCTTTCACTTTTTTATTTTTCATAATTATATTATTTATCAACCCTATTACTAAATTTGGCAATATAAATATGAAAGAAGAATATATAATTACTGTAGATTGGGAGGATAGCTTACCGGATGACATTGATCTTTGGGTTAAAGACCCTAATGGTGAGATTGTATCATATTTAAGAAAGGATGCTGGTTGGTTGCATCTAGATAGGGATGATCAGGGCATAGTCAATGATAAAGTGGTGATTAATGGCAAGGAAATCATATATCCTATCAACCGTGAGGTTGTTACTCTAAGAGGTATAATCCCTGGCAACTATACTGTCAATCTATATATGTATGATAACAAAAGTATGAGTCCTGTTGATGCAAAGATAACTATTGAAAAAGTTAATCCTACTCTCAAGCTTGTATTTTTTGACAATGTAACTTTAAAAAATAAAGATAGCGAGCTCACTGTTGTTAAATTCAGACTTGACTCAAGTGGCAATTTCACTCATTCATTAACAGATAATGAAATTCTAACACCATATAGACTTGAAGGATTGTAATGTTTGCCAACATGATTTTTATTTTATTATTGATCTTAGTTGTATATACCTATTTAATATACTTATTATTCAAAAAAGAGTCTTTTAAGAAGATGTTATTATTATCGAGCTCTATACTTTTATTTTTTGTGATAATTTTCTATAGTCTGATAAATATTCAAGGATATCCTATAAGATCTGATCTACCTGATAAATTTAATTTGTTATATGTGAAAATAATAAATCAAGATGTCATTATTCTAGTGAAAGATTTTAATTCAGCCTCATACCCAAGACTTCATATATTAGATCATAGCATGTCTCTAGAGCATGAGCTAAAAACCGCCACAAGTGAACTAAAAGAAGGTAAAAATATTATTGGTATAATAAACAAGAAAGATTCAGATAATTATTATGGAATTATGTTTAAAGAGGTCAAAAGAAATATTCCTAGCAAATAATGTAAAATATCTTTTTTTTTATGATAGAATGTCTTCAAATTTTTTGAGAAATTACCATGGATTTTAAAGATCATCTAGAGGAATCAGGCATAAATTATAGTATTTTTGATATTAGTAAAGCTAAGATCACCCATTTACCATATTCTTTAAGAGTACTGCTTGAGAATTATGTTAGAAATAACAAAAATATATCCCATGATGTTGTTGACAAGTTTGAAGCATGGAATGGAAGCGTAAAAGATCAAACTGAAATAACATTTTTTCCTAGTCGTGTTATTATGCAGGATTTCACTGGTGTACCAGCTGTTGTTGACTTGGCTTCTATGAGAGATGCAGTAAAATCCTTAAATGGAGATCCTTCATTAATCAATCCGCAATGTCAAACAGATTTAGTTATAGATCATTCTGTGATGGTAGATCATTATGGTTCGTCTGACTCCAAAGATCTAAATACTAAACTTGAGTATAAAAGAAACATTGAAAGATATAGATTACTTAAATGGGGACAAGGTGCATTTAAAAATTTGAGAATTGTACCTCCGAATAATGGCATAATTCATCAGATCAACATTGAATATATATCTCAAGTAATTTTTAATAAAAATAATGTTTTATATCCTGACACTGTTGTCGGAACTGATTCTCATACGACCATGGTAAATGGATTAGGCGTGTTAGGATGGGGAGTAGGTGGCATTGAGGCTGAAGCTGCAATGCTTGGACAACCTATACCTATGTTACTGCCAGAGGTTATTGGATTTGAGTTAAGAGGTAAGTTAGAGAAGTCAACTACAGCAACTGATCTAGTATTGACTATTGTAGAACAACTCAGAAAAGCAAATGTAGTTGGAAAATTTGTAGAATTTTATGGTGATGCATTAAATAGTTTGTCTATCGCAGATAGATGTACTATCGCTAATATGGCTCCAGAATATGGTGCAACATGCGGCTTCTTTCCAATAGACGACATGACATTACAGTATATGCATACAACTGGTAAAGATGCTGAGCAAATAAAAATAATTGAGAGTTACTCGAAGAGAGTTGGTTTATATAGAAAGCCCTCAGAAAAAATTATTTATAGTCAAAATTTAGAACTAGACATATCTACAGTCCAAGCATGTTTATCAGGACCAAAAAGACCCGAAGACAGAGTAAATCTCAGAGATGTTAAAAAAACAGTTGCTGAAGAAATTAAAAAACAGAAAAAAAATAAAAATATAGAAGAATCGGGTTTAGCAGATGGAGCTATTATGATAGCAGCGATAACAAGTTGTACAAACACATCTAACCCTAGCGTGATAATCGGTGCTGGATTACTTGCTAAAAATGCTGTAGAAAAAGGCTTAAAAGTGAAAGAGTGGGTTAAAACATCTTTAGCACCAGGATCAAGAGTTGTAAAAAACTATCTTGAAAAAGCGAATTTAATCAAATATTTTGACAAACTCGGGTTTAATATAATTGGTTATGGCTGTACAACATGTATTGGAAATTCTGGTCCACTCAAAAAAGAATATATAGACGAAATTACTGAAAAAGACTTAATTGTTAGTTCTATACTATCAGGTAATAGAAATTTTGAAGGCAGAATTCATCCTGAAATTAAAATGAACTTTTTGGCATCACCGATGCTTGTAATTGCTTACTCATTGGTTGGTCAAATAGGACTAGATATTTCAAAAGACAGTTTAGGCAAAGGTAATGATGGCAAAGATGTTTATCTCAGGGATATCTGGCCATCATCTGAACAAATCTCAACTGTTGTAGGTGATAATATTGACAGAAAAATGTTTACTGACTCATATAGTGATTTATTTGATGGAGACGACAATTGGAAGAAAATTGATACAGCAGATTCAGATTACTTTGATTGGCAGAAGGAATCAACCTATATTCAGCCATCCCCATTCTTTGAAAACATGAACAAAAATCTTGAAAAGCTAAAAGAAATTGATAATGCATATCCATTGCTCGTGTTAGGTGATAGCGTTACCACCGATCATATATCTCCGGCTGGTTCTTTCAAGGATACAACGCCTGCAGGAAAATTTTTAGTAGATAGTGGAACTCAAATCGCTGATTTTAATTCTTATGGTTCTAGAAGAGGTAACTATCAAATCATGAAGCGAGGAACATTTGCTAACATAAGAATTGCTAATAAAATTGTACCTGAGACAACAGGTGGATTTACTAGGCATTTTCCATCAAACAAAGAAATGGCTGTGTATGATGCTGCAGAATTATATAAAAAAGATAATGACAATCTTATTATATTCGCAGGAAAAAATTATGGATGTGGATCATCTAGAGATTGGGCAGCAAAAGGAACAAAGTTACTAGGTGTAAGAGCAGTTATAGCTGAGAGTTTTGAGAGAATTCATAGATCTAACTTAGTTGGGATGGGGATATTGCCTTTAGAGTTTATTGATAATGATAATTTTGATTCTTTAGGGTTAAAAATGGATTCCCAGTATAATATTGATAAAATCAAAATTAATGATAAGACAGTTTCTATCAAAACTATTAAAAATGACATGCCATTTGAGTTTATAGTTAAAATTAGAATTGATACTGCAATGGAATGGAATTACTTTACTAATGACGGTATTCTTAACTATGTTTTAAAGAATATTGCTAGTCAATAATAGAGTCTAAGTAAGAATCAATTTGTTTAGAATACTTGCCTTTAAAAAGTAATAGTTTTAATCTAGATCCTCCTAGTTGCCGCCATAAAATAATCGATCGGACACCAGCAAATAAAGCCGTTCTAATTCTTGATGCGTTAATATTATTAGTTAGATATTTATTTTCACCATTAACCACAATTCTTGGCTCAAAGTTACTGAGTGTTTTTTGGTATATACTGGAAAGTTCAGTTACTTTATCATCGATATTTATAGTCTCTGATTTAAGATTCAATTCTTTTAGAAGCATCTGTATTTTATTTATACAATTCTCATCTGACATTAGATTATCAGCAAGTTGTTTTAGTGAAGCAATATATCTCCTAGTTTCACTGCTTCTTGAAAATATATCTCCAGCAATCTGTTTTCTAAAAAATATTAAACCAGTATGTAGCTTTGACACATCTATATAAATATTTTCTGTATTAGCTGAGTCAATTTGCATAATACAATTTATTAATGGAATTATATCTTTCTCCTTATATTCTCCATTCCATGCAATATTTGAAACAACCTGACATGATTGATAAAGTCCTGCTAGAGCAATAGTTTGCTCATTTACATTTTCATTCAACATTAGTTTCTACTACCCCTCCTCCAATACATTCATCATTTTTATATAACACAGCAGATTGTCCAGGCGTTATGGCGCGCTCTAGTTCTATCATTTTTAAAAGACATTTATTATCATCTATCTCAACATTTACTGGAATAAGATTGCCTCCATGTCTAAATCTAGCTTTATATTGTATATTTTTTTGTGGTCTTTCTCTAATCCATGTCGCACTATTCAAATATATCTTTGCAGAAGACAAAAGTTTGTCTTCATTTTGACTGATAATCAGATTATTTAATTTATTATCTTTTTTAATGACAAACCAAGGCTTTTCACTATAATTTTTTAGTCCACCAATTTTTATTCCTTTTCTTTGACCTATGGTATAATTAAATAATCCATTATGGTAGCCTAATACTGAACCATTTTCATCACAGATATTACCTGGTTTATTCTTGATATATTTCTTAATAAAGTTTGAAAAATTTTTTTTACCAATGAAACATATTCCCATGCTTTCTTTCTTTTCAAAAATTGATATATCATAATCTTTAATTATTTTCTTAACATCTTTTTTTTCAATTTCTTCTAATGGAAATATTAAGTTTTTTATTATTTTTTGATTTAACATATATAGAAAATATGTTTGATCTTTTGACTTATCTCTTGGGATATTTAATGAATAAGAGCTTCCTTCGGATTTTATTTTTGCATAATGTCCAGTTGCAACTTTATCGCATTTCTGAGATAGAGCAAAGTTCAAAAAATAGTTAAATTTTATCTCTTTATTACAGTATATATCAGGGTTTGGCGTTAACCCTTCATTTAGCTCATCGATAAATCTTTTGAATACTAGATCCCAGTATTTATCTGAAAAATTTACAATAGATAGCTTTATATCAAGTTTATCTGCAATTCTTAAGGCATCTTGATAGTCTTTTTTAGAATTACAATTATTAGCATCATCCTCTTCTTCCCAGTTCTTCATAAATATCCCTGAAACATCATAGCCATGCTCCTTTAGAAGAATTGCAGTAACTGATGAATCAACACCCCCTGACATACCAACTATGATTTTTTTTTGAGAATTCATTATTTATATTTGTTAATTTCACTACTTAATAGTATCATCTACGCTAAATTATAATATATCCATGTTCAAGAGGTAACAATGAATAAACTAAGATCTGCAAATGACATCCAAAAAGACTGGGATACCAACCCACGTTGGAAAAATGTAAAACGTGACTATACTGCTGAAGAAGTAGCGAAATGCAGTGGTAGCGTGAGAATAGAGCATACTTTGGCAAGAAATGGTGCTGAAAAACTATGGAATCTAATAAACACAGAGGATTTTGTTAATGCTCTCGGAGCCTTAACCGGTAATCAGGCAATGCAACAAGCAAAAGCAGGTTTAAAGGCTGTTTATTTATCAGGCTGGCAGGTTGCTGGTGATGCAAATACTGGTATGCAGATGTATCCTGATCAATCTCTTTATCCCGTAGATAGTGTCCCAAGTGTAGTAAGAAGAATTAATAATTCTCTACGTAGAGCAGATCAGTTAAATATTGCAGAAGGAAATGAAGTAATCGATTATATGCTTCCAATTGTAGCCGATGCTGAAGCTGGCTTTGGTGGAGTGTTAAATGCTTTTGAGTTAATGAAAGCAATGATAGAAGCAGGCGCAGCTGGAGTACATTTTGAAGACCAATTAGCTTCAGCAAAAAAATGTGGACATATGGGTGGAAAGGTACTCGTACCTACGCAAGAAGCAGTGCAAAAACTTGCAGCAGCAAGATTAGCTGCAGATGTATCTGAAGTACCAACCGTTCTTCTTGCTAGAACAGATGCTGAGGCTGCAAACTTAATAACAAGTGATATTGATCCAAGAGATCAGAAATTTTGTACTGGAGAAAGGACAGCAGAGGGTTTTTATAGAGTTAATAATGGTATTGATCAGGCGATATCTAGAGGACTAGCTTATGCACCTTATGCTGATTTAGTATGGTGTGAAACCGGTGTTCCTGATTTAGATTTTGCAAAACAATTTGCTGAAGCCCTAAAGAAAGAACATCCAGAACAGCTACTAGCTTATAATTGTTCTCCATCTTTTAATTGGAAGAAAAAGTTAGATGATTCTCAGATTGCTAAATTTCAAAAAGAGCTAGGCGCGATGGGGTATAAGTTTCAGTTCATTACTCTTGCTGGTTTTCATGCTTTAAATCATAGTATGTTTGAGTTGGCAAAAGGGTATAATGAGAACCAGATGACAGCTTATGTTAAGCTCCAGGAAGCAGAATTTGCATCAGAAAAAAATGGTTATACTGCTACTAAACATCAAAGAGAAGTAGGGACTGGTTATTTTGATACAGTAACACAAGTCATACAAGGTGGAACATCATCAACTACAGCTCTGACAGGCTCAACAGAAGAAGAGCAATTTGAAAAGTAAAATCAATCTTACTCATTCATATTAGATTAGTTATGCTTAAATTCAATGAACCTAAAGGTGGAGAAATAATATCATTCAAAAATGGTTTGATAGAAACACCTGACAAACCAATAGTGCCTTACATCATTGGTGATGGCATTGGCATAGATGTCACGCCAGTTATGAAGAGGGTATTAAATTATGCTATAGGGAAAGCATATGGTGTCTCCAAGGAAATTAAATGGATGGAAATCTATGCTGGCCAACAAGCAATAGATATATGTGGTGAGCTTTTACCCAAAGAATCCATAGAAGCAATGAAAAAATATCGAGTTTCAATTAAGGGTCCTCTGACCACCCCAATTGGAAATGGTTTTAAATCAATTAATGTAAGTATCAGGCAGCAATTAGATCTATTTGCATGTGTAAGACCTATTAGATATTTTCCTGGAACAAGTAGTCCAATGGTCGAATCAAATTTAACTGATATGGTTGTTTTTAGGGAAAATACCGAAGACTTATATACAGGTATAGAATGGAAACCTAGTTCAGATGGCGCGAAAAAAATTATCGAATTTATTAAAAACGAATTAGGCGAATCACCATTTAGATTTGAAGAGGATTGTGGTATTGGAATAAAACCTGTTTCTAAAGAGGGTTCTGAGAGATTAATAAATATGGCTATTGAATATGCATTGAATGAAAAAAAAGATTCTCTTACTATCGTTCATAAAGGTAATATTATGAAATTTACAGAGGGTGCATTTAGAGATTGGGCATATGGTTTAGTCAAAAATAAATATAATGGCTTAGCAAATGATGATGGAACATATTCAATCCGATGCACGAAATCGGATCATATACTAAAAGTAAAAGACTGCATAGCAGACAATTTTTTGCAGCAAATAATTTTAGTACCTGAACAGCACGAAGTTATCGCTACACTTAACTTAAATGGAGATTATATTTCTGATGCATTAGCAGCACAAGTAGGCGGCATAGGTATTGCTCCAGGTGCAAATATTGGAGATGGTTATGCTGTATTTGAGGCTACTCATGGATCAGCAGAATCTTTTGCGGGAAAGAATCGAGTTAATCCTAGCTCAATTATTTTATCGGGCGAAATGATGTTGAGATATATGGGCTGGGATGAAGCAGCTGACTATGTTTTAAAAGGTGTGATAGGTGCTATACAAAAAAAACAATTAACTTTTGACTTAGCTAGAGCCAGAGCTGGTAAAAAAGTAATCAGAACAAAATCTAAAGAGAAAAATACAGCTGAAGAAATTAAACAAGAACTTATGAAATTAGTTCCAGGAGCTACGCTAGTTAGCACTCAAGGATTTGGTGATGCCGTAATAGATAACATGTAACTATTTATCTCTAAAAATTATCCTACCTTTTGAGAGATCATACGGTGTTAGAGCTACCATAACTTTGTCACCCCTTAAAATTCTTATGTAGTGTTTTCTTATTTTTCCTGAGATGTGAGCTGTGACAACATGTCCATTTTCTAATTCAACTCTAAACATAGTATTAGGCAAAGTTTCAATAACTTTTCCAGACATTTCTATTTGCTCATCTTTTGACATAGTTTCTATAAAATTGTAAATTTATAAGTGATGTAAGTATAACAAATAATGCTTGAATAGTGTATGAATATAAATTTTAGTACAAAATATAACTCAAACTATAAAATTATGAATTTTGATCATTTAATGAAGATCTATGAAAATAATTATTATCTTTTCAAAGATGTTTTTAGATTACTTGATAGTAATGATTCATTATCAACCATTACCATCAATAATAATGTGATGCAGTATGAACCAGTTACAATTTCAAAATATACAGATATATTTAGATTCTACTATAAATATAAGCCATATGGTCTAACCTATAATAGTTACTCAATTAAGCCTCATTTGGTTTTTACATTATATAAAGATGCTAAGCTATTAGAGGTAAAGTCCCTAGCACAAAACAAAAAATTTGAGGACGACATCGATTCGAAGATTAGAATTAATTTAAATATATATTTTTGGTTAAAATCAATTTTAAAAAATAACAATATATATCAGTGATTTAACTACATTTCATAAAAATAAAATTACAATTATTAAATAACAGATACCCTTGAATAATTAGTATTTATCCCATATTATCTAGGAAAGGGGTAATTGAAACTTATTAATGGAGAAATTAAGATGAAATTATCAGGAAAAGGTAGATACGCAATTAAGGCAATGATCAACATTGCTCTTAATAACTCAAAACAACCTAAAACCCTACTCGAAATATCAAAGCATCAAGGTATATCGTTATCATATCTAGAGCAATTGTTTGCTCTACTTAGAAAACATAACTTGGTGTCTGGAGTGAGAGGTCCAGGTGGTGGCTACAAATTATCTGTAGAGCCAAAGGACATCTCAATAGCTCAAATTATCAATGCTATCAACTCAGATAATCAGGTATTGACCTCGTCAGATAGCAAAGATGAGGTGATTTGGGACAATTTCAGTGCTAGACTATGTAATTACTTGGAAACGGTGACTCTAGGTAGTCTTATAGAAGACAATAATCCAGATTTCACTGAACCTTCGAGCACATTAAGTGATGAAGAACCGGTAGTACAAGAAAAAAGCTGGAATATAGCCTGAATAGGAGAAATAAATGGCATATAGCGATAAAGTGTTGGATCACTACGAAAATCCAAGAAATGTAGGAACTTTAGACAAAAGTGACACTACTGTAGGTACAGGCATGGTTGGTGCTCCAGCATGCGGTGATGTAATGAAGTTACAAATTAAAGTCAACGATGATGGCATAATT
>MDSV01066019.1_pt1 | contig 11748 bp, 10 predicted proteins | sample 810851 | NCBI WGS metagenome assembly MDSV01 (sample SAMN05326640, study PRJNA326480) | marine metagenome | isolation source: seawater | place: Atlantic Ocean: North East | collected 2012 | reverse complement strand
GGTCGAAAGCAGGATAAGTCCGTAGAACTCGCCCGCTTGCAGACGTTGTCTGTATACGTACGCCAAAGAGACCATGATCGCGAGAGCGGCAGCCAACAGGAGCACCCAGTTGGAGAACAAGCGAAACCCGTCAACGGCGATCATCGAGTCGCGGCCGATTTCTTCAACGCCATACAGCCAACCGTTGGCCATGGCGGAAACAAGTATTCCGCCGAGAGCCAGCCAGCCCAACTCAGCCCCTCCGGCGAAGCTGGGGTCTCCGCTCGGAGACAGAGTTTGGTCTTTGTAGTTAACTGAAACACCCCTTACAAGGACCAGCATGCCCCAAACACAGAGGATCATCTCAGGCATAAGAGCCCAGAAGTAATGAAGTTGACGACTAAAATCGAGTTCCATGATCGTTTCGCCTATCCCTCGCCATCGGCCAGCCCTGAGCGGCTGCCTTGGTTTATGCCCTCTGGCTGAGTGACTTCTTCTGCTTGAGCCGGCGATGCTATATCAATGACATTGAGCACTGACGACTTCTCCCCGGCCTCCTCTATCCGTTCGAGGACGATCCGTACGCTCGGCTCCATCCGCTCAAGGATAGGGGTCGGATTACAGCCGATTATTATCATCAAGGCGCACAAGGGACTGAGAATTGCAATTTCGCGACCGTTCAGATCCTCGACCTCTCTGTTCTCGGCAGTTTCTAGCTTGTTGAAGAAAATCGTTTGCAACATCGGCAACATGTAATAGGCGGCGAAGATCACACCGAGCGTAGCAAGGAAGGCGATCGTCGGATGAGATTCGAAGGCGCCCATCAAGGCCAGGAACTCCCCTACGAAACCGCTAGTGCCTGGCAGCCCGATCGAGGCTAACGCAGTAATCATGAACGCTGTTGCGAACCATGGTGCGACTCGAGCGATCCCCCCGAAGTCAGCAATTCTGCGAGTATGGCGCCGTTCGTATAACATACCGAGAAGTAGGAAGAGTGCCCCCGTGCTGATGCCGTGTGAGATCATTACGACCAGGCCACCCTGGAGGCCATTCACATTGAGTGCAAAAACGCCAAGCACCACAAAACCCATATGCGCCACGGACGTGTACGCAACCAACTTCTTCGCGTCCGGTTGCACAGCTGCAACCCAGGCCGTGTAAAGAATCCCGATCACAGCTAGAACGAGCATCGTAGTCACTAGGGTTGGATGCTGTGACGCTAGTGGGAAGAACGGCAGCAGGAATCGAAGGAAGCCGTACGTACCCATCTTGAGCAGCACCGCAGCAAGAATCACGGATCCAGGTGTCGGAGCCTCGACGTGCGCGTCAGGAAGCCATGTGTGCAGAGGAAAGACAGGAACCTTTACACTGAACGCGAGCGCGAATGCGGTAAAAAGCCACAGTTGCTCCGTTCCAGACAATGGTACCAGCAAGAAATCTTCGTAAGCAAATGTCGGCATACCCATGAAATTCTTGGCTTTCCAGAACAGGAAGAGAATTCCAACCAACATGAGAAGAGACCCAAAAGCCGTATACAGGAAAAACTTTATCGCGGCATAGATCCGTCTCTCACCACCCCATATACCAACAATGAAGTACATCGGTACGAGCGTAAGCTCGAAGAAGACATAGAAAAGGAAGACGTCCGTCGTTACAAAGACACCGATCACAGCGGCTTCTAAAAGAAGCATCAGCGCGTAAAAGGCTGTCTCTTTTGTCTTGATGTAATTGAACGATCCCAAGATCGCTATCGACGTAGAAAAGGTGGTAAGCAGCACCATGAAGAGACTGATACCGTCGATCCCTAAAGAGTAGTTAATCCCCCACTGAGGAATCCACGGAGACGTAGTCTCCATCTGCATTGTGCCAGATGCAGGGTCGAATGCCCACCAGAGTCCGAGACTCAAGACGAATACAGCGGCGGACCACCAGAACGCGACGCTCTTTGCGCGTTTCTCTCCAGACCAAACGGTAAGTCCAATCCCTAACACCGGTAGCCAGATCAATGCATGAAGCACCCAGTCGGTGTATCCGACGGAATCGAGTAGTGCGCTCATGATCAGAGCCCCTTAAAACAAGCTGGCGCCAAGGACGAACAGTACCCCGACGGTTAGAATGAAAGCATAAGTATTGATAGAACCGGTCTGGAACATGCTGACCAACCACCCTGCTCCCTTTGATCCCCAGCCGACCGCGTTGACAGCACCATCGATGATGCCAGCATCTATGACCCTCCAACAGAATCGCGAAATCCTCAGAATCGGTTGAACGATGACACGGTCGTAGAGCTCATCTACGTAGTATTTGTTGAAGAGGACCTTGCTGAAGCCGCTCAGATCTGTGGCATCGTCCTTGACCGCTAGGATTTCCTGTCGCCTGACAAGCTGAACGGTGAGGAAGACAACAGTACCAGCAAGGATCGTAGAAATAGCCGCCCAGAGTGCTTCACCACCCCCGAACGGCGCATAGTAGGAGTACTTCCCAAGGTTCACTTCCTGAACATGATGTGCCTGCGCAGTGATCGGTTCGAGCCAGTGGTGTAGCCACTCACTCATCGGAAGTAACCCGCCCAAGCCGGCCCAGCCGGCCGATAGTGCATCGGGCACATTGATCCAGCCACCAAATACCGAGAGCAACGCTAGGACTGCTAGTGGGATCCACATCACCGGCGGGGCCTCGTGCAGATGTCCTTGTTCCTTCTCCCCCGTCCGGTTTTTCCCGTGGAATGTCATGACCATCATTCGAGTCATGTAGAATGCAGTCAGCAGAGCAGCTACCAGCGCAAGCATCCAATAGACGGTATAAAGTTGCGGATAGGGCGCCCCTTCAGCACCCGCCCAAGCACCCGCGTACCATATAATCTCGTCTTTCGAAAAGAAGCCCGCGAAAGGCCAGATCCCCGCAATCGCAAGGGTCGCAATCCACATTGTAATGCAGGTGATTCGCATAGGCCTGTGAAGACCGCCCATATTCCTCATGTCTTGCGCATCTTCGTGGCTGTGCGTCGCGTGATAAGCCTCATGCATTGAGTGAATCACCGCACCCGACCCAAGAAAGAGAAGGGCCTTAAAGAAGGCGTGGGTCATCAGGTGGAACACACCAGCAGCATATGCACCTACACCGACACCCAAGAACATGTATCCGAGTTGGGAAACGGTAGAGTACGCTAGCACCTTCTTGATGTCGTTCTGCTTCAGTGCAATAGTCGCGGCAAAAAGGGCCGTCAGCACTCCAACCCCCGCGACTATCGCGCTTGAGAACGGTGCGAGAGCGAAGAGGACGGAAGACCGGGCAACGAGATAAACCCCAGCCGTAACCATAGTGGCCGCGTGAATCAGAGCCGACACAGGAGTCGGACCGGCCATGGCATCAGGAAGCCACACGTAGAGAGGAATTTGCGCGCTCTTACCAATGGCTCCGATGAAGAAGAAGAGCGTTATCGCGGTGACCAAACCACCACCGTAAATGAGTGTGTCAGCATCGTGGAAGATCGAGATGAAATCGACACTGCCAAAATTTTTGAACAGTAGGAACATGGCGACAAGAAACCCAACGTCGCCGATCCGATTTACGATGAATGCCTTTTTCCCGGCGTCCGCTTTCTCACGGTCACTGAACCAATATCCGATCAACAGATAAGAGCAGAGACCCACTCCTTCCCACCCTACGAACATAAGAGCGTAGCTGGATCCCATTACCAGGACGAGCATGAAGAAGACGAAAAGGTTTAGGTACGCGAAGTAACGCGGATACCCAGGGTCGTCCTTCATGTAACCCACGCTGAACACATGAATAAGCGTCCCCACTCCCGTTATAACCATCATCATGATTATCGAGAGTTGGTCGAGCTGAAGCGCGGCTTCTACTGAAAACGTGCCCGTCGCTATCCAGGTCCAGTAATGAACAACAACGGCTTCTTCCAGATGAACCCCGAGCATCCGGGAGAAATTCACCAGCGTGATCAGGAAGGCTGCACCCATGACACCTGGGCCGATCCAGGTCGGGAGTGTATGCGTCGATGGACGTGATGACGCATCACTTAGGTCGAACTCTGAGCCACTGCGCACTGAGTCTGCGGATACACGAGCGTGACGGAGTGAAAGGTATCCGTTCGCGATAAAGCCCAGCAGAGGCAACAGGACGATGAGTCCCGGCAAGAACGGCTCAAAATGCCCAGCCTCATTTGCAGCCTCAGACGAACCCTGAACCAGGGCAGCGAGTGACAACAGCACGCCGCTCACCACTTGAGCAGGTTAAAAGAGTCCACGTTCACCGTCTCATAGTGCCGGAAGATCGAGATGATGATCGCTAAGCCGACCGCGGCTTCGGCTGCAGCCACCGTCATTACGAAAAAGACGAAGATCTGTCCCTCGATTCCAAACAACCTGCTAAACGCGACAAAGCTTAGGTTTACGGCGTTCAACTGAAGTTCGATGCAAAGAAACATGATCATCGCGTTTCGGCGCACCAGGACTCCGAAGGTTCCAATTACGAAGAGGATGGCGCTGAGGACCAATGCTTCGGTGATCATCAGACCTCCTTCTTGGCAAGCACTAGAGCGCCTACGATGGCCACCAACAGCAGGATGCCTGTTATTTCAAATGGCACCACATAAGTGGTGTAGAGCTCCGTGGCGATCGCTCCGACGGCACCATGTTCGGCTATCAGTGCATCGATCGACGCCCCTCCCGGTCCGTCCTGGATACCAGTGGTGCCAAGTTCCTGTGCCAGGAAGCCAGCAATAACACCAGTGACTCCAAAGGACATCACCGCGAACGCTCCACCTTTTAAATCCTTTTGGTAATCGTGCCCTAGGTTTAACAGCATGATCACGAAGAGGAAGAGCACCATGATTGCGCCCGCATACACGATGATTTGTATCGCGGCGAGGAAGTGCGCCTCAAGAAGCACAAATGTGCCGGCCATGGCTCCCAGCGTGGTCACCATGAATAGGAGGCTACCTATTGGGCTTTTTGCCATTACGACACCAATCGCGCCGCCAATCGCAAGTCCGGCGAACATGTAAAAAAGGACGGGTGCCACTACTCAGAACTCGGATCAGAGGGGTCCCAGAGAAGCGTACTCGGATGATCCTGCTCCATAAGCCGATCCAGATCGTAGACAAAACGGTCCCGAGTGTACTCAGCATTCTCAAAGTGTCGTCCGACGTGGATCGCCTCCACTGGACAGACTTCCTGACACATTCCGCAGAAAATGCAACGGAACTCGTCTATTTCGTATACGATCGGATAACGGTTTCCCTGATCGTCTTCGCCGCCAACAAGTCTGATACAGTTAGCTGGGCAAACCGTGGGACACAGGCCGCAAGCAACGCACTTTGGTCGACCGTCTGCGTGTTGCTCCATGACGTGAGTTCCCCTCCAGCGCGGACTCAGCTCCGTCATCTCTTCTGGATATTGCTGCGTCACCTTGGTCGGGTTGACCATATGCTTAAAGGTCAGGGCCATCCCGCTGAGCGCCGCCCGCAGATAGGAGGTCGACTCTGGCTCCGGTCGCTGCATTACTTTGACTGAGATTGTCATATTGTTCTGCTAGTGCCTCCCGGGAGCGTGGCCAGACGCGACCGCTGTGGGAATCGTCTTTATCTCAATTTTTTGAGACGTCGTGGCCGCCGCACCCGCGATAGTCCGACCGCGATCAAGGAAAAACACGAAGGCCAGTGTCGCGGCCCCGCTTACTAGCGTGAGCACGAGTCCATATAAGAAGCCGAAATTCACCCCTAGTTCGTCTAGTACCAGGATCGTCATGGCAACGAGCATTAGGTAACCGAGTGAGGTCGGAAGCATGACCTTCCACCCCAATGCCATCACCTGGTCATAGCGAAAACGAGGAAGCGTCCAGCGAATCCAGATGTAGAGCAAGAGAAACAAGCCCGTCTTGGCCGCAAACCCCGCAAAGGTGAGGAGAGTTTTCCACGCTGCGGGATTCGCCAAGACAGGGTCACCATCGGCCGCGAATCCACTGATGAGCTCGCCGTTGTACCAGAAGGCATTGTCCCAAGAGCCGGGGAGATCCCAACCACCCAAGAAAAGGGTCGCCATCAGTGCCGAGGCTGTCACCATGTGGCCGAACTCGGAGATCATGAATGCCGAGAACTTCATCGCCGAGTATTCGGTATGATACCCAGTCACGAGCTCCGACTCTGCCTCGGGCATGTCGAAAGGAAGACGATTTGTCTCCGCGAAGGCTGAGATCACGAAGAGTATGAATGCAAGAGAGAGCGGGAAAGCATACCACATCCCAAGCTGCTGTTGCTGCCACACCACCTCGGTGAGTGTAACGTTCCCGGCTAGCATCAAGACCGCGATAAGCGAGAGCCCGAGGGCAACTTCGTAGCTCACCATCTGGGCTGATGCGCGGAGGCCACCTAGAAATGCGTACTTATTATTTGACGCCCATCCACCGAGCACCACGCCGTAAACAGCTAGGGAGCTAAAAGCTAGAACGTATAAGATCCCAATCGGCACGTCCGCGATGATCATGTCGACCACTCCCCACGGTGTCGGGAGTGGAGCTGCGATCGGAATAACCGCAAAGGTCACAAGGGACGGTACGAGGACCATGATTGGCGCTAGCACGAAAAACAATCGCGAGGCAGTGGCCGGCAGCGTCTCTTCCTTAAGGATATTCTTAATGCCGTCTGCGATCGGCTGAAGGAGTCCGAAGGGACCAACGCGGTTCGGACCGCGTCGGTCCTGGATGAATGCGGAGACCCGTCGTTCCGCGTACGTCGCGTATGCAACCACCAGAATCACAAGCGTGAAGATTCCGAGGTTCTTAGCGGCCATCGCTATAACCGCTGGAATTCCAGAGATCGGCTCCACAATCAGACTCCCGTCATGTGAACGATCTCATTTATCACTGTGCCTCTTTCACCTATGTCAGCATAGGTGATTCCCGCGAAGGCATCCACCCCCATAGCGGCGAAAGAGTCTTCAGCACTTCTCACAGCTTCCCCGCATCCGAGTTCCGCAGCTAGCGCTCCCAGCACGAGCCAGGGAGGCCTCGCCATACCCGGCGGATCAAGCGCCCGCCAGAACCGCTGTACACGGCCCTCGTAATTGGTGAAAGTCCCCTCACTCTCAGCCTTTGTTGTCGCTGGCAGAATAAAATGAGCGGACGCGGTTGCAGCAGATTCGTGCTGTCCCACGTAAACATAAAGTTCTGCGTCGGCACCAAATGTGGTGGGCTGATCTTCTAGTGTATCGCCGAGAACCAACACAATCCCATCATGCTGGGCTATGTCTTCGAGACCACCGGTTGCACAATCGTCACCAACGCGAGTCATGCCCATTACATTGGCCCCAGTTGTGTTTGGAGCCCGGTCTCGCCGCACCGCTAACTGAGGGAATCCTTTAAGGGGTATATCCTTTTCAATTCTAGGCGAACGGTAAACGATTTCGCCACCACCGAGCCCTTTGATCAAACGCTTAAACGCTGCAAGGTCTTCGTTTGATGCGCGGGCGGAGGCTACCGCTTTAACAGAAGCATCGCTCCCTTCAGCGGCCTTCAAGATTGACTGAAGCGCGTCCTTCCACCCGAGTACTTTTGAGCCGCCGTTAGATCTAATCAACGGCGCTTCGATTCGGTCACCGCGATTCATCCATTCGTAATCCATCCGGCATGCATCACTGAGCCACCAAGCGTTTACATCCAGATTCTCTCGCGGTTTGATCCGCTGGACCAAGTTGTCCCGGGTGTGGAGGGAGATATTGCACCCCTGCGAGCAGTCACAAATAGACGGCGTGTGTGCTAGATCCCATGCACGCGCTTTATGGAGGAAATCCTTTGAGACGAGCGCGCCAACCGGGCAGATATCTACAATGTTGCCATGCCAGTGGGTACCCTCTAGACCCTCCTCAAAGAAGGTATCGATTACCGAACGGTTACCTCGCTCTACAACCGTTAATCGATGATCCTGCTCAACTTCACTCATGAAGCGGACGCAGCGCGTGCACATCACGCACCGATCACCGTAAAAAAGGACATCACCCCCAAAATCATCACGACCAAAGACTCTCTTTGGCTCTACACCCCTACCCTGTTCCCGCCCTTCTGCGTGCACATAGTCCTGCAGGTTACATTCGCCCGACATATCACAGATCGGACAGTCGAGTGGATGGTTCACTAGATAGAACTCAAGAACCCCGCGTCGGTTCTTAATGGCCTGATCCGACTGTGTGTGAACCACCTGTCCGTCCATGACCGTGGTTACACAACCGGGCATCGGCTTCGGCGCTCCCTCAACCTCCACCAAGCAAAGCCTACACATAGCCGGTGAGGACATCCCTGGATGATAGCAGTAGTGGGGGACCTCAGTCCCAACCCTCTTGGCCGCTTCTAGTATCGTCGTCCCCTTAGGGACTGACACCTCGTTTCCGTCAATCGTTACGTTTACCATATCCGCCATCACGCCGCTCCTACTTGTTCATCACGGCGAATCAGAGACAAGTAATCTTCTCTGAATTTTTCTATCGAGGACTGGACCGGGGCCGCGACCGAGTCTGAGAGCACGCAGATCGTCGTTCCCACCATCTGCTGCGTCATTTCCATCAGAGTATTGAGATCTTCCTCAGTACCGCGACCATACTCAATACGCTTGAGAATCTGAGCCGTCCATGATGATCCCTCGCGACATGGTGTGCATTGACCACACGATTCATGCGCATAGAAATCGACCATCCGCCTAACCTGTTTGACTATATCGGCCTTCTCATCCATAACGATGACTGAGGCGCAGCCGAGCATCGTACCAACCTCCTCGCAGCCCTCGTAATCCAGGTTACACCTGCTTGATTCTTCGGCATTAATAATGGGAACGGAAGACCCGCCAGGTATCACCGCCTTGAGGGCATTTCCGTCCCTGATGCCGCCGCATACTTCTTCGATCAGCTTCATCAGCGGGAAGCCCAATGGGAGTTCGTAATTACCCGGCTTATTCACATGCCCGCTCACACAAAAAAGCTTTGTGCCAGGACTTTTCTCCGTACCAAACTGACGATACCAGTCACCACCGTTATCCACTATGTGCGGAACGGCGGCAAGGGTTTCAACATTGTTTATCGTGGAGGGCATTCCGAACGCCCCCACTGCAGCCGGGAATGGAGGCTTCACGCGAGGTTGCCCACGGCGTCCCTCAAGCGAGTTCATCAATCCGGTCTCTTCCCCACATATGTAGGCACCTGCCCCTTGGTGCACCGTTATTTCAATATCGTTACCCGATCCAAGTATATCTTTACCCGCGTAACCCTCTTCGTATGCGTCTTCCACCGCCCGGGCCAGTATCGAATTGGCTTCGAAGAATTCGCCCCGGCAGTAGATGTAGGCATGCTTTGCTCCGATGGCATAGGCACCGATCAAACAGCCCTCTATGAGCTGGTGGGGGTTCCAGCGAATCAACTCCCGATCCTTGAAAGTCCCAGGCTCCGACTCATCCGCATTACATAATAGATAGTGCGGCTTTCCTGAGTCTTGGGGCATAAACGACCACTTGACTCCGGTCGGGAATCCAGCACCACCGCGACCCCGGAGACCCGAACCTTTCACTTCGTCAATCACTTGGGCTGGGCCCATCTCAAAAGCCTTCTTGAGCGCTTTGTAGCCACCTCGCTCCACATACGTGTCGATTCGACGGTGCGACGGATCACCGAAGTGCTTACTTAGGACACGAACCTCGTGGTCTGAAACGTACGGGTATGCCATTTGCTACTCCCGCTCGGATTTGAGGTGTTCACATATTTTCGGCACCTCTGCAGGAGTCACGTTCTCGAAATATCGCGAGTTGATCTGCACGCAGGTCGGGAAACCGCAAGCAGCGAGGCACTCCGCCTCTATCACCGTGAAGTTTCCGTCTTCAGAGGTCTGACCCAGCTCAGTGTCGGTGTACGTGAGAAATGCGTCGACCACCTCGTCCGCACCTGCGAGGTTACACGAGATGTTCGTGCACACCTGAACGAGATGCTTTCCCACGGGTCGCTTGTTGTACATGGTGTAGAACGTTGCCACCCCTCTCACATACGCCGGCGAGAGGTCCAGGACTTCGGCTACTGCGTCCATTGACTCAGGACTCACGTAGCCCCGGATTTCCTGGCATAGCCCCAGAGCAGGAAGCAGCGCTGCCTGACCAGTAGGGTATCGCGATAGAATTTTGTCTAACCGCTCACGATACTCACCCTCAAAAAGGACTCCTTCTGGGTCCTTCTTTGCGAGCATATATGGCATCGTACCCGCACCTGATGCATGCCCGCCGTGGACAGGTCTTGTCCCCACAAAATCCTCGCCGCGCACTTCTTCCTCGGAGAGATTAAACTCTCCTGTATTGCCCGCCCAGCCTGGGTTCTTAAAGGGGATACCACTCATCGATCAATCTCCCCAAGAACGATATCAAGACTGGCGTTGATCATGATCAGATCGGAGACCAAGTGGCCTTCCGCTAGTTTGGGGATCACTGAAAGATTGACAAACGATGGTGGGCGAACCCGCCACCGAACCGGCTTGGTGTCACCTTCTTCAGCAACGACATACATCCCCAACTCGCCCTTGGAAGCCTCGATTGGCATATAACAATCACCAGCGGGAGCCGGGATGCCGTCGGTGATGAGCTTAAAATGGTGGATCATGCTCTCCATGTCTGACATCGCGTCAGTCTTTGACGGCAAAGTGATGCCTGGATCTTCGACGTTGATCGGGCCTCCTGGCAGTCGCGACATTGCCTGTCGGATCAATGAGACTGATTGCTCCATCTCCTCCATGCGGCAGAGGTAACGATCGTAGCAGTCCCCATGCTGGCCCACCGGGACCTCGAAGTCGTAAGTCTCGTAATCGTAGTAAGGGCGGTCTTTTCTTACATCGTAAGGCACGCCGGCTGCTCTGAGATTCGGCCCTGTAAAGCCGAAGTTGATGGCATCATCAGCTGAGATAGCCCCGATGCCCTGAGTTCGGCCGATATGGATCTGGTTCCCGGTCAGGAGATGGTGTACCTCAGATAGCGTCTTTGGGAAATTATCGAGGAATTCCCCCAGTTGACCAAGCCACCCTTCAGGGAGATCAGCCATCATCCCCCCCACGCGAGTAGCCGACGTCGTAATCCGCGCACCTGTCAGCGCCTCGTGTAAAGAATAAATCTTCTCACGCTGCTGAAAACTGTAGAGAAATGGCGTAAACGCACCTACGTCAATTGCTGTAGTTCCCAACCACAGGAGGTGCCCAAAGATCCGATCAAGCTCCATCAGGATGACGCGAACGACCTTGCATCGTTCCGTAACGTCTATACCCATCAGCTTTTCAACCGACATCACGTACGCGCAGTTGTAGATAAGAGGCGCGAGGTAGTCCATTCGGTCAGTTAGCGGAACGATTTGATTCCAGGTCCTATACTCACCAAGCTTCTCGAAAGACGAGTGCAGATAGCCGATGTGAGGCGTGACACTCGTGACCGTCTCGCCATCCAGTTCGCATACGAGACGAAGTACGCCGTGTGTGGCGGGGTGTTGTGGCCCGATGTTAATGAGCATCTGTTCCGTGCCTAGCTCGGGCTCGTCTATATCAAAGGGAGCAAGCGGACTCAGGGCCCCGCCGCCGCCCACTCCCATCTCGCTACCCTGGCCTACCTGGAACTCCACAGTCTTCGATGCCATTAGAGCCCCTCTCCGTCATCTAGATCTGACCCCGACAAGTCATCCGATGCGTTCTCGGGAACAGCACTCATCTCATCGGTATCAACCTCTTGCGGCTCTCCCGCTTTAAGGT
>MDSV01111823.1_pt1 | contig 11749 bp, 7 predicted proteins | sample 810851 | NCBI WGS metagenome assembly MDSV01 (sample SAMN05326640, study PRJNA326480) | marine metagenome | isolation source: seawater | place: Atlantic Ocean: North East | collected 2012 | reverse complement strand
GTATAACTGCCTGCAATTAATAAGTAAATACCACAGTGGTCTAATATGTTAAAGATTTTTTTTGCTTTAGTGTTTTTTAGTCCATGGTAAAGTGCCGAAAAACTATAGAGCAAAACCAAACTGCTGCCATAAACCAAAGCGCTAAACAAGCTCCAGTTCTTATCACTCTGGGCTGCGTTAACAATTAAAACTACCAATCCGCCAATAGCAGCAACTGCCCCAATGCCATGCGAAATTGCATTGTAAAGCTCTTCTGTATTGCTACGTAATTCGGAGGCTACTTTCATTTTTTCTATTTATATAATTATCAAAAACAATTCAAAAAAATTACAAACTCTGGATTTTAAATTAATTGTATGGGTTAAATTTTGGCCTTTAAAAATGCCGCCTCTAAGATTTCCTTTAACAACTCATAGCCTTTTGAATTTAGGTGAAGACCGTCCTTGAGTAAAAATTCTTTTTTTACAACCCCCCAATCAATCATTTTTTGATAAAAATTAACTTGTGTGAGAAATTTTTTCTCATGACTCAATTTATCCATCAGTTGGTTGATGGTTTTTATGGTATTTAGTTTGTCTATCCTTTCAAGCGAAGGTTTTATTGAAATATTGAAAAGATGTGTTTCGGGGAATTTTTGGTTGATAATTTCAATAAACTCTCGAATCATTGCTGTTATTTTCTCAGCAGAGTAATCCAAGTTCAAATCATTACCACCCAAGTAAAGAACGATGGCTTTAGGCGATTTAAAGCTAAATAAATATTCAAAATAATGGCGTAAAGAGTGGATAAAGGCCCCTCCAAAACCTAAGTTTAAAATGTTGTACTTTTTAAAATCTTCATCAATGGTTTTCCACAGTCTGATGGTAGAGCTGCCGTAAAATACCACCATATCTTTTTTGTTTATTTTGTTGTTAATTTTTGATTTTAAGAAATCGATTTCACTTTTAAAATTGAGGTCCTCTTTGCTTAAATTACTCACCCAAACTTTGTAATTATTATTTATTTCTTTTGTCAAGTTCATAATTTCAGGGTCCTCTGCGGATTCAATTCCGTAATCAGACATCTTAAAAGCTGGCATTATTTCACATTTATAAACAGTTTGTGAAGGCAGTTTATCAAAACCTGTCATCACTAGGGGTACAATATATGGCTGGTCTTTTACGCTAGCAGCCAATTTAAAAACACCAGATTTAAAGGCACCTGGGGAATCTTCAGTACTATATGAACTACCTTCTGGGCTGTATACTAAGCCCTTTTCTTGTTTTAAGCATTCAATGGCTTTGATTTTAAATTTTTCATGAGCGGTCTTAATATCTTTCTTAGATATTTTAGCAGGCATAAAGTCCTTTGAATAGACTTTAATATAATCTAATGCATCGTAATAGGCTTGATGATTAAGCTCATTATCTATTGCATGACGCACCAATCTGTTTCCAGGATCCTTATAATAGTTATATAATATTTTACTGCTAATAAAATGGCTGTCCAAGGTTAATTGAAAATTTTCATCTACGGTAAAATAGGGGTGGTTGATTAAATGGTTGTAGATAAAGATAGCCCCACTTTTATAGGGTAGATTTTCTGATCCTTTGATTTGATAATTTATTAGATTAAATGCAGCGACCATTCTATGTGCAGACTGTATGCGTATGTTTTGGGCCGTAGTTTTTTTATTTGATTTAAGGACTTCGCTGTAGGCTCTTTTAAGCGCCAGTAGGAATTTTTTATTCATTATTGTGATTTACAAAGCACTTTAATAATTTTTTCACTTCCAAAGGGTTTTTAATATAATATTTAGCAGCCGTTGTTTTTTTACCAACTTTCACAGTGTAGGCACTGTCGTCTAAATTAATAAACATATTTTCATCTGTTATATCGTCCCCAATACAGAGTATGAAATCATAATTTTTATTAGATATAATTTCTGAAACAGCCGTTCCTTTATTAATTTGACTGTTTGTTATTTCTATGGCCTTCTCCATATCCATCAAACTAAGACCTTCTGGTGCCAGGCTATTGATAACTGTCTTGAGTTCAACAGCTCTATTGTTTGCCAATTCGGGATCTGTTTTTCTGTAATGCCATACCAAACTGTTTTGTTTTTCCTCCACAAAAGTTCCAGGTGTACGGTCTGTAAAAGAATTAAATACGGGTAGGAAATTATCCATCCATTCTTTGTTGTTGTTTATTTTTTCCGTCCAGATTTTATTTTTGATATAATAGCCGTGTTCAGCAACCAAGGTCAGTTTCATCTCACCAAACCACTTGTCCAAAAAAACTTGGTCTCTTCCGCTAATAATTACGAGATCTGTATTGGGCTGATTAATGATTTTAGTTAATAAATTTAGCAATTGGGTATTTGGTACGGCCAAAGCAGGTTTTTCATTGAATTCAACTAAAGTACCATCATAATCCAAAAGTAGCAGTCTGTTTTTAGCATTTTCATAAGCTTTGGAGATTTTGCTGCTAATTTTACTGTCAATTTTTATAATGGAATTGTTATCATTACTCTGCGATTCGGAATTTAAGGTTTTGATAAAATCGTCAGCCCACCTCTTTACATTATAGCGACTCAATCTTTTTTGCATACTTAAGTTCCTTTGTTTCTGTTCTTCAACTGGCATATTAATGGCTTGGTGGATGGCATCAGACATAGAATTGATATCAAAAGGGTTTACAATCAAACCCTGAAAGAGTTCTTTGGAAGCGCCCGCCATTTCACTCAAAATAAGAACGCCATCACCATGGATACGTGTGGCTACATATTCTTTGGCAACCAAGTTCATACCGTCTCTAATGGGGGTTATCATAGCGATGTCGGCGCTAGAGTAAAGGTCAATTAGATCCTCAAAACTCATAGATCTATAATAATACCATATTGGGGTCCAATTGACTGTAGCAAATTTTCCATTAACCCTGCCTACAATTTCATCGGTATCTCTTTTTAGTTGTTTGTATTCTGGCACATCAGATCTGGAGGGTACAGTGAGCATAATCAAACGTACTTTTTCTAAATATTCAGGGTGTTTTGTTAAAAACATCTCAAATGCCTTTATTCTACTGAGAACACCTTTGGTATAATCCAATCGGTCAATAGATAGTATTATCTTTCCATTTCTAGAGGCCTTTTTATGCCGCTGTAGTTGTTTTTTAAGTTCTGATTTTTCTATCTCTTTTTGGTTGACTTGTTTTTTTGCAGCAAGATTGTATCTTTCATAATCAATACCCATTGGGAAGGTGTTCACTTCAATCTCGCGAATGCCCAGCGTAATTTTATTGAAATTAACATCAAGTCTTAAAATCCTTTTTATGGAACTTAAAAAGTGTCGCTCGTAATCATATGTATGAAAGCCTATGAGATCCGCTCCCAAAACGCCCTCTAATAATGCCTCGCGCTTGGGGAAGGTTCTGAAAATTTCAAAAGAGGGGAACGGAATGTGTAAGAAAAATCCAATTTTAACATCAGGGCGCAAGTCTCTAATCATTTTGGGACATAGCATCAGCTGATAGTCGTGTATCCATATGGTATCTCCAGGCGCAATATTTTTTAGAACTGCCTCTGCAAATTTCCTATTTATAGACTGGTAAGATTCCCAATGGGATTCGCTAAAAATAGAATATTCAATGAAATAATGAAACAGCGGCCACAGGCATTTATTTGGAAGTCCAAAATAAAAATCTTCGATTTCAGAATTATTTAAATTTACGCTGTAAAAGCCTCCCTTTTTTAAGGATATGCTCAATGTATCCCATGAATTTTTGTCAACTTCATCAATTCCTATACCAGGCCATCCAATCCAGAGTGAGTTGTTTTGCTTGTGAAAGGACTTCATACCCGTTGCTAAGCCCCCACTTGTAGTGGTAAATTCAAAAGAATTATTTAACTTCGATATCTTTATCGGAAGTCTATTTGAGACAATAATATTTTTTACCATCTGTTCAAAGTATATTTTTTTTTAATGCAACAAAAAAAGGAAACACTAAATTACGGAATTATAGGGAATTGTAAATCCTCAGCCCTTATTAATGAAGATTCCTCAATTGATTGGTGCTGTTTGCCGCAATTTGATTCTCCATCAGTTTTTGGAAAAATTCTCGATGACAACATCGGTGGCCAATTTAAAATTGAGTGCGATGCTTCCTACCAAATATCCCAAGCCTATGATAAAAATACCTGTATTCTAATCACAAAATTTCAGCATCCAGATCATGAATTTCAGATTATAGACTTTATGCCTAGGTATCAAAAAGATAGTAACAGTTATTATGCCCCACCAGAAATTACTCGAATTTTAAAACACATCAAGGGGAAACCAGTCTTTAAAGTCATTTACAATCCAAGGCTAGAATATGCTTTGGGTGAGACTAAAAACTATGTCAAAGAGCAGTTTATTGTGAGTATTGTGGACCAGGACCATTATGATACTTTATATTTATACACAGATTTACAAAAAAATGCCATGCTTTCCGGATCTGAGATGATATTAGAGAAAGACTGTTTTATGACGGTTTCATATAACGAAAAAATTGAACTTCCAAAGATTGATTTTTGTCTTTATGAGTTCGAAATGACCAAGGCCTATTGGCTTCACTGGTGTCAAAAAACACCTTCTTTTGAAAATTATAACGCCCAGGTACTAAGAAGTGCAATGACTCTTAAATTATTGACATTTGAAAAATCAGGTGCTGTTTTGGCAGCGGCTACTACCTCCTTGCCTGAAACGATAGGTGAGACAAGAAACTGGGATTACCGTTTTTGTTGGATTAGAGATGCTTCAATGGTAATCAAAGTCATTGCCAAATTGGGCCATGTTAAAATAGTCGAAAACTTTATTCGATACATAATTGATTTAATTCCAGATAAAAATGAAAAACTTCAAATAATGTATGGTATTAATGGGGAAAAAATGCTTACAGAAAAAACATTGGATCACCTAGACGGATATATGGGTTCAAAGCCGGTTCGAATTGGAAATGCCGCATTTTTTCAAAAACAAAATGATATTTACGGAATTCTAATGGATGTGATTCATTATCAAATTGAAAAATTTTCAAATAAAAAGGAAAGACACGAAGAGCTATGGTCAATTGTAAAATCTATCGTTTGGGTGGTTCAAAACAATTGGAAACTCGCCGACAAGGGTATTTGGGAGTTTAGAAATAATGACCAGCACTTTACATTTTCAAAATTACTTTGCTGGGTAGCTGTAGATAGAGCCATTAAAATTTCCAATTTAATTCAAGGCGGAAAATCAGCTAAAAAGTGGGAGGGACTTAGAGACGAAATCCATACCGATATCATGCAACACTCATGGAGTGAAAAAAAACAGAGTTTCATGCAGTCATATAACTCAGAACATTTGGATGCTTCTGTACTTTTAATGGAATACTATGGTTTTATAGATGCCCGTAACCCAAAGTATGTTAAAACAGTCAAGGCTATTGAGAGGGAATTGATGTATGAGGATCTGTTATTTCGCTATAAAAATGAAGATGATTTTGGAACCCCAAGTTCTTCATTTACCGTTTGTTCCTTTTGGTTTATTAACAGCCTTTATAAAATAGGTGAAGAAAAAAAATCAAAAGCCTTGTTTGACAAATTATTAAGTTATGGCAACCACTTGGGCTTGTTTAGTGAGGATATTGACTTTAAATCAAAGCGCTTACTAGGAAACTTTCCTCAAGCATATTCCCATCTTGCGCTGATTGACAATGCAATGAATTTTAATTCGGTTTCAAATCCTGTGTAGCAGTTATTACAAAACTGCTTATTGAGAATAAATAGCTTCTACTGTTTTTAATTATTAAAAAATTTTGCAGGCTATGTTGGTGTGCTAGTTTATCCATATGGTTTGGGGCTAAGAATCATAAAAGTTCCAAATGCCGTTATTCCAGTACACTTAACGAGATTTTTTTGAAGCTTATATCTCTTAATTAACTCTTTAGATTTATTATTATTAAATATTTTTTTATTTACTATTACTTTTATTAAGTATTTTTAACTTGTGCATGTTTAAATGCCTTAATATTTTAGTTCTGATGAATCATAACAGATATTCAATTATAAATATTTCAATCTTTATTTTTTTTATCAGCTTGGGGTTTACTCAAAATCCCAATGTACTTTTTATACCCATTGACGATTTAAAACCCATGATGGGTGCTTATGGTGATACTTTAATTCAAACTCCCAATATGGACCGTCTGGCCAGATTTGGAACCGTTTTTCATAACACTTCTTGTCAACAGGCTATATGCGGACCTTCCAGAGCCAGTTTATTGACTGGAATGTATCCTGACCATACACAAGTTTGGGATTTAAGAACTAAAATGAGAAATATAAACCCCGATATTCTCACTATTCCTCAGTATTTTAAATCCCAGGGCTATACCACTGCCGGCGTTGGAAAAACTTTTGATCCAAGGTGTGTGGATAGCAGAGCGCAAATGGATGCTATTTCTTGGTCTGTTCCATATCTTAAATCAAGAGGTACTCAGTATGCCAATCCCGAAGTTAATGCTGAATGGAAAAAAGCTGAAAAACTGGTAGAAGGGATGCAATTTGATGTCAATTATAAGCGCACTAGGGCCATTTCTAATCTTGGAGGTCCAATGTGTAGACCCTCAACTGAATCAATGGATGTTCCTGATCATATATATGGTGATGGTGCTAATGCGCGCCAAGCTTTAAAACTATTGGAGACTCTAGCTAAAGCAGAGACTCCTTTTTTTCTTTCTGTTGGTTTTTCAAAGCCTCATTTACCATTTAATGCACCAAAAAAATACTGGGATCTTTACAACGCTGACCAAATCCCTTTAGCAAGCTTTCAAGACAGGGCAAAAAATAGTCCTGAAATCGCTTATAAAGGCGTGAATCTTGGAGAGATTGGTGCTTACAGTGACATTCCAGATAAAGGGCCACTTTCTGATGAAAAACAAAGACAATTGATTCATGGTTATATGGCTGCCACCTCTTATGTAGATGCACAACTAGGTTTGGTTTTAGATAAATTAAAAGCCCTTAATCTAACTGATAACACAATCGTTATAATATGGGGTGACCACGGTTTTCACCTTGGAGATCACGGTCTTTGGACGAAACACAGTAATTTTGAACAAGCTGTACGTTCTCCTATGATTATTTCCGCTCCTAACCTTGTACCCAGTTCTAATACTTCGCCCACGGAATTTGTCGATATTTTTCCAACTCTTTGTGAGTTGAGTAATTTGGAAATACCAGCACATTTGCCTGGTCAAAGTCTTGTTGAGCTTATGAAAAATCCTATGTTACCAGTTCGCTTTGCAGCTCTCTCTCAATACCCCAGAGGAAATAAAAGAATGGGCTACACACTCCGCAGTGAAAGATTTCGCTATGTGAAGTGGTTACAGTTGGATTATAAACAAGGGGCGCGAAAGGGAAGAATGTTAGCGACCGAATTATACGATTATCAAACTGATCCAAACGAAACCATAAACCTATCAAAGGACCCCAAATATACCAATCTTATAAAAGCTTTTGAAGCAGAATTTAAAAGGCGCAATGTGGCCCAAATTAATTGATAAATCTAGCAAGAAATAGTCATTGGGCTCTAAAAGTATTTTTTATTTCAAGAAAACATTAGGGGTTCTACTTTGAGGCCGCTCTTTTTTTGCGGGTTTCAATAAAGCTTTTGACAAAGTATACCATGGCTAAAATACTGCTTAAAAGCATGATATTTACTCTGATAATAGCCGGGTAATCTTTTCTTTCAACGGATCCCAAAAGTGGTTTGATTAATCCAAGAATCACCAATAATGTTAACAAAACAGCCCAATGAGCGGCTACTTTATTCTCATTTTTAACCCCCTTATTAAGCAGCAATAGCAGAATACCGAAGGCCGTTGGAATTAAGGCGGTTATTGAGGGTGTTTCTGATGATAAATAGCCCCAAATAGATAAACTAATTAATAGAATCGCATTTATTAAACTGATGGTATTTGCTTTCATAGTTTGTTATTTATAAGCTAGATCTCAAAATTACCGATTATAATTAAAAACTGCTAATGATTACATCATATAATTTTCGAAAACTGTGAGATTTCTTACAAGAAACTCAACTATTTTAAGCCTCGCCCCAAAATAAAAACTTAATAAAAGTTATTGTTATAAAATTATAAATACAATCAAAATGCAAGCTTTTCAAAGCCGCTTTAATAGCTTTTAAGCACGCAACTTTTTTTGGATGTATCCTGACTTTCTGGCTTTGTTTAATCTTTTTTTAAATAGCCATAACTTATTAATTAAAGATTATTTATTTTTACAAAAAGAGTTGAAAAATGAAGCTTAATATTTTTATAATCTTAGTGATTTTCAGTGTCTGTACACATTCACAAATTGACCATTGGGAAAGCGTTGTTCTACCAGGGGATTCATGGCAATACATCACTCCAAACTCTCAACCAAGTGCCAATTGGAACCAATTGGGCTATAATGCCTCTAGTTGGAGTACTGGGCCTTCTGGTTTTGGATATGGGGACGATGATGATGCCACTATTGTTCAGAACACAATGTCAGTTTATATTAGAAGAGCTTTTTATATTGTGGATGCCTCAGCAATTGCTTCTGTCATATTAGATATGGATTATGACGATGGTTTTATAGCCTATGTCAATGGGCAAGAGGTTGCCAGAAATTTAATGACCGGTCCGGTTCCTGACTACAACCAACCTAGTGATGGATGGCATGAAGCCTTGCTTCCACAAGGCTTTGCCCCAGAGCGTTTTGCCGTGGATGCTGATCTTCTGAATTCGGGAACCAATGTGATAGCCGTTCAAGTTCACAATCAATCCATAGACTCATCAGATTTAACCGCTTTACCAGTTTTGTCATTTGGAATTAACAATAGCAGTAGCTATTACAGCCCACCGCCGTCTTGGTTTGAAGCGCCATACATTCCTATTGAGGTTGATTTTGAATCCTCTAACCTTCCAATTGTCATTATCAATACCGACCAAGGACAAGAGATTCCAGATGAACCAAAAATCGATGCCACAATGCAAATAATTGATAGGGAAGACGGCAGTAGAAATTTCTTAACGGATCTTTCTGATCTGACTGCTCTAGATTATGACGGTCCTATCAAAATTGAATACCGGGGATCTACATCAGCACTATTAGATAAAAAACAATACGCTTTTACGACATATGACAGTGATGATGAAAAGGTAAATGTTAATTTATTAGAGATGCCAAAAGAAAATGATTGGATTCTCAATGGCTTGGCCTACGATCCCTCTTATATAAGAGATTTTATTAGCTACAGACTCTCAAATTTAACAGGGAATTATGCCTCAAGAGGTCGTTATTGTGAATTGGTGCTCAATGGTGATTTTCGTGGTATCTATATTTTGCAGGAAAAACTAAAAGCTGATGACAGTCGTATTGATATCAAAAAAATCAAAGAGGAGGATATAACCTTACCTAAATTGACGGGGGGATATATCACAAAAACAGATAAGATTGAAGGGGCCGATATACAGGCATGGTCTATGCTTAATTATGGCGGTTGGCAAAGTAATTTTGTACATGAACACCCCAAACCCACCACAGTGATGCCAGAACAGCACGATTATATAAAAAACGAATTTGAAACGCTTCAATCTTTTGTAAATGCCCCTAGCAATAGCAGTATTACTCTGGGCTACCCATCGGGTATTGACATTCCCTCTTTTATAGATTTCATGATAATTAATGAGTTGGCATCCAATGTAGATGCTTATGAGTTTAGCACCTTTTTTCATAAAGACCGTAATGGAAAACTCAGAGCTGGTCCAGTTTGGGATTTTAATTTAACTTTTGGTAACGATTTATTTTCTTGGGGCTATGACCGAAGTCATACCGACGTGTGGCAGTTTTTTGATGGGGGTAATATGGGGCCTAAATTTTGGAAAGATCTTTTTGACGATCCCATATATAAATGTTATTTGACAAAGCGTTGGCAAGCCCTAACAGCTTCTGGTATGCCTCTAAATTCAGATGAAATATTTGCATTGATTGACAACACTGAAGTCTTGATTTCTGAAGCGGCCGAACGCCAAGAAATGATTGATGGAACCTCCGGCGAATTTCAGCAGCAGATTTTAGAAATCAAGAACTTTATAAATGAGCGCATTGAATGGATGTCAAATGAATTAACAGATACCAGTTTATGTGATGATGTCATTACACCACCACTAGTTATTTCTAAAATCAATTACCATCCCCTTGTGGATGCTGAACTAGACTCGAGTGATTTTGAATTTTTAGAGATCAGCAACAATAGCTATACATCAATTGATCTAACGGGTATTTATTTTGGCGGCCTAGGACTTACCTATCAATTTCCTGTTGGCGCGTCAATTTCTGGGCAACAACAAATATTTCTAGCAAATGAAACAGATTCTTTTATGCAGCGCTATGGATTTGAACCATTTGGTGAATTTTCTAGAAGTTTGTCTAACGATGGAGAAGATTTGACTCTTAGAGACGCCTATGGCAATATAATTGATTATGTTATTTATAATGATGCTTTGCCATGGCCAGAAGAAGCTGATGGTCAAGGGTCTTTTCTAAAACTCATTAGTTTAGACTTAGACAACAGTCTTGCTAGTAGTTGGGTGGCTGTCAATGACAGCTCCGAAAATTTGTCTTCTAGCAGTCCTCATTCTGAATCTTTGTTGTCTTTTTATCCAAATCCAGTCTTTGATATTTTAAAAATCCAGTCCCCCTCAAATCTTATCAAACGTCTAAAAATATTTGGCATAAATGGACAGTTGTTACGGACTTATACTTTTGACAGTCACCAAATGGAGTTGGATTTAAGCCCTTATCAAACAGGGGTTTATTTACTTCAGATTCAAACTGAAACAGATGTTTTAACCAAAAAAATTCTAAAAAAGTAAATTGTTTATTAAGCTTTTTATCAATGTGGTCTAATTGACAATTTTGACAATATTTTTAGGCCATGGGTCCTCAAATTTATGCCCAAAAGGGTTGTTTTTCCTGAGCCAAGAACGCCATTGAGAATGACAACTGGGGTTTTAATTGAACAGTTCATTTGTATTTAGGACCAATTTTTACGTAATGGTTATAATTTCGAGTTCTAAACCATTTTCTTTGCTGTGTTTTTTGCTGAAATTAGGGGGTTTAAGACCTAGGTAAATCATTGCTGCTCCGGGAAGGGTCAACCAAAATGCAGTTGAATCAGCCAAAGCACCTATCAATATACCAGCACCAACGGTTGTAGTTCCAAGGTAGACAAGCGAAGCAGTGGTTAGAATTGAGACTAACTTGGTATTTCGTTTCAATTCTTTAATGATCTGTAAATCAACTTTTACACCATCAACAATAATAAAATTATCTCCCACTGTTTTAAAGCGTCCTTTAAGTTGTAGACCGTCAATTGTTTTTATTTTTATTCTTTTGTTTTCTTTTATAATTAGTTCTTTTTCACTGCTTTTGTTGCTAATTTTCAGGGCCTTGTTTTGGGCCGTGATTGAAACAATGCAAAGCAGACTAAAAGTTATTAAAAATAGCTTTCTCATCAGTTGTTTTGGTTGTTTTTTAAAATGGTTTTATCAAAGCTTTAAATCATAAATCTAAAACTAATAATTATATTCTTTGGCATCTAAAAGCGTGGCTAACTCCTTGCCATAATCTATAAAAGCAATGGTTTCGTCAGTTCGTGCCAATTTAATCTTATCGAAAATTATGATTGATTCACCATTACTT
>MDSV01121705.1_pt1 | contig 11750 bp, 10 predicted proteins | sample 810851 | NCBI WGS metagenome assembly MDSV01 (sample SAMN05326640, study PRJNA326480) | marine metagenome | isolation source: seawater | place: Atlantic Ocean: North East | collected 2012 | reverse complement strand
TTGTGTCTTTTTAAAATCTCTTTTATTTCATTAGAGAGCCCAGCGCAGCCATCAAAGTCAGTATTTTTTCTAATTTTCAAAGATTTCTCTTTATTAAGATCAGCTATTTCAGCCAAATATCTGCTTGAATAACGTTCGTAAAAAGAGTTCGTCTTAATTTGTTTTTTCAATCTCTGGTCAACTCTTAATTTTTTTAGCTCTGGCCATATGTCACTTATCAATTCCCAGCCCGCCTCTTTGTAACCTAATATTTCATAAGCTGAGCGTTTCTTTCCATCATGGTTTATCCTGAAGCCAGCCTTTCCCAGGGCTTGTGGTGATGCATGGAGAGACTTAAGGGTTTTAATTGAGTTTTCGAGTGATTTTTTCTTTTTTAACCAAATTCTTTTTCTTTTTTCATCTACTGTACCTATATTAATTCCTAGGTCAGTCAGCCTTTCATCAGCATTATCCGCTCTCAGGAAAAGCCTATACTCTGCTCTAGACGTAAACATTCTATAGGGCTCAACAAGCCCGCCTCTCATCAAATCAGAAGTAAGAACACCTAAATACCCAGCTGATCTTTCCAAAATAAATCCATTTTTATTAGTTAAAGATAAAACTGCATTGATTCCAGCAAGCAAGCCTTGTCCTGCGGCTTCTTCATAACCAGTGGTTCCATTAATTTGCCCAGCAAGAAAAAGTTTATTAATCTTCTTTGTTTCATATGTGCTTTTAAGTTCAGCACTATCAATACAATCATATTCAACTGCATATCCAAATTTATCTACCTCTACACGCTCTAGGCCATTAATCGTTTTAAGAAATTCAATCTGTTTGCTTTCGGGTAATGAAGTTGAAATACCGTTAGGATAGATAATTTCACCATTTTCAGTTTCAGGTTCTAAAAAGATTTGGTGCCTTTTCCTGTCTATAAATCTTTTTACTTTGTCTTCAATAGATGGGCAATATCGTGGGCCCTTAGATTTAATGCTACCGTCATACATAGGGGAATTATGAATGTTATTTAGAATAACTCTGTGAGTTTTTTCATTTGTATGGGTTATAAAACAGGGAACTTGCTTTACCTTCAAGCTATCCGACAAAAAAGAGAATGGCTCAGGTGGTTCGTCGCCATTTTGAATAATACATTTATCATAATCAATAGAATCACCTCTAAGTCTAGATGGAGTACCTGTTTTAAGCCGATAGGTACTAAATTCATGTCTCCTGAAAAATTTCGCCAACTTCTTTGAGGATGAACTTCCCAAACGACCGGCATTCCATTTTTTCATTCCCATAAAAATCTTCCCAGATAGGAAGGTTCCTGATGTTACGATTAATGATCCACAATTAATAATCTTTCCAGACTCTGTTTCAACTCCTGTAACCACTTCTTGTTTCTTGGAAATTTTGGTAATTATATTAATTACCTCATCTTCAATGATATTAATTTTCTCATTTTTTACTATATCTAATACATTCGCTTTATACTTATTCCTATCAATTTGTGCCCTCGGACCTTGGACAGCCTCTCCTCTTGTACGATTAAGCATTCTAAATTGAATTCCAGACATATCAGAGGCAACACCCATAATACCACCTAAAGCATCAATTTCTCTAATTAGGTGACCTTTCCCTAACCCTCCCATCGCTGGGTTACAGGACATAACACCAATGTCATTACATGAAAATGAAATTATGGCCACTTTACATCCCATTCTACTAGCAGAAAAAGCAGCTTCTATGCCAGCATGACCTCCTCCTATTACTAAAACATCATAATTCATAAAAAAGTTCCACGTGAAACAATTACTTTCCAATACAAAATTTTCTAAAAATAACTTCAAGCCTATCTTCAATATTATTTTTTCCAAAAAGAGAATCAAGATCTGACAGAGCTCTAAAAAGATAGTCAGATGCTATTTCAATCTCATTTATATTATGAAGACAAAGCTCTAAATTTTTTGTCATTGTAGCAATTATTTCAATCTGTTCTTGTTCAAAAGAGTAATAATCCTCATTTGCCTTACTGTCAATGGATATAAGATGCTTTTGGAGAAAATTCATAATATTAATCAATATATTGTTAGTTTGCTTATCTTCCTTACAAGATATTGATAATGAGTTAATTTTTTTTAAATCAATTAATTCTTCTTGCCATTTATTCTTGCACTCTGCAAAATTACTAAGATCCTTTTTATTAAAAATTGAAATAATTTTTTGGCCGTTTAAATTTTTAAGAATTTTTTTAAGATATAGGCAATTCGCTTTTGAAAAACTATCTGGTGATAATACAAGAATGAGTCTTTGATAATTATTAATTAATTTCAAGGTTTTAGTTACCCCTTTTTTTTCTATGGTATTCATTGCTTTTCTAACGCCTGCTGAATCAGTAACAGTAGTTTTTAAACCAAAGAGCTCAATTGAAGTTGATTGATAGTCTGTTGTAGTGCCCTTGATAGCGGATATTATGGCCTTATCTTCCTGACAAATAATATTGTAAATAGTAGATTTACCAGAATTCGGCGGCCCAAATATCAATAGTTTTTGTCCATCGTGAAGATTTCGGTAACTATGAGACAGTTCAGAAACCTTTTTTGCGTTAGTAATTACTTTTTTAATATCCTTAATAAGGTCTTTAAAATCAAAAGCTTCATCTTCCTCAGCAAAATCAATTGAAGCGTCCAAAGATGCGAGACTGTTTTGAATTATTTCACGCCAATACAAGCACTTACCTTGTGCCTCACCAAAGGCTTGCCTAACAGAAACGGCTCTTTGCTTCTCCGTTTCAGATGAAATTAAACTAGAAAGCCCTTCATAATGAATCAAATCATTCTTTCCATTTATATAACCTCTTTTTGAAAACTCGCCAGGCTGTGCAAATCTACAATTTTTAAAGGAACTTAGCTCCTTAAATAATTTTTTTATTACCGCAACACTCCCATGGCTATGAATTTCAAGCATATCTTCACCTGTGTAAGAGTAAGGTGATCTAAAAAAAATTACTAGCCCCCTGTCTATAACAAATTTATTTCTTGAGTAAAAAGAACAATAATAGACTTTTCTAGAAATAAAATTCTTTTTATTTGTTAATATCATCCCAATTTTTTTGGAATCTTTTCCTGAAATTCTTGTTACAGCCAGTGCAGATTCACCGTATGGGGTAGAAAGTGCAAAAATAGTTTCTTTAAAAGTATGGTTTTTCATTATTTATTATTTAAGTTTACAATTATAAAGATAAAATTTACTATTAACATACTAAATATAGGGGTTTAACTTGTTAAGAACATTTTTTTTAGGTTTAGTTATTCTTACCTCTGGTAATGTTAACGCCGAAACAAATTCTGGTGATACGGCTTGGATTCTTTCCTCCTCTGCATTAGTTTTATTCATGACACTTCCTGGTTTAGCTCTTTTTTATGCTGGTCTTGTACAATCAAAAAATGTTTTGTCTGTTCTATGCCAACATTTTGGTATCGCTTGTTTAATGTCGATTTTATGGATTATTCTTGGATATTCTATTGCTTTTTCTCCAGGAGACTCTCGGTTATTTGGTGATTTTTCAAAGTTATTTATAGAGTTGCCAACCAATTCTGTTGTAGGTTCTATTCCAGAAGTTTTATTTGTAATGTTTCAAATGACATTTTGCATTATCACTCCGGCACTTGTTATCGGTGCCTACGTTGAGAGAATAAAATACTCCGTTGTCCTTATATTTTCAGCTGTATGGCTTTTAGTAGTATACTGTCCGGTCGCCTTCTGGGTATGGGGTGGTGGATTCTTAGCTGAAATGGGCGTAAAAGATTTTGCTGGCGGAATAGTTGTTCATACTACTGCAGGGTTGGCAGCATTAGTAATTGCATTTATGCTAGGAAAAAGACGAACATTTGCAAACAACACAATGAATCCTCCACATAGTCCGGTTTTAACAATGATTGGTGCGTCAATGTTATGGGTCGGATGGTTTGGATTTAATGGGGGGTCAGCCTTAGCTGCTGATGAAACTGCGTCAATGGCAATTCTTGTTACTCATGTTGCTGCATCAATTGGTGCCTTCTCATGGATAATAATTGAATGGATCAGGTTCGGGAAACCTTCATTAGTTGGAATGGCAACAGGGATGGTTGCAGGACTAGCTACAATTACTCCTGCATCAGGGTTTGTTGGAGTCCAGGGTGCTATAGTCTTAGGCTTAACGGGAGGTGTTTTGTGTTACATAGCTGTAGATTTAATAAGAATAAAATTAAAAATAGATGATAGTCTAGATGTTTTTGCAGTTCACGGAGTTGGTGGGATGCTTGGTACTATTCTTTGCGGTTGGTTGATATCATCTAATTGGGGCGGTGTTGGCTTTGATGAGGGGAAAACAGCATTGGAACATGTTAAAACCCAGAGTTTTGCTGTTTTAGTAACACTTCTATGGACTATTTTTGCAACATTTATTATTTTAAAAATAATATCTCTTTTCATATCTTTAAGAGTCGATGAAGAAGAAGAAATTCAAGGTTTAGATACCTCAGCTCATGGAGAGAGTGGATATAATAATTAAAATATAAATTGATACTTGTATAATGATTCTAATATTCTTAACCAAAAATAAAATAACTTTTTAAATATTCCGGAAAAAAACAACTAAAATTTAATTATTACTGGTACCCAGACTTGCAGTAACACCAAAGAACTTGCAAAATATGCTGGTCAAGAGAATTTAATTAATCTTTTTTATTAATTTAGCCCAAAGTTTTTTTGCTATGTTTATACCTGTTAAATCATTGATTTGAACAATCCCTGTGGGTGACGTAACATTAATTTCCGTTAATTTTTCATTAATGAGATCAATGCCTACTAAAAATAAACCTTCTTTGGTAAAAACTTTCTTAAAAGACTGACATATTTTTTTTTCATTTTTTGTTAAATCTGTTATCTCGGCTTTTCCTCCAAGATGAAGATTAGCTTTAAAATCCCCTTTTTTAGGAATCCTATTGATGGCGCCAACAGGATTCCCATCTAAGAGTATAACTCTCTTGTCACCAAACTTTACTGCATCAATATATTCTTGAATTATTACGGGAACAGAGTATTTTTTAATAAGATTAGTAAATATTTTCACTGCTCTGTTCTTATCAGACTGATTTACCATTTCAACACCTTCCCCGCCCTTATTAAACAGTGTTTTTAAAACCAAACTTTTATGTTTCTTGAGCAAACTTAGAAAGAAATCTATATCCTCAGAAAGATAAGTCTTAGGCATAAAATCGGAAAAATATAATGGAAAAATTTTTTCTGTAAAGTTTTTAATTCCGCTAGGATTATTGATGAATATGGGCTTTTTATTAAACTTTTTATGAATTTCAAGAACATAACAATTAGTTAGATATCGCAGATTAAATGGAGGATCTTGTCTAATGAAAAAAAAATCGTATTTATTAATTTTAATTTCTTTAGGGTCACCCAAATTAAAATTCGTATCTAGAACTTTTTGCGCCCTCATATGAATTAAATTTTTTTTTAAGGAAACATCATGAGGAAAGCCTACCCAAGAATCAATCCCAAAGTTAAAGCCCTCTTTAATTATAGCTAGTGTTGAATCAGATTTTTTGTTTAGTTTAACAATCGGATCAATTTGAAATAAAGCAGATACTTTTTTATTCTGAAACTTCTTCATTAAACCTTGGTATGTCTACTAAAAATATTAGTCTTTTAATATCATTCATACCCCTAAGAAACCTTTCTAATTTATTTTTTTCTTCTATCGAGGAAGCAATACCCATAACATAAACATTTCCATCAACGACATCAACACTGTAATTATTAGAAAATATACCCTCTTCAAATAATATTCTATTTTCTACCTTCGTTTCAAATATCATATCTTCTGTAGAATCTCTTAAAGAAATTGAACTACCAATTTCAATTTCATTAAAAATCTCCTTAACACCATTAATTGCCCAAACATTTTTTATTATTTCAAGTCTCTTTAATTGATTATCAACTTTACCTGCAAGCAAAACTTTACCATGAGATACAGAAACAGTTATGTTAGTAAAATTTTTTAATCCTAAAGAAGAAACTTTTGCTTTAACTCTAGACAATAAATAATTATCACTAATAGTACCAGTTATGCCTCTTGTAGATGTTGAAGCATTTCCTGCAACTGCGCCAACAGTAGTAGCTATTCCACAGGAGGTAGATATCAGAAGAATTAGCAAAATGCTAATTGTTCTTACCAACTAACACCTCTCTTCTTCCCACATGGTTAGCAGGGCTCACAACACCTTCAGACTCCATTTTCTCAATAATTCTTGCTGCTCTATTATAACCAATTTGTAAATGCCTCTGAATAAAGCTTGTCGATGCTTTTTTTTCTCTACAAACTATTGAAACTGCCTTATCATACAGTTCATCACCTGAATCTGAAAATCCTAAGCCAATATTCTGACTATCCTCATCCTCAGTTGTCACAGATTGTAAATATTCAGGTTCCCCTTGAGATTTCAAATGATTAACAACCGCCTGAACCTCCTCTGTTTTTACATAAGGACCGTGAACTCTGAGAAGCTGGTCACCTAGCATTGTAATCAACAGGTCCCCTTGACCTAGAAGTTGTTCTGCACCCTGTTCTTCTAAAATTGTTCTACTATTAATTTTGTTTACAACCTTGTAACTTATTCTAGTTGGAAAGTTTGATTTAATAGTTCCTGTGATAACGTCTACTGAGGGCCTTTGAGTTGCAACGATTAAATGAATGCCAGCAGCTCTAGCCATCTGCGATAGCCTTTGAATTGCAGATTCTATTTCTTTGCCAGAAGTAATCATCAAGTCAGCTAATTCGTCAACAACAACTACAATTTTCGAGAAAATATTAAGATCTAATGGTTTCTTTTCCATAACAGGCTTACCAGTTTCAGAGTCATAACCTACTTGGGTCTCTTTAAAAATTACCTTGCCATCATCAAGCACCTTTTTCACTTTTATGTTATAATCTTCAATTTCACGTACACCTAGGTGAGCCATCATTTGATATCTATTTTCCATCTCTTTAACCACCCACTTTAAAGCAGAAATTGCCTTCTTCGGGTCAGTAACAACTTCAGTAAGCAAATGGGGGATATCCTGATATATTGATAACTCTAACATTTTGGGGTCAATTAGAATTAGTCTACACTCCTCTGGGGTAAGAGTGTAAAGTATCGATAAAAGCATAGCATTTATACCAACTGATTTTCCTGAGCCCGTTGTTCCAGCTACTAAAAGATGGGGCATTTTTGCTAAATCAACGATTACAGGTCTCCCAAAAATATCTTTTCCTAAAGCAAGTGGAAGCTTATAGTTTGTTGATTTATAAAGCTCATTATCTAAAAGCTCCCTTAAGAATACAGTTTCTCTATTTTTATTTGGTATTTCTATGCCCAAGGCATCCTTCCCTGGAATTGTTGATATTCTTGCAGAATTAGATCTCATGGACCTAGCAATATCATCTGAAAGTCTAATAACAGTCGACGACTGTGTGCCAGGTGCAGGAGTGAGTTCAAAGAGAGTTACAATTGGTCCTTGTTTAACCTCTGTAATATCACCGTTAATTTTGAAATCATTAAGTACATTGGTTAACAATGATTTATTAATATCGGTGTTACGACTATTTTCAGCCTCCGTACTGGGGTTTCTTTTAGGTTTCTCAAGCAATTCTAATGAAGGAAAATTAAATTCATCGTCCACTTTAGTCATTGATGAAGGAAATTTCTTCGATTTAGAAATTTTGTGTGTTTTTTGTTTTTTATTTTTTTCAAATATTTTTTCTAGGTTAAATTTATTTCCTAAACTAAAAAATTTAGCTAATAGAAAAAAAACATACAAGAATGAATTATATAATAATCTTAAAAAAGAATTTACCTGTAAGATTCGAATATTTATTGAAAAAAAAAATATAGTGAAAGTTGCAAAAGTAACAAGAATTAATAACAAAAGAGGATGCCAGAAATCATCTAAATAATAACTTAGATAATTATAAAGGCCAAGTCCAAGAAGGCCTCCATCAGAAAAGTTTTTCAAATAATTAAGTGATATCAATTCTGTGAGAATGGAAGCAAATATCAGTAACAGAGGAAGAAAAAACCAATTATACCAAAATAATCCTTTTCCAATGATAAGATTAAATGAATTAGCTACTAAAAAAATTGGAATCAGGTAAGAAATATGTCCAAAAATATCATACAAAAAACCGGAAACAACTGCCCCAAAAAATCCTAGTAAATTTTTACTATCCTCAGAATTCGAATTGTATTTAAAATAATCGTTATCAACTTGATCATGCGTAATCAAAGACAAGAAGATAAACATACCTATCAGGAAAAGTAGAGAGAAAATGAAAAATTTCTCGAAATTTTCTTTAAAGTTTTTAAACATTGATTAATGTAATAATATTTACATAAAAAATAGGAAAATTGTAGAGGTTTTGTTGAATTATAAGCATAACATAGTAATTGTTGGTTCAGGGCTAGTTGGGATGGCTTTTGCCTTAAGTTTATCTAAGAAAAAAATTAATGTAACAATTCTCGAAAAAAATAGTAAACCAAACTTATTAAAAAATAAGGATTTAAGAACGTCTGCTATCTCTCAAGGGTCATCTAGAATCTTAACAAAAATTGGTGTCTGGCAAAAAATAATTAAGCAAGCTCAACCTATAAATGAAATAAAAGTTTCTGAGGGTAATGATTTTAGCGGAATTGAATTCAAATCAAGCTTGCTAGGCGAGGGGCCTCTTGGGTATATAGTAAACAATTCTTTCCTAAAAAAAGTTTTTTATAATGAACTGTTTCAATCTAAATATATTAATTTCATTGATGAAATTAAAATTAAAGGAATCTCTTCTAATTCTCAGAATGTAATAATTAACTCTAATAAAGGCAAACTTTGTTCACCCTTAGTTGTTGGAGCAGATGGAAGGTATTCTGAAATGAGATATATGGCTAATATTAAATGTTTACATCATGATTATAAACAAATAGCCTTTGTTTTTAATATTAAACATAGCCAGTCACATAACGCTACGGCACTCGAAAAGTTTTATCCGTCTGGACCTCTTGCATTTCTTCCGATGATTCAAAACAAGGGTTGTTGGTCATCTATCGTTTGGACAGTCAATCAAAGTAAAAAAGAAAAATATTTAAATAAAGAAATATTTCGAGACGATTTTAACAAAAAATATTTAAATGAATTTGGGGAAATTAAAGAATTAACTGCTCCAGTTATTTATAACCTCAATCTCTTTTCTTGTTATGATTATTATAAAGAACGAGTAGTGCTAATAGGAGATGCATGTCAAGCTATACATCCTATCGCAGGCCAAGGGTTAAACTTAGGTTTACGTGATTCATACGAGCTTACTAAATCAATTCTGAATGGATACAAATTAGGACTAGACCTTGGTAGTAATACAGTTCTAAGAAATTATGCTCAAACTAGAATAATAGACAAAAATATGTTAATTACGGCAACACACAGATTGAATCAATTATTTTCAAACAAATCTCTATTTTTTAAGAAACTTAGGGAACGTGGGCTTAAAATTTTTAATAAATCAAATTTTCTAAAAAAACAAAGTATGTTATTTGCTATGGGTTTGAAAAATCCTAATTTTTGATACCTATTTCATACAAATATTCCCAGCTATATATCCCTGTATCATGACCATCACTGAAAGATATTCTCAATGCGTAATTTCCAACTTTATCAACTTTTTTAATTGAGACACTTTCAAAATTATTACTAATTGGTAATTCTAAATTTTTTTTATTTTCTGCTGAGGGACTTTTCGCTCTAAGCAACACTGAAGATAATATTAAAAACTTTCCTTTGTCGTAGCCAATTTGAATAGACTTCATATCTTTTGAAAGCTTGACTTGATTAGGAATCATTTGTGCTCATTGTCAATAGTTAAAATTGGTACGCCATTTTTAATTTTATAAATGTTTTTTTTGTCTGAAGTATAAAGGATGTTTTCTTTTTTGTCGTAAAGAAGTTCCCCTCCTGTTCTGGGGCAAATTAGAAACTTAAGTATATCCTCATTAAAATCTTGCATTCTATGATAAAGCAGTTCCTGATCCACTGACCGCACTCATATTCATGGAAATTTTCATTAATGAAATTAGAATATCTGTCCTTTCATCAAGATTCTTAGCTTGCAGCAATGCTTGTTTTTCATTTACATCAAATGGGCATCCCATAGAGATGGAATTTATCAAATCCTCATCGTTTGATACTTCAATTGCTTCCCAATCAGCGTTAATTGATTTTTTTTTAAGATAAAGTTTTAAAGTTTCTATAAAATCATACCTTATGGATTTATTTTTCAACTTTAGTCTTTCAAAATCATCTTTGAATGATCTCCAAGAAACATTAGCAGATCGAAAGCCATTTTTTAACGGTTGTTCTTTAGATATTTCAAATCTACATAAGCCTTTAAGAATAATTTCGTATCGATTATCATTTGTTTGAGAAAAAGCAGTGATGTAACCAGCGCAACCAATTGAATAAAGATCTGGGTTTTTTTTGTCGACAGAACTTCCTGAACGTTGAGTGGGCTGAATCATTCCTATGCACCTTCCATTAGCAAGGGCATGATCAAACATATGCAAATATCTATTTTCAAACAAATTCAAGGGAAGCTTTGCCCTAGGTAATAGAAGTACTTTACTTAATGGAAACAATGGCAATGTTTTTGGTAAATCCTTATAATTTTTATTAAAGTTGTATAACATAGGTCTTATATGACTACGATTATACACTTTTAAAATAATTATTTAAAATTAATTTAGTTATGGGATTATATTGTAATTAATTAAATATTAAGTATATTGAATAACGCATAGACATTGCGGGAATAGCTCAGTGGTAGAGCATCACGTTGCCAACGTGAGGGTCGCGAGTTCGAATCTCGTTTCCCGCTCCATTTCCACATTTATAAATTTGCATTTTTAACATCTATTTTTATCCACGAGTCTTCATATATATCTTGGAAATTCCTAAATCCCTTAGGACCAAACCATTTATCTGGACAAAAAACTCTTTTTTTTTCATTACCCAAAAATGCCCCCCACCATGAAAAAGAGCTATTACTCATCACAATCTCATCACATTGTGACAAAGCAAAAAGATCTTCTATTTCGTTGTTATTTTTAAGGTTAATAAAGTTTTGAGTATCAATTGTTTTTTTCAAATATTTTAGGTCATCTGAGAAAATTAGAAATTCATATTCCTCATCAAAATCTAAAAGTACTTTATCCAAATAATCTTTGTAATTTATTTTTATAAAAACTCCATCAAGACTCTTGTCATGATAATCACCTAATCTGAGATGTATACCAACTTTTTTCTTCTTAATTTTACTCATCTTTTTTTTTACCCTATCCATAAGCGGTTTTGGGAAATTAAAGAGCTTTTTAATTTCCTTTTCGTAACCCCTAAAAAATTTACTAGATTGAAAATATCCAACTAGGCATAGGTCATCTAAGCATGCTATCGGTGAATAACCAAACTCTTGATCATACTGAATAAAAGTTCTCCTATTTGTGCTGGGAATATGTTTATATAAATTGTTTTTATATCTATTTGGATGGTATCCTTGTCCGCTACCAAGTCCTATATTGTAGTTGATTGCAAATTCTGTTTTAATTTTTTTAGCATGAGCATAACCAGCTGAAATTTGAAAAAGCTGGTTACCCAAACCTCCAATTAAATTATTAATTATCATATCATTCTAACTTAGTTTT
>MDSV01053864.1_pt1 | contig 11752 bp, 9 predicted proteins | sample 810851 | NCBI WGS metagenome assembly MDSV01 (sample SAMN05326640, study PRJNA326480) | marine metagenome | isolation source: seawater | place: Atlantic Ocean: North East | collected 2012 | reverse complement strand
TTTAATAATATTATTAGTAGTAAAGTTTAATCTTTTTTTATTTAATGTATTGATTATTTTTTTTATATTTACAATATCCGACTGGTAATCAACAGAATATCTATATTTAGATAGATCTTTTTTAGATTTATAAAGTTTACTCTTAAAAATTTTCGATGACCAAAACCTATTTGTAACATGTTCTTTTTCAGAACGAGTTAAATTTAATTTAATCATTTTTTTCATTGAACTAAATTTGAAGATTTCAACATCTGATCCATCTGGAAAAGTTTTATTTTCTTCAGGTAAAGTATTAGAAAGGTAGTCATAATTATTATTTTTAAAATATTTAATCATTTTAAAAATTAGATTGGTATCAATTAAAGGACAATCAGAAGTAATTCTTATAATATTATCTGCTTTAAATTTTTCTGCACTTTTATAATACCTACTCAAAACATTGCCTTCGGATCCCTCCAAATATTTAATTTTGTATTTATTTAATATTTTAAATATAGGCAAATTCATTTTGTTTTTTGCTAGAGCAACTATTATATCTTCATCTTTAAATCTTTTAGTAAGTCTATTTAATAAAAATTCTAACATTGATTGATTTTTATAAATTTTCTTCAATACTTTTTTGGGTAGACGAGTAGAAGTAAGTCTTGCCTGAATTATAATTTTGAAATTTTTCATACTAAGTCATTAAATGTTCAAATTTTAGTATTTTATTATTTAATAAATATAAATTTTAATATTCTAAAATTAATATCTAAAAAAAATATTGGACAACTATATTCTTATAATAAAAATAGTTTAAGTCTTTTTTATTAGAATGGTCTTTTCTGAAAGAAATTTACATTCTATTTTCTCTTCAACTTTGAGTATACGCTGAAGTCTATTTACTCTTTCAGAAACATCTATTTTATTAAATGGCGAAACCTTATAATTTTTTTTAAAAGGCTTAAATTTATGTGGAAAAATCTTTGCCATTATCTTAAGAACAAACCTCTTAAGATTTATAATTTTAATTAACCAATAAAATTTAATCCAATTATTAGGTTTAGAATGACTCTCATTAGAAATACTTTCCCATACTTTCACAATTTTTTCAGCTGCTAATTCATTATTGTCTATATGTAATTTTTGAGACAACTCTCTAGAAATTTTTATTGTAGTTTTTTTTAAATTGCTAATTTTTTCTGAATTAAATATATCATTCACTTTTATCAATAGTTCCTCTTTAGAATTTATCTTATAACCTTGAGCATTAGCAAATTTATGATCATAATTCATTTCAAAAGGGTTGTATGTAAGTAATGGTTTACCAGAAACAGTTGCTTCAATAGCAGTTGTACATCCATTGTGCATAACAGCAAATGAATTTTTTACCCACGTCGTAATAGAATCTTCCTTAATTACATGAACATTTGGGATACCATCTAAATAAAATTCCCATATTTTTATATTTTCAGTTGGATGTGGACGTAAAACAATATCAAATTCATTATTATTTTTTGCAAGATATTTTATTGCTTCAATAAATTCATAAATCTTTTTGTAATCATCAGACATATGATAAAATAACTTCCTGAATAATCCTGGATCTCGCTCAAAATATCCAGCAGCTTTGTGCATTTTTATTCCCTCATAAAATGTTTTTGTATTTGTTGACTCCATATTTGATGAAACTAATAAAAAAGGTTTTTTTGGCATTCTTTTAGGTTTAGTCCAATAATCAGACAAAATTGAACGCCAAAGATCTACTCTTGGGTTCCCAGTTTTAAATATTTTATGAGAATTTTTATAAAATGTTTTTTTTAAATTTTCTTCATCATCTGACCCCCAGCAAAAAACAGCTGAAGATTGATCGATTGTTAAGTCTGAATACCTTCCTTTTATAAACTCATCATACCCAAAATGGGATATACCAGACTCCTCGTCAATACTAGTAATAACAGATTTATTATTTATTATTTCTTGATGAGTATTTATTTTTTTTTTACTAGGAGTTAGAGACTTTGTGTGAAATATTCCTGGAGCAAGTACCCCTGTTTTAAGACCATTAATTATTTCACTTAAGCCAGATATTATAACTTTATGTCCCTTGGAAGCTGCCAATGTTGCTAATAGAAGTTTGCTATCTAATTCACGATTACTAACTTCAAGATACATATATATATTCATAACAGTTTTTAAACAAAGATAATCTAGACTAACTTTTTAATCAATTAATTTACCATTTTAAATTAATATTTTTTTATTAAAATGAATTAGTAAAACTCTAATATTTTTTTAATATACAATAAATTAAAGATCGAAAAATTTTTAGATTAGTTAAAATTGAATTTCCAAATCTTGTTTTGTCCTTTCTTTCTTTTACATTAAAATATACTTGCTTAAATTTTTTGCCTAAAGAAATATTTCGAAGCATCAACTCTGTACCAATTGATTTATAACTATTAAAAAATTGCATTGATTTATAATCTTCAACTCTATACGCCTTTAACCCACAAAGAGGATCTATTATACCATATCGGTAAGTTGTATAAAAACCAAAAATATGCTCAGCTAATCGAGCTTTTTTATTGCGTACTCCTAATATAATGGAAACGCCGGTATTTAGTACATCAATAAATTTTTTTAATAATTTTGGTTCAAGTTGACCATCTGCATCTAAGGTAATAATAAAATTAAATTTAAGTTTTACTGCTTTTTTAAAACCGGTATTCAAAGCAGCGTCGTATCCTAAGTTAGCTTTATGTATTTGTAAAATAGCACCTGATCTTTTAGCTTTTTCTCCTGTTTTATCTAAAGATCCATCATCTATTACTATCACTTTACCAAATTTAGTAGCCTCCTTAACTACTTTTGTTATAGTTTCTTCCTCATTAAACGCTGGAATAATAATTGCTACTTTAGATCTGACCATCTCAAATGTTCACCACGAAGTTTGGCATTACAAAGTTTTTTACCTACGATTTTCTTAATTTCATATGGTGCTATACTATCAGATGGACAAGGCCTAAGAACCTCAAGATGTTTTAATTGAATTTCAGTCCCAGATGGTAAGTCTAGGGCTAAGCGAATTGATCGACGTTGAAGGACAACTGTTTCTTTTTCATTTTTTTCAATACTTTTAACATCGTTTCCAATGGCATTTTCTAATTCTCTAGTTCTATCAACCATTTCTTTCCAAGTTTTAGGATCCATAGAAAACTTATGGTCAGGGCCTTCTCTCGTAACATCATCAGTAAAATGTTTTTCTATCATTTTTGCTCCCAGTGCTACAGCACCTAGCACCGTGGCATGACCTGGGGTATGATCACTAAGTCCAAGAATAATATTTGGAAAAATTTTACGGTATGTCTTTAAAACATTTAAGTGAATAAACTTAAAGTTTTCTAAACTAGCAGTGTAATTTGTATTACATTGCATAAGGCAAATTTGAGAATTTAAAGCTATACCTGAATTAACAGCGCGCCGTACGTCTTCGATTGTAGAGGCACCGCTTGCAAGAATATACGGTTTTCCTTTAGAGGCAATGTATTCAACCATCTCTATCCAGGTAATATCTCCAGAACCAATTTTGTATGCTGGCACGTAAGGATCAATAGCATCAACTAAATCTTTACTATATGGGCTAGTAAAAAAAGTAATGCCTGCTTTTTTACAGGTATCTACTATTTCCTCAGTCCAATCAAGGCTTACGCTTGCATCTTTATATACTTCAAATACTGATTTTTTCCATTTAGCCTGATGTGACTGTTGACTGCCCAAAGATTTAAACCCATGATCACTAACAATTGTCTCAGCCTTAAAATGTTGAAACTTTGCTGCATCTGCTCCTGCTTCTGCTGCAAGATAAATTAAATCTTTTGCACGGTTCAAATCTCCATCATGATTAGCTGCTAAATCTGCTATAAAATAAACTGGATTGTTCTCGCCAATTTTTTTTGATTCAATACTAAAAAAAAAATTTTTCATTCTAGATACTCTTTTGCAACAAATTTTATTTCCTCTGTTAGTTTTGGCAATTTAACGTTAAATCTATTTTCAAATTTACTTAAATTCATTATCATATTTTTAGGTCGGTATGCATTTAAAAATTTTGCATCAGTTATTTTGGCTCGCTTCATATTTGAAGTGGATAAATTTAAAGTTTTCGCAAAATGAAATGCAAAATCTGCCTTATTCATTCCTTCATTAGAACCTAAATTAAAAGTACCTTCAACTTTTTGTTCAACAGTTAATTCAATCATTTTACAAAGATTATGAATGGATATTGGGTTAAACCATACATCTTCAAATACATTAATATTATTTTTTTGTTTAAGTTCACTATAAAGCCAATCTGTCAAACTACTTCTTTTTAAAGTTTTACTTTTTCCAAAAAAATTTGTTCTCAATATAGTGCTGTTTGTTTGACTTGCTTTTAATTCACCAATGTATTTAGAATAAGCATAATAATTTGAAAGATTGATATTTTTTTCTAAAAAAAAACCATCTCCATCATAAACTTGATCTGTTGAAATATGAACTAAAAAAGGTTTTGAAGATAATAATTGAATTGCATCTACTAAATTTTCAACTGTTCTAACATTTAACTTGTATGCTTCATTTGGAAATTGTTCACATCGATCAACATTTGTAATACCTACAAGATTAATAATTACTTTTGGCTTTACTAGTTCTAGTATTTTGACTACTTGATCATAATCCTTAAGATCTACATTATAGTCTGTATTGGAAGTACGACTAATAGAAATAATTTTATACTTTTTTAAATACTTGCCCGATGTTAACTCACTACCTAGCAAACCTGATGCACCTAAAACTAAAATTTCATTCATTAATTTAAGCGTTTAAAACCACTATGACAAATCGGTCCTTCAAGCAATTCATTAATATCACGACCATTCTCACATTCTTTAATTAAAGCAAAAATTGGATCAAGAGCATCAAAATACCCATTAATAATTTCTGGTGAATGTTCAATACAAACATAAATACTATTTCCTGCTAAATAGCCTTTTTTTAACATTTCTTGAGTAATAAGAGTCTTGTATGCAAGTGAGTTATCACTTTGAAACGTAAAAGTAGTTAATGCAGGTATACCAGTTTGAGAAATTTTTATTTCATACTTATTAGAAAGTTTTTGCAAGCGCTCACGAATTTGATTACCAATTTTAGTAATTTTATTCCAAGATTTTTCTCGTTCCATTATTTCAAGTGTCTTTAAAGCAGCACATGGACCAATCCTTTCAGTCCAAAAAGTGCTACTAATAAAAGTTGATTGTGCAGCTTCCATAATTTCACGCCTGCCAATAATTGCTGTAATGGCATATCCATTACCTAGTGCTTTACCAAACATTGCCATATCTGGATCAACTGAATATTTTTTATGTATACCACCAAAAGTTTCACGGAAACCTGACGTGCATTCATCAAAAATTAAAACAATTTCTCGTTCTGTGGCAAGTTGACGTACTTTATTTAAAAAATTATTATCAGGACCTTTGCTGCGCTCAACTTCCATTTTAATAACACCAATATCGTGAGTTTTAACTAGTATCTCAAGCTCATCAAACCGATTATAATTAAAAGGGAACACTGATCCTTTTAAATTATGGGGCACTCCTTTAGGTTCTAGGCCAGGTAATAAATGACCATCTAAGCCCTTATCATTACCTAAATTTGCTGAGAGATACCAGTCATGCCAACCATGATAACCACAAATCGCTACTTTATCTCGACCTGAAGCTGCTCTAGCTATACGAATTGCAATCGCATTTGCTTCACCACCACTTCGTGCAAAACGAGCCATGTCTGACCATTTATGAAGTTCTACCAATTTTTCTGCTAAATAAACCTCTTCTGGGCAATTTAATGTACTCATATTTCCTGACTGAACTACTTTCTTGACTGCATCGTCAACTTCTAAATTTCCATAACCAAGAATATTTGTTCCAATGCCCATGATTGACATATCGATATATTCATTATTATCTAAGTCCCATACCTTGCAACCTTTTGCTTTACTAAAATAATTTGGCCAATGATCTGGTAAAAACATCTCTGAACGTTTTGATAATAACATATTTCCACCTGGAATAATTTTTTTAGCCCTTTTCCAAAGTTTTTGTCCTGTTTTTATTATAGCTCCTTGATTGCGTTGAATTTTAGAATTGGCAAAAAAAAGGTGTGGTTGTTGGTTATAAAGTTCAAGCACCTTTTTCCAACCAAAGTAAATATCGGGTTTAAAATGATTAAATACATTTAACATTACTCCAAAATCTTCTGGCTCATCAACTGTCCACCTCAGACGTGAGAGATCTTTATTATTAGAATAATTAGCTTTTGAAAACATATCAGATGCTTGGAAATATGAAGTCACGTGTTCTCTATCATAAATTTTAGTAGCGTTTTTAGCAGCTTTTTTTAACACTGAAAATTTAAATACTTCTATATCAAGACCATCTGGAAATGATGGTGGAATTGTATTAGAGAAATAATCAACTTTGGTTTCTTTAAATTTATGAATACATTCATCAACTAGAACTGGATCAACTAATGGGCAATCCCCTGTAATTCTAACAATTACATCTGCCTTACTTTTTTCTGCTGTTTGAACATATCTCTGCAACACATCAGACTCATTACCTTGCTCACAAATGAAGCCCAAACTTTCAACATGATCTACAAGAGGTTTATTTATTATATCTGTTGAAGTTGCTAAAATAATTTGGTCCAATAATTTCGAATTATTAAGGCGTTTTAAAAGAATTTCTATCATTGGGGTAACCCCAATTGTTTTCATAACTTTGTTTGGAAGCCTTACAGACCCCATCCTAGCTTGAACAATTGCTACGACCTTCATGAATTATACCAATTAGTTGGGTTTATTAACATTTCATCATTACAACTCATAAATGACCAATCAATTTTTGATTGATGAGATTTAGAGCTTTTAATAATGCTGTTTAGTTGAGCAGCATTATCAACGCCAACAATAACACGATTGATTTCTGGAAATGATAATGGATATAACAAACATAACCCAACAGCACTTAATTTATTTCTTTCTAACTCTAATGTCCATTGATCCCAAACTTTAGACCATCTATTAAAAATTTTTGGAATACTGTTACGAGGCATTAATAGCAATCCCTGAAGAAATACTGAACGAGTATGAATTTCAATTTCTTCAGAGTGTAATCTTGATAACCAACCAGTAGTTATAAGACGTTGATCTACTATATTAAGTGGAGCTTGCACAATATCAATTCTAGTTTGGCGCATTATTTGTTCACATTCAGATGGATCATAAATTGATATTCCTATTTTTTTTACTAATCCATTTACTTTTACTCTATTTATAGCATTAATTAATTTTTTACCTGTGTCATTTAGAAGATTTTCTGAACTATTAATTAATAACCCATATAATGAATTTGTACCCAAACGCATCAATGAAGATTGAATTTTTTCCTCAACCCAAGAGCCTAGATCCTCGCAATCTTGGGGGACGGGTGGTAACTTTGTAACAAATTTAAAATCTTTAACAACTGCGTCTCCAATAATTTTTTCACTATCACCATAAGTTATAGATGTATCAATTAAATCAATATTTTCCTCTTTTGCTAATTGTAGAATTCTGTCTATCTCAGCAACTTTAATTTGGCCAATTTTATTTGCAATACCATACTTTTGACCAAATTGAGCTGTTCCCAAAGCCAATTTGGTCATTTACTTTTTTTCTTTCTCTTTATTTTTTTCATTAATTCTACTATATGATCAAGATTAAAATATAAGTCAAATCTTAAAAATATAATCTCACTTTAATAGATAATTAGTTAATTGAATGTACAATAAATTTATTTATCGTTGATATTATTTATATTTATAAAAATAAAAAAAATGCTACTTTTTTAATGTGAAAAATAAATACAAAGTTACTTTTTTATTAGATAAAAAAAATTTATGGTTTGAAAATACATTAAGAAATTATAATTTTAAACTAAATAGCAAATATTTATTTAGAATTACTAAAAATCCAAACAGCATTAAAAATCAGGATATTGTTTTCCCACTAAGTTATACTAAAATATTAGATGAGAATTTTTTAGAAAAAAATGAGCTAGTATTGATAGCTCACCCAAGTAAATTACCTAATGAAAAAGGATTTTCCCCATTACAATATCAAATTCTTAAAAATAAAACAAAAATTTATATATCTCTTTTACAAGCAATAAAGAAAGTTGATGCTGGTCCAATATTTATGCAAAATTCTTTTAAATTGAGAGGAGATGAGCTATCTAATGAAATCAGAAATATTCAAGGAATACAAGTTTTAAAAATAATAAAAAAATTTCTAATAAAATACCCTAATGTTAAATCCAAAAAACAAAAAGGTAATGGTAATTTTAATAAAAAAAGAAGTCCTAAAGATAGTGAAATAAATATTAATAAGACAATAAAACAATTGTTCAATCATATGAGAATAAATGATAATGATCTTTATCCATCATTTTTTCATTACAGGAAACATAAGTTTATACTTAAAATATTTAAAAAAAAATAGTTTAATTGCTGAAGTAATTAAACTTGTTTTTATATAGCTTTAAATTAGGTTTTGATTTAATTTAACATACTTATATTAGACATTATCCGGTCTAAATAGATCAACTTTTTATCTAATTCAAAAAATTATAATTTAAACTTTATTTATTTGATTATAGTTCGAATCAATCCATGTTCGTAATTTAGAATTTGTCATCCATTCTAAATTATTATCACTACTATAAACAAATCCTGGTGATACTTTTACCCCACCTTTGATTCTTAAATCATCCTCAGACCATTCGTTAATCTGTGGTAATATTTTATAGTAATTAGAATATTCATAAGTCGAAAAGCTATCCTCACTACTAATCATTTGTTCATGTAATTTCTCCCCAGGACGAATACCTATAATCTTATATTTGGCTTGTGGTGCGATTGTTTTGGCTATTTCTACAATTTTCATTGAAGGTATTTTTTTAACATAAACTTCACCTCCCACCATATCTTCAAAAGCATGCCAAACTAAATCAACTCCTTGATCTAATGAAATCATGAAACGAGTCATACGTTCATCTGTTATAGGCAGTTCATTTTTTTCTTTTTGTGATATAAAAAATGGGATTATTGAACCACGCGAACCCATCACATTCCCATATCTTACAACAGAGAAGATTGTTTTATGACCACCAGCATAGGATGAATTGCTTGCAATAAACAACTTATCAGATGCTAGCTTAGTAGCTCCATAAAGATTAATTGGACTACTTGCTTTATCAGTTGAAAGCGACACAACTCTTTTAACATTTTGATCAATACAAGCATCAATTAAGTTCATCGCACCATTAATATTTGTTTTAATGCACTCAAATGGATTGTATTCCGCAGTTGGTACAATTTTAGTTGCCGCTGCATGAACGACAAAATTCACGCCATCCAATGCACGATAAAGCCTTTCTTTATCACGCACATCACCAATAAAAAATCTTACTCTTTCGTCATCTTTATAATTTTTTGCCATTTCCCATTGTTTAATCTCATCACGAGAAAAAATTACTAATCGTTTAGGATTATATTTTTTAAGTGTAAGAGATACAAAACTTTGGCCAAAAGAACCTGTACCGCCTGTAACTAATATTGAGGAATTTTTTAACATTTCTTTTGGTTAACTTTTAGCATTAATGCGGAAATTGTCATTAACTTTAACTAATTCTTCAAAAATTCCCTCATTTTTGATTTTACCGTTTTCTAAAATGAAAATTTTATCACATTTTTTTACTGTGCTTAAACGATGAGCAATTAAAATAATAGTTTTATTTTTGCCCAGATTATTTACAGCATCCATCACTGCTTTTTCGGTAAGATTATCAAGTGCGCTGGTTGCTTCATCAAATATTAATACTTTAGGATTATGGTATAAAGCTCTGGCAATTCCAATTCGTTGTCTTTGTCCACCTGACAACCTTACACCACGTTCTCCAATTGTAGTTTGATATTGATTTGGCAATTCATCAATTACAAAATCATGTAAATTTGCAATTTTAGAGGCTCTTACAACCGCTTCATGATTAATAAATTTTAAGTCTGTACCAAAAGCAATATTTGCTGCAACGGTATCATCAGAAAGATAAATGTTTTGTGGAACATAACCAATAGATCTTTGCCAAGCTCTTGAATTTTTTTTTGTTACAACTTGACTATCAACATTTAAAGTTCCTTTTTGTGCTTCAAGTAATCCTAGAATAATATCTACCACTGTTGTTTTGCCACTCCCTGTAACACCTACTAGTCCAATGATAGATTTGGTAGGAATACTTAAACTAATGTCTTTTAACGCTGTTCGTGATGTGTTGGGATAGCTATAGTAAATATTTTTTAATTTTATTTCTTTGTCAAATGACAAAAAATTTTGTTTCTGATCTAAATTAAATTCTTCAAGGTTTTTAAGATCATTATATATATTATCAAGCGCAGGACCAAAAAAAGTTAGTTTAGTGAATGAAGTATAAATCTGCTGAAGTGCTGGTATTAATCTATATCCTGCAAAAACATATAAACTAATTACTGGTAATGCGTTTGTAAAATTACCTGTTTGATTAATAAGATAAAGAATTAAAAGCATAATACCTCCAAAAGCAACTGCTTCAAGTGCAAAGCGAGGTAATAAAGCTATAACTGTTGCATAAGATTGATTTTGAGCAAAAGTTTTTGCAGATTTAGAAAAGCGCTCGATATAAGTTTGTTCTAACCCGCCCACTTTAACCTCTTTTACTGCGCCAAATGCTTCAGCTACCGCCATAAAGCGTAACTGATTATTTTTAAGACGTTCTTTTCCAATTTTGCCAAGAAATCCTCTAACAAAATTGAAAATTAATAAATATGCTGCGCCAAGAGAAAAACCAACCATGAGTGCGAGCATTGGATCAGTTAAAATTAATAAAGTTATTATAGCAATTGTAATCAAACCTTTAGATATTAAGTCTAACAATGGTTTGAGACCATTTCCTATTACCCCTGACACTTCTGATAAAATAGTTTTTCCAAGATCGGCACTATGGCGACTTAAAAACCAAGTGTAAGGTTGATGTAAATATTCTTCTACTAATCGTTTACCTACACTGAATTCACGCATCAGAACAAATCGTGTTTGAAAATATGTAGTAAGAGCCTTAAAGATAAGTGAAAAAATTAATAGAGCAAATACAAGAACGCCTAGAGCAAAAATAAATTGTTGATTATTTTCAACTCCAATTATAGCTGAAAAATGAAATAATTTGTTTAAAATAGTATTAGTTTCAATAAGACTAGGGTTTGTGAGGACAGCCATAAATGGTAAAATAGAAGCCACACCAATCATGTCTAACAATGCCATTATCAACATCATTACTAACAATAAAAGAGCATTCTTACGCTCTCTTAAACTTAAAAGAAATAATAATTTTTTGAGAGTTTGCATCAGAACTTAATGTAGTCCATATAAAAGTATATTAATATATTTTTTATAATGAAAATAGGTGTAAAATTATTCTACACAAAGCATTTTATAACATCAAAATACTATTTAAAAATATTCTGATATTTTTAATCATTAAATATTTATATCTAAAATTTGCTAAAAATTTTTTTCAGTGCATAAATCAAGCCAATTGAGCTATTAGTACTGGTCAGCTGCACGCATTACTGCGCTTCCACATCCAGCCTATCAACGTGG
>MDSV01120679.1_pt1 | contig 11753 bp, 8 predicted proteins | sample 810851 | NCBI WGS metagenome assembly MDSV01 (sample SAMN05326640, study PRJNA326480) | marine metagenome | isolation source: seawater | place: Atlantic Ocean: North East | collected 2012 | reverse complement strand
TCGCCAGCGCGAGCGAGCGCGCGGCCGCGGCCGCGGCAGCCACCGTCGCGGAGGCCGCGGTCGCGACGTTGCGGCGGGGCGAACGCGCCGGCGCGCCCTTCGCCGTCCGCGCGGCGCGCGCGCTGGGGTCCGTCGTCGGCGCCGACTGGGAAGCCGAATACCGAGACGCCATGCTCGCGACGGCGTTCGAGGACGCGAAGTACTCCTGAAGCGTGAGACGCCACGCGCGCCGCCGATCACGAACGATCGTTTCTTATACTCGACGATTGTCGTTCACACCGAAACCCTCCGTGACTGCTTCAGTATGTCTCGTGGAACGCGTCGAAGTCGACGCGCGGCTCTGATTGGCCGCGACAGCGCTCCGAAAGTGCGTCTCTTCGTGTGGAGAGAAGCGGCACCTGACAGAAGCCGCGGGCCCACTTTTCGACGCACCATGGCCCCGCGCTCGTTCGCGCGCCGGCTCCTGGCCCTGGCGGCGCTGTTTTGCGTCGCCTCGACCGCCTCCGCCGCCGTGCTGGGCATCGACTACGGCTCGGAGTACGTCAAGGTGTCCATCGTCGCGCCCGGACGCACGCCCATCTCGATCGTGATAAACGAGATCTCCAAGCGCAAGTCCACCGCCGCGGTGGCGTTCACCGGCGGCGACCGATGGCTCGCGGAGGAGGCGATGAACTACAACGCGCGCTTTCCCGATCGCGTCTTCACGCGGCTGCGGGACTTGCTCGGGAAGGAAACCGCGGTCGACAGCTTCACGCAGTACCTGGACAAGTACAAGCTGCCGTTCAAGGTGACCGCCGATGCCGAGCGCGCGACCGCCCGGATCGTCACCGAGAGCGGCGAGGCGTACCTCGTCGAGGAGCTCGTGGCGATGATCCTGCAGTACGCCATGAAAATCGGTGAGGGCATGGGCAAGGGGCAGATCAAGGTACGTCAGTCTGAGCTCGTCTCTGCACGCCGCGCGTGACGCACCGCGGCGATCGGACGAAGCGTCGGAAACGCGCGATCGAACGGCCATCCTTCGTCGACGTTCTTTTCCTTTTCGCCGTTCGCGTCTCTCAGGGCTTCCGGTGAAATCGCCGAGACTCACCTTTCACAACCCACCCCCGGTCGCGAAAAACGAAACCCGAACCGAAACCGCGAAACGACAGGATGCCGTCATCGCGATCCCCCCGTACTTCGGCCAGACCCACCGCTACGCGCTGTACGACGCCGCGGACATCGCCGGTCTGAACATCCTCGCGGAGGTTTCCGACCTCAGCGCCGCGGCGCTGCAGTGGGGCATCGATAAGGAGTTCACCGCCGAGGGCACGTGGACCATCGTGTACGACATGGGCGCGACGAGCGCGGGCGCGGCGCTGGTGCGGTACAGCACGTTCGACGGCAAGGAGGCGGGCAAGAAGAAGACGCACGGCCAGTTCGAGATCAAAGCCGTGTCGTGGGACGAGGCGTGCGGCGGAGAGGACATGGACATGGTGCTGGTGGACCACTTCGCCGCCGAATTCGACGCGACGCACAAGCCCTCGACGTCGGCGCTGGCGTCGCCGCGCGCCGTCAGCAAGCTTCGCAAGCAAGTGCGCAAGACCAAGGAGATCCTGAGCGCGAACAAGGAGGCGCCCATCTCCGTGGAGGGCATGTTGGAGGACCACGACTTCCGCAGTTCGATCAAGCGCGCGGAGTTTGAGAAGCTCGCGGAAACCGCGGGTATCCGCACGTGCGCCGCGGCGCCGCTGCGGGCCATCCTCGAGAGGCTCCCCGAGCACGGCGTGACGCTGAAGGACGTCGAGGTGGTGGAGATCATCGGCGGCGCGACGCGCGTGCCGTTCATCAAGCAGGCGCTCACGGACGCGCTGGGCGGCCGCGCGCTGGACATGCACCTTGACGCGGACGAGGCGGTCGCCATGGGCGCCGGCTTGTTCGCGGCGAACATGTCCACGACGTTCCGGATGCGCAAGTTCGGCGCGGCTGACGCCGCGCCGTACGGGTTCGAGGTGGACGTGCACGACCCCTCCAAGCCCGGCGCGCGCAAGCCTTTGCTGCCCCTGCACAAGCGCTTCCCCGTGCGCCGCATCGTGTCCATCCCCAACGCCACCGAGGACCGCGCGTTCACCGTGTACCACAACGTCTCGGCGGGTCAAAGGCTCCCTCCCGGGATCGTCAAGCCGACGGTGGCGGAGTTCGCCGTCGCCGGCGTCAAGGACGCGATGGCCAAGCACGACGGCGTCCTGGGCAAGATCAACGCGCATTTCGCCGTGGACAATTCCGGTATCGTGTACATGGACAAGGCGGAGTACCAGGTGGAGGTGTTCGACATGGTGGAGGTGGAGGAGCCGCCGCCGCCGCCGCCGCCGCCGCCGCCGCCGCCGCCCAAGAAGAAGGAGGACAAGAAGAAGAAGGGAAAGAAAGCGGAAAAGGCGGAGAAGGCGGCCGAGGCCGAGGCCGAGGCCGAGGCCGCCGACGGCGCGAGCGGGCCCGGGTCCGATCCCGAGCCCGCAGCGGACGACGCGACCGAGGCGAAGGCTGGCCGCCGCCTCCTCGCGGACGAGACCCTCCTGGAGGACTCGGACGGCGACGCGGAGGTGCCGGACGCGCCGCCGCCCGCCGACGAACCCGCCGCGGAGGCGGCGCCGCCCGCGGAGAAGAAGATGCGCGAGCGCCGCCGCGTGTTCCGCACGCCCCTGAAGGTCACGGAGAGCAAGCGCGCGGTTGCGGCGATGTCCCCCGACGCGGTGAAGAAGTCCATCGGCATCCTGAAGGACCTCGCCGCGAAGGATGAGGCGAAGCGCGCGCAAGAGGCGGCGAAGTCTAACCTCGAGGCGTACATCTACCAAATCCGCGAACTCGTGGAGGAGGACGAGGGCGTGCGCGAAGTGACGGACGACGCGCAGCGCGAGGCGTTCGCCGCCGAGCTCGCCGACGCCGAGGACTGGCTGTACATGGACGGCGCCGAGTCTTCCACGTCCGAGTTCGATGCGAAGAAGGAGGGGCTGCGGGCGACCGGCGACGAGTGGATCGAGCGCGCCAAGGAAACTGTCAAGCGCCCGGCGGCGGTGGCGAAGGCGCGCGAGTTCGTCGCCGCCGCCAAGGAGACGCTCGCGAGCTTCGCGGAGTCCAAGCCCTGGATCTCCGAGGAGGAGAAGGGTACGCTGGAGAAGGACCTAGACGGGTTCCTGGCGTGGCTGGACGAGAAGGAGGCGCTGCAGGCGGAGAAGAAGGTCACCGAGCGCCCCGCGTTTGCCGCCGCGGAGGTGGCGACCGAGACGAAGCCGCTGGACGCGAGGCTCGGCAAGCTGAAGCGGCGCCCGGCGCCGCCGCCGCCCGAGGAGGAGAAGGTCGCGAAAGCCACGGACGCGGAGGCTGACGCAAACGCCACGGACGCGGAGGCTGACGCGAACGCCACGGACGCGGAGGCTGACGCGAACGCCACGGACGCGGAGGCTGGCGCCGCCGCCGACGCGGACGCCGCCGAGAAAGCCGCCGCCGACGCCGAATCTGACGCCGAGTCTGACGCCGAGTTGCGCCGCTGAAACCTATCCCGCGGAGACGAGCGATTCTTTTCGGGTCGAGCCCTAGTCGAGAGTTGAGCTATCGTCGACTCGGTTGAAAAAATTCTATCTCAAGCGTCGCGCGTATCTACCCGAACGTCGCCGCGAGTCGCGCGGCGGCGCAGACGTTTTAAAAAAATCTCACGCGGCTTTCGCCTTGGCGCGCGAGCGTTCCAGCGCCTCGGCGTTGGGCGCGCCGCGGAACTGCGCCGGGTACGCGCCCTCCTTCCCGCCGCGGAGCTTGCTCTGGTGCGCCCTGAACGCCTTGTCCGTGCCGAACGCCCAGTCGCACCAGGTGAATATGGACGAGTACGGCCCCGCGAACGTCTTGTGGTGGAAGTCGTGGTGCACGGCGCCGCCCCAGAACGGGATGAGGTTGGTGGGGTTGAACGGCAAGTCGTACCCGGAGTGGTCCTCCACCGTCTCGAAGAGCCGCACGGTGAGCCACGCCCAGAGCGTGACCATGTGCTTCGCGAAGAACAGCGGGCCGAGCAACGTGCCGATGCCCAGGAAGAACGTCTCGACGGGGTGCGCGTACTCCGCGGCGATGCCGAACGGGTGCGTGTGCTCGTGGTGAATCTTGTGCACGTACTTGTACACCGACTTGTGGTGCAGCGCGCGGTGCACCCAGTAGAAGTAGAAATCCTCGATGGCGAAGAAAGCGGGGAGCTGCCAGGCGAGGTCGCGCACGGGCGGCAGCGGCAGGGCCATGGAGAACCCGAAGATTTGCGCGACCCAGTGGAACAGGAGCTGCATCGGGAGCTGGATGCAGACGTGGCTGATGAGCAGGCGCTTGAGGCACTTGCGCACCATGGCGCCGTCGGCTTTCTTGTCGGGCTGGATCTTCCACCGCTTGAAGAACTCGAACTGATCCATGAGCAGCCACGGCATCCACGCGGAGAAGTACACCACCTCGTGGAACACGAACGTCAGAGGGCCGGCGATGAAGAAGTGCGAGAAGTTGTCCAGCACCCAAGACCATCCCGAGGTCATCTTCGCGTGCACCAACGCCTCCGCCTTGGTGAGCTGCGCGACGACGTCGCCCAGCGTGATGTCGCCGATGGTCGCGGTGACGTCCCCGGTGACGCTGGCGGCGTGCACGCCCACCGCCGCGAGGGCGAGGACCACCGTCACGATGGCAAAGCGCGTCGTGACGATCATGGTTGGAGCGAGAGCGGCCGCCGGCGCGCGTGACCTCCCGCCGCGCGCAGGAGCACAGTGGTGAAGCGCGGCGTCCGACGACCAATCCGTTGTTCCCGCTGCAGCGAACGAGAGCCACCAGTCGAACACGTCGTCGCTGGAAGATTTTCTCAGTTTTGGTGAGCGCCAGTCTCCTCCGACGCGTTTTGTTTTTTTCTGCACTAAATGCTCTAGCATACTATGTCAAAATCGAAGGAGTGGGCACTCGGGGGCGCTTGCAGCCGACGAGTTCCTCGCCGACGCGCCGCCTGGCGCCGCCTATCGCCCGGACTTGCTTCCGTTGACGGTGATGCTGCATATCTCCGTGCACTCGTTGAGGCAGTACTGACGGCTCCTGAATCCCTCCTTGAACACCACCGGGGCCTTGCGGACGGACAGCGGCCCCAGGCCCGGCGCGCCGCCGCCGCCGCGCGTGCAGGTCACGATGCACTTCCCCGCGCACTTCTCGATCTCCTTGGTGTTGGCACCGCGCACCAGGCTGGACAGGCTCTGCCCCTTCGCGCCCGTGTCCCCGCTGCTCAGGCCCTGGGGGATGTCCTCGATGTAGAACTCGTCCCGGCCCTGCGCGAGCGCGGCGGGTGCGGCGACGCCGCACGCCAGACACGTCGCCAGCCCGAACGCCACGAAGGCGCGATGCCCCGTCTCCAGCGCCCGCCCGAGATCCCTGCTCTCCCCGACCCCGCGCGCGCGAACGCCCCCGCGCTCGACGCGCACCGCCTCGGCGGGCCGCGAGACGCGCACATGGCGCGCCTCCTGTCTCGCGGGCGCGCGTGTCGCCCCCACCACCCCCGTCACGCGCGTGCCGACGAACCCCGCGCGCATGCTGATATGGCCATATCCCAGAGCGGATAGAAGCACAGAACCGCCGTGGCTTTTCGCGACGCGCCGGAAGTCTCGTCGTCAGTTCCGTGCCGCGCACATGGCACCCTTCTTCCTCGGCACGCCATGGTGGACGTGGAGCTCGTGGTGAAGCTCGGCGGAGCGGCCATCACGCACAAGGAAAGCGCGGTCGAATCCCTGAACGAACCCGCGTTGCGGTCCGTGGCGGAGACCATCGCCACCGCCATCGAGGAGCTCCGCGACGCCCGGGGGAAGGCCCCGAAAGTCATCGTCGTCCACGGCGCGGGCAGTTTCGGCCACCAGCACGCCAAGGCGCACGGTGTCGCGCGCGGGGGCGCGGGGACGCTCCAGCAGGGCGCCTCGGAGACCGACGCGACCCGGAGGCTGAGACTGGGCATCGCGAAGACTCGCGACGCGGTGTGCCGTCTCAACTCGCTGGTGGTTTCGGCGCTCGTGGAGGCGGGCGCCCACGCGGTGGGCGTGTCTCCGTACGGCGCGTGGTCGACGCGGGGCGGCGGGAAGACCTTGAGCGCGGAGAGCAGAAGCAGCGCGATGGACACGGTGACGCGCACGCTCGACGCGGGACTCGTGCCGGTGCTCCACGGCGACGTGTGCTTCGACGCCGACACCGACTGCGCCGTTTTGTCCGGCGACGTCGTCGTGCGCGAGCTCTGCGCGCGGTTCGCGCCGAAGCGAGCCGTGTTCGTGACGGACGTGCCGGGGATATTCGACAAGCCCCCGCCGAAGCCACGGTTCGGATCGGGACGACGCGTCGCGAAGCAACCGGAACCGGAACCGGAACCGGAACCGGAAGCGACGGAAGCGAAGTTGACGCTGATTCGAGAAGTCGCGGTGGCCGGTTCCGAAGGAAAAAAAAAAAGCGCCGACGAAAAAGCGGACGACGCGGAGGAGGTCCCGTGGCGCGTCTCGCGCGTCGCCGAGGACGTCTCCGCGCGCGCGGACGGCGGCGGCGTCGCGTTCGCGTTCGCCGACGCCGCGACTTCGGGCGACTTCGCGTTTCGTTCCGCGTCGTGTGCCGTCGAGCTCGCCGGTGGCGCGGTGGACGTGACCGGGGGCATCGCCGGAAAGATGCGCGAAGCGGCGCGCGTCGCGCGGCTCGGCGTCGACGTGTACGTCTCGAGCCGCGCGCGCGACGGCGCCGCCGCCGCGATTCGAGGAAGAGTCGATCGACACACACTGGAGGTGGTTCCGGACGAAGACGCTTCGAAAAACGCGCGTTCAACTCGCGGGAAACGCGAACCCACGCCGCCGCGACCGTGGATGGGAACGCTCGTGACGCGCGATCCCGAGTCCGCGTTTGAGAGTGAACGCGGGAGAGACGGCTGACGTTTCTTTTCGATTTTCCATCTCTCGTCGCGAGGGCGTCGCGGGGCGTTCGCGCGGGCGTTCGCGCGGGCGTTCGCGCGGGCGTTTTTAAAGGGCTTCACACACAACCGACAACCGTATCGTACACGCCGCCGCGCGGTCGCTCCGTCGCTCCCGTCGCTCACTCGCGCCCGAGCGCTCGTCGCAGCGCCTCCGCCTGCACGTAGTCGAGCCCCCAGGGCGTCTGCTGGTCCGCATGGTCCGCGGCGACGCCGTACGCGTTCTTGGCGATGGTCTGGATCTCCAGCACCTCGTTCCCGTCCAGGTCGCGCACGTACCGCGCGGGGTTCCCTCCCCACAGCTGGCCGGAAGGGATGAGCTGGCCGGGCTCGACCACCGTCCCGGCCTCGAGCGCGGCGTTCGCCTCGACGTACGACCCCGAGCCCAGCACACACCGCGCGCCGACCAGAACGTTGTCCTCCACCACCGCGGAGCTGATGGACGTGCACGTCCCGACGGTCACGTACTGACCGATGCGCGTCGCGGCGCTGCGGTCGACGGAACGGGAAAACGAGGAGACCGTCAGTCGTGGGTCACGGTCGGGGAGCGCGTCGTCGGTGTCTCGGTGTTGGGCTTCTCGGCGTTCGCGAACGGGGAAGAGGGGAAGAATTGAAAAAACGCGAGCGTCCGACGCCGACCGGATCCGTCGTCGTCGCGTGGGGCGACGGTGGATTTCGGGTCGGCGTGACCGGGAGGGTCACGCGGGTCCGGCGCGCCCGTCGCTCCCTCGCCACCGTGGCTTCTCGAGCGGAGCACGCGCGCGCGCGGAGAAGGTCGGCGTCGGAGAGAAGCGCGGGATCCGCTCGACGCACCCCGCGGCGTCGATGACGCATCGTTCTTGTACGTTGCTGAACGCCCCAAGTCGCACCGGCCCGAGGTCGCCCTTGAGCACGGCGCCGTGCCACACCGAGCACTGGTCAGCGATGTCGGCGTCGCCGATGAGCGTGGCGTTGGGGGCGACCCACGCGTCCGCGGCGACGGAGGGCACGCGGTTGCCAAGCGAGTATTCCTGGCGCGACCGGTCGTACAACTCGTTCTCCACCGGGTTGCGGTAGTGGCGAGGCGCACCCGCGCGCGCGAGGGGAGCGAGGGTCCCGATCACGCCCGCGGAAGAGAACTGCGCCTGCGCGGCGCCACGGAGAGGAGCCGCGGCGCGGGCCAGGGCGTTGCGGAGCACCATGGCGACCGAACGGAGGCAGACACGCGGAGTCGAGCGCGGCGCGTCGACGCGAGTGGCCGACGCCGCGCGCCTGCGACGACCGGAGAGTTTCGTTCTTTGTATGAGCGCCAGTCCGCCGGCTCGCGGCTCCGGCTGCACTGCACTGTGCACGCAAAATGGTTTTTCTGCCCCGCCGCGCTTCCCTCGAAACTGAGGATTTTGCCGTGTTGGCAATCAGAGACCGGACACGCATAGCCGCGTGGCGGTGGCGGTGGTTTACGGCGAGTGAACGGTCGAAACACGATGTCTAGCGGGGGTAGCTCCGGGCCTCGGGGCGCCGGCGGCGGAGGCGGCGGCGCCGGAGGCGCTGGCGGTGGTAGTTCATCCAAGGGTGTGGCGTCTTCGGAGCGCCAGGGCGATGGAAGCCTCACTGTGACGCCGGACAGCCCCGCGGATGCGGAGTGGCGCGCCCGCCGAGGGTCCCTCGATGGGGTCGGAGAAATCACCGGACCTTGGGGCGAAGAAGATTCTACCGGTGCGTGCCCCGAGACGCGACCGGCGACGGTCGCGCGGCGCGTGGCGCCGCGCGCGACGCCGGCGCGACGGTCGGCGTAACTCGCTTTTCGCAGGTTTTTTCGCGTTTCAAGAGTCCTGACTCGCCGATTCGCCCCGATACGCGTCGATCCCAAACGCCGTCTCGCGAGCGACGCCGAAAGATTGCTTCTCCCTCCGGACGCCGGCTGAAGCGCCTCCCCCGTGCGACCCCTCCCGCAGGCCCGCAACCGATGGACCTGTACGGCAAGTTCACGTGGAAGATCGAGAACTTCTCGGAGATCTCCAAGCGCGAGCTTCGAAGCAACGTGTTCGAGGTCGGAGGCATGAAGTGGTGCGTAACGAACAACACGGCTCTCGCGTTTTCACGCCGCCCGCGAACGCGGAAAATCACGAAAATCGCGCCCGCTCGCTCCGTCGGGTCTCCCTCCCTCCCTGACGCGCTCGCCCGCGTCCCGCCGCTTCCACGCTCGTTCCGCGAACTAGGTACATCCTGGTGTACCCCCAGGGCTGCGACGTTCACAACCACCTGTCGCTGTTCCTGTGCGTCGCGGACTACGACAAGCTCTTGCCCGGGTGGAGCCACTTCGCGCAGTTCACCATCGCGGTGGTGAACAAAGACCCGAAGAAGAGCAAGTACAGCGACACGCTGCACCGCTTCTGCAAGAAGGAGCACGACTGGGGCTGGAAGAAGTTCATGGAGTTGAGTAAAGTCCTGGACGGGTTCACGGTGGCGGACACGCTCGTGATCAAGGCGCAGGTGCAGGTGATCCACGAGAAGCCCGCGCGACCGTTCCGGTGCCTGGAGCCGCAGTACCGGCGCGAGCTCGTGCGCGTGTACCTCACGAACGTCGAGGGCATCTGCCGCCGGTTTCTAGAGGAGAAGCGCGAGGCGTTGCTCAAAACGAAAGAAGACGCCGAGCGGTGGGCGGCGATGCGCGCGTTTCTGTCGTCGGAGGAGGGGATCGTCTCGGCGCGCCAGGCGACGGAGCGCGCCGACGCGCTCGTGAAGGGCGTCGTCAAGCGCTTCTTCAACGAAAAGGAGGTGACCTCGACGCTCGTCATGGACGCGCTGTACTGCGGGTGCCGCGCGCTGGACGTGGGGGACATGCCGCCCGAGGAGGCGGCGAAGCTCACCTCGAAACCCAACCGCGCGGTGTGGCTCTCCGTCGCGCAAAATAAGGTACGCGCTGTACTGCGTCGTCGCTTCTCGACTGAGAGCGGGACGTCTCCAGAGCTTTTTTCGTCGCGCGCGAGCTCGACGCGCGTCGTCGCTCGATCCCCCGAAAGCGTTCCCCGAAACCCTCGCGCGCGCGGTGAGACTCATTGCATTCTTCGTACTGATGCGTCGATATTAGCGTGCCGGCGCTTGAAGACACGCGGTTCCGTCCGCGTTTTTGTTGAGCGCGCGCGAGGGCCGAGGGACGCGCCGTCGCGATTTTTCGTTTTTCCCTCGATCGCGCTCGCGCGCGACGTTTCCCCGCCTCCCCCGCGACGCTGACGCCGACGCTGACGCCCTTCCTCCCGCATCTCACTCGCCTGTCGCAGAGCTCGACGTGCGGCGACCTGTTGGCGGCTCTGGAGCGCGCGTCGAGCTCGTCGCCGTTCGACCTGGATGACGAGGATTCCGACACCGGCGAAGATTTCGGCGGCGACGCGGCGGAGCGCGACGAGCGGCGCCTGGCCGAGCTGGGCCGGCGCACGGTGGAGATGTACGCGCTGCACCACCTGTTCGTGACCAAGGTGGAAGTAGCGTTCGCGGAGGCGCAGGCCATCAAGATGCAGGAGGCGCTGATCGCGGAGGAGGAGGAGGCGGAGCGCGTCGCCGCCGAGCTGGAGGGGGCCAAGAAGAGCAAGAAGGCGAAGCAGAAGCAGCGCAAGAAGGACAAGAAGGAGGCGGAGGAGGCGGAGCTGGCGGCGAAGGCGGCAGAGGAGGAGGCTGAGCGCGCGAAGGCGCAGGCGATCGCGGACGCCAAGGCGGCGGAGGAGCGGCGCATCAAGGCGGAGGCGCGCGCCGCCAGGGAGGCGGAGGAGGCGGCGGCGGCGGAGAAGGCGGCGGCGGAGAGGGCGGCGCGCGTCGCCGCCGAGCGCGCCGAGAAGGAGCGGCGCGACGCCGAGAAGCGCGAAGCCGCCGCCGCCGCCGCCGCCGAGAAGGCTGCCGAGAAGGCTGCCGAGAAGGCTGCCGAGAAGGCTGCCGCCGCCGCCACCGCCGCCGCCGCCGCCGCCGCCGTGGCGGCGGCGGAGAGCTCCGTGTCCGGCGACGACGCCGAGATGCTCTCGGCGACGGGGTCGCACTCGGACGACGCGGGGTCGCACTCGGACGAGTCCCCCCCTCGCGCCGCCGGCGAGCCGCCCCGCTCCGGATCGGCGCCGGCGTCCCCCGCGGAGGCCAAGTCCAAGCCGCTCCCGGCGCCGCGTCCGCTCTCGCGCACCGCCTCCTCCTTGTCGCACGCCGCGCCGGAGTCACCCTCGCGCGCGGAGAAGCCCTTCGGCGCGGCGCAGAGCGCGGCGTCCGGCGACGCCGCGCTCGACGACGCGTCTCAGCGGCGCGGCAAGAAGGCGTCGAAGGCGGCGAGCGACGCGGGCGCCGCCGGCGCGTCCCCGAAGAAGCAGCTTCCGTCGCCGCGCGTGGACTCCGGGCCTTCCCTCCCCGGCGCCGGCGCGCTGTGGTCGGAGGGCGCCAAGCTCGCCGCCGGCGAGGGCGCGCTGGGCGCCATCGAGGCAACGGCGCTGCGCGCGCACGCCGCGCGCCTCGAGGCGGCGCTGCTCGAGAAGACGGAGGAGGCGAAGGCGCTGCGCCGCGAGCTGGAGCAGGCGCTGAGCGACAGAGGCCCGAAGGGGAACAAGCCCGTCGCGGGAGCGGGACCCGGCGCCGTTCGGGCCGGCGGCGCGCCCCCTCCCGCGCGGCGGACGGGCTCGAACGACCGGTTGGACGCGGAGCGCGAGGCGCCGAAACCGAGCGCGGCTGCGCGCGGGCCGCCGCCGGGCATCTCTTTGTCGGGTTCGCGCGAGGAGCCCGGCGGCGCCGGCGCCGGCGCCTTCGGAGGGCCGCCGCCGCCGCCGGGGCCGCCGCC
>MDSV01067375.1_pt1 | contig 11753 bp, 9 predicted proteins | sample 810851 | NCBI WGS metagenome assembly MDSV01 (sample SAMN05326640, study PRJNA326480) | marine metagenome | isolation source: seawater | place: Atlantic Ocean: North East | collected 2012 | reverse complement strand
TTGGTTGTAAGATAATGTAGTGTCTGTAATGTCTACACTATCAGCTTCAACATCTTCAAAATTAGCGTTTAAAGCATGAATATTCTTAGAAATACCCACACCACCAGTGACAATTAGGGCACCGGTGGTTTTAGAAGAGGCATCCGTTGCGGATAACACCTTAGCAACAGCTCCAACATTCAAGTTTTCTTGAGTACTGATACCACCCGCAACTTGTAGGGCACCAGTAGTAGCCGAGGTTGAAGTAGTAGTACCACCAACATTCAGGTTTTCTTGAGTACTTATACCACCCACAACCTTTAGGGCACCAGTGGTTGCAGAGGATGAAGTAGTAGTGTCTAAAATGACTATGCTATTTGAGACTACATCTTCAACGAAAACATTCTTACCATGAATATTTTTAGAAATACCCACACCACCAGTGACAATTAGGGAACCAGTGGTTTTAGAAGTAGAATCAGTTGCAGATAATACCTTTGTGACGGCCCCAACATTTAAGTTTTCTTCGGTACTGATACCACCAGCAACTTTAAGGGCGCCAGTTGTAGAAGAGGTTGAAGTCGTAGTGTCAGTGATACCAACCCCACCAGAAACGACTAAAACATTTGTACCATAATCATCGACGTAAAGATTCGAACCGATACTCAAAGTATGAGAAGCTAGAGCATTTGATATACCCACATTACCAGAAGTAACAAATGCAACAGCGTTATTATAAAAAATCATAGAATTCGAAGTGACATTACCTTGTGTTGTTGAATTTTGAAGACTCACATCTGAAATTAGTGTTGATGCAGGTTCTCCAGACTCTACCATCTCTTTTGTATTTCGATTATACATCATCAATACAATTTCCGTTTTATCAGTATATGTATCATCAAAACGAACTGGTGTAATGTATACAGCCCCTCCTTCTGTAGCATCAACCGCGGTATTACTCGCATTTAGGACTATCGAGTTTTCACCCTGGTCTTCTTGGGCATGGCGACCAAACCTAATTTTGGTTGACCTTTCAACGGTCGGTAAGGTCTTGACCATTTATTATAGTATTGTATTTTAATTTGCGTAAAGTAAACCAGCCATTCCATTTTCGACTCTCAAAATATTGTAATTTACTGCATAAATTGGGTCATTAATGTTCATAGACTCACTCATGATAGTAGCTGACGATACACGACTGAAGTTGAGTGTTCCTGTGGGTTGTAAGCTGGATGTTGAGAGGCAGAAACAATAAAGAAAGAAATCTGGAGAAGTTACGAAGTTTGTGTGATAATAACTTGTGACGTCTATAAAATGTGGTTTACCCCATTTGTAGTTACTTACATCGAGACCATTTATGTTTAATTTAATTTTGTTTGTGGGAGATGTGAGGGCGCCATCGGTTGTTGTATCCGAGGATGCTAAATATTTTACTGGATGATTAAACGTAAGTTCTTGAACTAAAGTACCCGAAGCAACATTTTTTTGGACTTGTGTTATGAGGAGATCATGTTTTCTAGATGCAACCTGACCACGCTCCTCATTGTCAAGGTAATAATAATTCGCGAAACATTCAACGTTATAATTTGAAGCTGCTGTAGCCCAATGGATCCTAATTTCAACATTATGATAGTTTAGGGCTACAAGGGGTAGAGCGCATTGTGGCCCCTCACAGAAAAAGAACCTGAGAGGGTAAAAAAACGAGCGCGCAGAAATACCCGGGTGTGTACCGTTCGCACTCCTAGATACATTCTGCGCAAAGGTATCTATGGCAATCTTCTCTGTGAAAATTGCATCTTGGGTGTCAATAACGGAACCACCTATTAAAAGCTCAACTTTATCAATAATGGTGTCCCATCGTTGAATATCGAGGGCTTGGGTTTTGTCATCGAGTGTAAAATACACATAACTGAGAAGATCACCAGATCTCTCAAATTGGATGCTAGACATAGAATTGTTTTTCACCGCTCCGTGGATGGTTTGTTTTTCAACGGATTGTGAAAAATTAGCATGGCGTTTGAATGTTGAACTGAAGAAAGATATTTCAGGATTACCCATGATATATTTATCCTGGGCACCTATAGCAATCAATTGAACAACACCGGCAGACATGGTAATACTAATTTAAGGGGAGAAAAATTACAGGTTGGGTTTTCTACAGACGAAACGAAGGACTAAAAAATTGTTTTCAGCGGGATTTGGTGGTGTTATAAGAACACCACTTTGATTGCGAATACTGATAGTGAGACGATCAATTCTTCGAATAGGGTTTACGTATTGCACAGCAATTGGGTAATCATCTTTGAAACTTATTATACCAGTATCATCTGTAGTCACAATACTGGCAAAAGATTTTCGAAGCATACCTAGCGATGCCTGACCTTCATAAACATTCGTAGCGCGATCATTAAATGTAGAATTCAACTCATCAATAGAAATGTAACAATGTTCACTTCCATTAGCTGGTGTGACAGTATTAATTCGAGCGGCTAGAAGTCGAGCCTGTACAACATTTTTTAGAGGCTGACTCAAAAAACATGTCCATGTATTCGCGCTAGTCTGATTAAGAGTATCAACAGTGATGGTATGATATTCATAGTTTAGATCGGGAATCATATCAGTTGGCGATGTAATCAGGGCCATTTATTATTAGCTTAGATTAAAGATCCGCCAATTCCATCCGCGATCTCATATCCGGCGTGATCACCTACAAGTTTTTGGGCACCACAAAGACCACCTGGGGTAAGACCAACCGAGTAAGGGCTGTCCTTCTTGCCTGAACCAGCGGTACACTCAAGGTCGGGCTTGAGGCCGAAGAGAGATTCTTCACTGACAGGTGTAATGGTAATTGGCCTGGGCTGATAATTCGCGGTCTTCACAGTCATAAAAGACAGAACGACGATGAGGGTCATCAAAACCGCGATGGCCGTAAGAGCATTACGATCACTCCTGTTGAGATTGAGGTTAAGTTTAAACATTTATAATAGACATAGATTTTTTTAAAGTGCGTTAAAGAGATTTTCTTAGTTTCTAATTAGACAGTAGATGGACGAAGAAATCGTACTCGATAGGGGTCAAACGACTGTGATGAAATTAGATGCTGATGAACAGGCCCTGATGGATGAGATTCAAATTTCTGCACCACGACCAAAACCTGTACCTCGACCCACAAGGCCTATGCAAAGACCTCAACAATCTTTTCAGGGTCAGGAGGCTATGGATGCTTTTGTGAATCCCAACAAACAAAGTGCCCCAGCTCAGCCTCAACAGGACGAGGAAATTGATTATGGTGAGGATGAACCAATGATGTTCGATGATGATGAACCCATGGGCCCAGGTCCTAGTGATCAGGGTGAGCAACCCTCGAAGGGGTACACTTCAATTGATGAAGAGAAGTCGGATCTTATTAATAAATTAGCTCGACTCGAGAAGAAGGGGTTTGCAGTTAACAAGAGGTTGAACGCTTACTCGAATATTGATGAACTCAGATCAGAGGTCAAGAGGATTACATACAGTATAGATGTTGAACAATCAGTTCGCTTCTCTCGCCGTATGTTGGTCGCCTGTGTAACTGGACTTGAATTTTTGAATAAGAGGTATAACCCATTCGAGATTCAACTTGAGGGTTGGTCTGAGTCTGTTATGGAGAATGTTGATGATTATGATGGTGTATTTGAGGAACTATATGTGAAATACAGATCTAAGGTCAGTGTTGCACCAGAGGTCAAGCTGATTATGATGTTGGGTGGCTCTGCTATGATGTTCCATCTTACCAATAGTATGTTCAAATCGGTGATGCCAAACATGAATGATGTTATGAAGCAGAATCCAGACCTGGTGAAGAATATGATGGCGGCGGTTCAGAACACTACCCGTGACACTAGTGGCCCAGCAGTTGATGCACCCGTGGGTGGATCAGGGCAGTACGAGATGCAGGGACCCGGGCTTGATATTTCAAGCCTGATGGGTGGCATTTCGATGCCTCCCCCACCCCCAATGAATACCTCAATGGGACAAGGACCCTCGGCGCCTCAGCCTGTTGAGGAGGATGATGATCTCTCTGATATCATGTCCATCTCCGGTGATTCCACTGGAGGTGAGGTCAAGGAGGTCAATGTTGGTGCAGGATCTAAACCCAAGAGAACTCGTCGAAAGAAGAAGACCGAAATAAATCTCTAAACTTATATAAATGATAGCGTATTGTCCGCTTGAGGAGCTCGAGCCTCCCGTTCGACAGCAAGAAGTTGTCGCTGAGGCCAAGGCCGAACCTGTAAAGCCCCAGGTCGGCCGCGAAGAAACCGAATTAAATTACGTCATCATGGCTTTCATTGTTGGCGTAGTTGCACTAGCCGTCTCTGATTCCATCAGGGCGTAAATGTTTAATCTACCGCGGGGTACCACCCTCCCTCGTAGTAAATTTAATATGTGAATCCAACCAATAAATCTTGACCACCAGTGGCATTGTCAAGAGCAGTAGTTGTATTTAGAGCTCGTTTTGTAATTCTAGAAAGTCCACCGTTAAGTCCAGTGGTGAGTTCAACTGTTAAATCGTATGCAAAGTTACGTCCACCATCCTTAACTGTTGGTTGTATATTGACTCCTCTTGTACCAACCGATACAGTGGGACTCCACGGATATGAGTTTGTAGCACCCATTATGGTTTGAGGACCTAGGGCTATATCATACATAGAACCCGTGGATCCATCGTGTGTACCACCAGACACCTCGAGAATCATAGTACTTGTGTTGCGTACATCACTTGTTTCACGTAACACCGCTATGATTTTAGCATAAAATGTATTTGGTTTAAACACAAATTGTATATCCTGACCATTACCATTCGCGACTACATTAGAATGACTGTACTTCTTTGTCGCCACCTGGTCAGAGTTTGTGATGATACCACCATTCACGTGGAGTGTTGTGTTAGCACTCGCACCATCCAAACCAATACCTACCTGATTACCCAAATCTAGGGCACCATCGACAGAGAAATCACCTATGACCTCTACATTACTGTTGAGGAAGGTTGTGTTTCTCAAACCAGTTCTCAATGGGTTGATGTATACATTACCTGTGGTGTCCGCATAAATATTCGCACTCCCAGCCGATGTTGTGAGTTCGATAGTTGCGTTACTTGAGGGACTTTCTACACGAACCATACCATCGTAGACATGAAGCTGTTTCTGTGGGTTTAGGGTACCCACACCCACGTTACCCCCGTGTGTAATATGAACACCATCCGTTTCTGTACCGCTATTGGTACCACCAATTACGATACCGGAAAGTGAAGTAGCTGAATCCCTGAAAGCCTTCACATAACCACCGAAATTCTCGGTGGTATGAAGAAGTATTCCAGATTTTTTAGTGAATGTACCCGAACCTGGGTGAGGACTCTCGAGTTTTAGGAGTGTTTGGTCTGTTGTGTTTCCATTGAAAATGTGTACATTCGAGTCTACAGTTGATGTACCTATACCAAGTCTACCAAGTTTGTCGAAACGGGCGAATTCCGAATCGTTATTATCATCAATCTGATGAACAAAGGTAAGTACGCGGCGGTCACTACCGTCTTTAATACTTCTAATTTTGTTCACAGAGTCTCCTGAACCTGGGTTAGTAGTAATGAATGCCAAACCAGTCAGTGTGAATGCACCACCACCAGCGAACTCGATATCACCGTTTACTACGAGTTTTGTATTTGAACCACGCCCCACTGCGTCTGAACGTCTACCACCAATAACGACAATACCAGCTTGATTGGTGATACACATTGGTACATCACCCGTAGCGGCATCATCTACAAGATCACTGAAAGATTCACCAGATGATGTATAGGTTGTAAATACGTGTTCCGCGGCAATGTGTCGAATTCTATCAGGACCACTGGTTGTATCTCCGTCATTACCCTTGAATATTACAAGTTCATTTCTGGTCTGATCCGTATTATAACGTCTTTCTACAAGCCTCGTTGTACCAAACAGGTCACCTTCTAGACCCCCGAACGACACCTCATTACCCACGACTACATTACCCAATACATCTAGGGCACCTCGGGGTGAATCAGTGCCTAAACCTACATTCCCATTTGCACCATCTATGTATAGACCCACAGTTGCAGAATCTTTATTGTTACTTACATTTTGTGTAATTCTAAAATCTGAGTTTGTCCCAGATACACCTGTTGACCAACCCCTAGGATTAGAGCCCGCATTTGTTTGGATGTAAGAGGTAAATATATTACCTGTAAGTTGACGTGTTTGTGCCGCTAAGATAGCATCACCTGAAGCTCCATCAAAGTTATGTACTAATAAACCATTTGTTGTGGGGTTGGCTGCACCCGTAGCATGTATTTCTAAATGAGCGGTTGGGATAGTCGTACCAATACCCACTAGACCATCACTTCTAAGTGTTAGTACGTCAACCTCAGTTTCGTAATTTGTACTTGCCAAAAATATATCAAGTTGAGAATTAGCTGTACCACTCGAAACCGCTGTGTGTTTACCCATCTTGAACGTTGCTCTCACACCATCACTACTTGTAGTACCACCCTCTCTACAAAGCTCTAAAACCCTCTTAAAATCTGTTGTGTTTGCGATAGTTAACGCATTAGAAACGACGAGTGGAGTGCCAAGATGCTTGTACGTTCCATTATTGGTGATTTCATCGTTGATAAACACTGTACCCCCAGATGTGTGTAACCGTCCCTTTGGTGTAGCTGTGCCTATACCAACGTTTGAACTTTCAAGGATGGTTAATTTTGGTGTTCCCATTGTAGCAGTTTTACTCGCATAAATATTGAGACCCTTACCCTCAGCTACAATATTCTCAATCTTGTTCTCACCTACCAAATGGGATGAATACATACGAGAACTTGTATTTGACGCCGACCCCCAGGTATTACCATAAATAAAACCATCACCCAGAGTCGCGTGAACATTACCCGCGACGGTTAGTTTTTCAGTGGGGTGGGTATTCGATATACCAACCCTCCCCACAGTATCAATACGCACTCTCTCCGTGTTCCGCGTTTTCATTTTGATGATTTGGTGTGTGTTTGAAGTACTAGCTCCAATTATTTCGATTGAACTCACATTGGAGGCTGCCGAGCCGGATTTAAGAACAAGTGCATTTGATGTACCCGTTAAACCACCGTACCTATCAGCGTGTATCACAATGTTTGAGAACGAATGTATAGAGTTTGTGACAAGTTCAGTTGTAGCCGTATTACCTAAAACTGTTAAGGCATTTGCTGCTATCATATTTCCGAATATTTTCGCACCCACAGACAATGTATTTGTTGGTGCAACATTGGCAATACCCGAATGAGATGTGCCTGAACCCACCGTTCGAATTGAATTTGATTTAATATTTTCATTGAAAAGAATTGGTGCAGTAGCACTTGGATCGAAAGTTACTAAACTTCCAATTCTCATACCACCCGAAACTACATTACCTGTCACTGCAACATTTCCGTCAGATACAAACACATTTGGTCCTGTATCATCAAAGTACACATTCGAGCCCACTGACAATGTAAATTTGGTTGATGTATTTGCCACACCCACATTACCATCAGCAAACATCTGTCCGTATACATGAAGATTGACCGTGTTAGATTGATCCACGTGAATTTTAGTATCACCCGGTGCCATTTGGGTTCGACCAAGAACGTATTCATTATTTGAAAATTGATATCCAAATACAAGATTCGCTCTACTTCCATCAGAACCCTCAGTCATGAGTAAAGCATTGTCGAATGGTGCATTTTTATTATTTGTGGATGCTTGTTGGATGACACAATTTGCAACAACTAAGTTGATAAGTGTTTGGTAAGTAGCAGACTCAGAAATGAATGCGTTACCATTCACATGGAGATTACCATTTATTGTTAAATGTCCTTGATCAATACACACATTACTATCATAAAAAACAGCTACATTTGAACCCGGATCAAAATTTTCAGTTGTACCAACACTTAAATAATTATCAACTGATATATTTGTAGTATGTGTATTTCCCACAACCTTCAATACATTTGATCCCATTCTATCAATGACGAGTGTATCATCCACATTAATAATGTTTGAAACTAGAACGTTTGTAGCTGAAACGTTACCTTTTAGAGTTACTAAGTGTTCATTTGAGCGGTCAATAACAAATTCATTATTTGGTCCAATCTGAAACTCGTTTGTAGCACTCGGTGCCGCAATACCAATCTTATCATTCACATACAAACGCTCGGTACGAACACCCTTGGTCACGTCAAGAACAATATTCGTTGCTGTATCCTCTACGAAAATATTTGAACCTATAGAAATATTCTTTGTAGGATTTGTATTAGAAATAGCAAATTTTTCTGCTGTAATAACTTCAACGTCGATCTCTTTTGTAATAATACTTTTTACGTCAGTAAGTACATCTTGCTCGACTGGGTCTGCGTCTAGACTGGTTACGAAAACCTGATCGAAACGAGCTGTCCTACCCATCTATACCTTAATTACCGAATAAAATTCCAGCTAAACCATCCTTGATTCTCAGAACATTATAGTTTACTGCGAATATACTTAACTCCTGATTACTTGGTCTAAGATTACCCTTCTCCACACCCCGTAATACAAGTTTGGCATTATCGAGACGGCTGAAATTACAAGTACCTGATGGATTATAGTCGGATGCATTTAGACAGAAGTGGTACACGAAGTACCTTGTGTTGAAAAGTACATTGGTTTCACTGACAAAATCACTCGCACCGTACGATGATTTGTAATAATTTTGTACTGTGTGAAAATAATTTGGAGACATATGTTCAAGGATTGGGGTCCCATTGATTTGAATATCACCACTTAAAAATGTGAAACGATCGTTCGCAAAATCATCACTTAATGCACCAAAACCAAAAAAGATGGATTTGACTGGATGATTAAACGATGAAATATCAAATGTATTATCACCACCACCTAAAGCGTTATCAGCCACAGTCTCCAATGGAAGATTTATTTGTTGTGTTTGTGTGATGACAAAGTCGAGACTTCGACCCACGAGAGATTCTCGTTCTTCTTTATCTAGGTAAATATAGTTGCCGTATACATTAATTCGTTTTTGTGCAGCTGTAAGATTTAGAACTGAATCATTATAATACGTGTCATCGAAATTGATTTTGATTTCAACTTGGTGATGTTGTAAGGCTACAAGGGGTAAGAATGCCTTATGATCACAAAAGAAGAAGTGAAGTGGGAGAAATGCTGGATTGGATTTAGAAACTTTGTTATTCAATTCTTGCGTCTTAGTCCATGTGTCAGCCATATAATTGTGCCATATATCAGAGTAATAATCAAAATGTTGGGAGTCTATTTTTTGACCCCCTATGTAAAGATCGATAGTGGAATTGTAAAAAAGATTAGAAGACATGTTTACAGCATCGACACCGACTTTCTCAAACCAAATACCATTAATGATATCACCTAAAACTGGTATAGTAATTGAGTTGTCAGTTTGGGTGACCGATTTAATCAATTTTGGAGCCTGAGAAAAATTTGTATGTCTCGTAAACTTCATACGAAAAAAAGAATGACCTTCTTCACTGGTAAGATACACATCTTGAACTCCTTTAGAGACCAATTGTATTAATGCACCCGACATTTAATAGATGTTTAGATTATAAAAACAGACACTTTCCCTGAGGGAATGCACTCTTAGGTTCTTCTACATTTTTACCGTGTATTTTAAAACCACCTTGACGGTATACTTTCATTCGTTTATAATACATCGCTGTAAAGACAGACCATGGGTCGTGAACATCGTAGATGTGGGGTTCATTCTTCTTTCCTTTTGTTTCTCTCATAATTCTACCAATACTTTGTGTAATATCAGATTTAGGAGAAGCTAAAATAACTGTATCTAATGTTGGAATATCTAAACCTTCGTGTGCTTGACTAAACGTAGCAAAAATAATCTTTTTCTTGGACGACTCTTGGAGTTGAGCTTCTTTCATACCACCCATGTATAGACCAGACGTTTTAGGAAAACATTGGTGAAGAAATTCACAATGAAAACGACGATCACTGAGTACTAGAAGCTGACGGGTACCCGCTGATGCTTTTTTTACTAATTCTACTAACATTTTGTTTCTAGTCCTATCTTCAACAAGTTCTGTAATCATATTTGGCATTGAAATTTTACCATTTCTCATAGATGGAGGTGGATTCTTATAGTTTGGGGAATCAAATATGACAGGAAATACCTCAACCTGTCCTTGATTTTTTCGTTCAACTGCAAAAAAGGTGGGTCCCATAAACCAATGAAGAACTTTGGTGAGACCATCTTTCCGTTCTGGAGTTGCGGAGAGTCCAAAGATGTGTCGTGGACAAAGTTTAAACAGACTCTGACTAAATACTTTAGCACAAATGTGATGTGCTTCATCAACAATCACTGTACCTATACTTTCAAAATCTGAGAAACTGTATTCTTTTAGGGAAAGAGATTGAAGCATAGCGATGACAAAATCACAATTAACCTCTTTTTTATTTTGTTGAACAACCCCTATGGTGGCTCCCGGACAAAACTGTTGAATGCGTTCTCTCCATTGATCAGCGAGAAACTGTTTATGTACGATAATCATCGTGCGATATCCAAGTTTAGAAGCTATGGCCAGGGATACCGTCGTTTTACCATAGCCACACGGTAAAGAAAGGACGCCATGCCCTGCTTTAATAGCTGCTCCGAATGCTTCATTTTGGTGTGTGGCATCCCGAAGTTGTCCTGCAAATCGGGTATTAATTTTAATTGGTTCTGGTCGCTTGTCATGTTTAGGTTCTCCAAGTTTAGAAGTTCCATAGAATCTGGGAACGCAGACTCCATTCTTAGCTGGTTTGAAAACTTTGAAAGGCGGTGGAGGAAATCCAAAGTCTCCATTTACGATGGGTCTTACCGTTAATTCTTTTTTAATTTCTTGAATTGGACCCACATCCACTAGATATCCAGTTCTAGTGAGAGTGGTCATTTAGATATTTAAAGATTATAAACTTTATATAGATATATCATGCCCATAGTTAATATAGATTCGAATATTCAGGAATTGTCAAAGAAGATTGAACAACTCACACAAGAATTATTTCGCTTACAAGGTGTACTTCAAACATTTCAGGGTTTTAAATCCGGTGGATTGGAAAATATAGAACTTCCAAATACCCCTGGTCAGACTTCTATGGGTGAAATCGAGGAACTAGAGAGTGTCCAAGAGAAGCCCGAGTAATTACCAACATTCCAAACTCCCTTGAAGTCTATTTCGACTTCAATATCATCACCCCTTATTAGAGACTGAATGGGACGTCCTTCGACCTCACACATCACTCTCCTATAACGAAATGGTACCTTCACAGTAAGAATATTCCCATCGAGAGGATTATCAATATTTGTATTTGCAAGTAAGTGCCATTTATTTGTATGCATTCGTTCTATAATTTCCGAGACTTTAGCAGGAATTATATAACGGATATACTTTTTAGAATTGAAATCGTACATGGGTTCGTGAACTTTAGCCACAAACTTCATTGATCTCTATTACGATATACTAAAATTAAAACTATAAGCAACACGAGAATGAAAAGTATGACTTGTGTGAGAAGTAGAGGTTTGAGTGGTTTTCTTGTACCAAAACATTCGTGACTTAGGGCTCTAGATACTTCAGTACCGGCTTCAATACTCGAGTATGGAGTTTCACGAGGAGACATCATACCACACATCGCAACTTTAGGGCATTTACCAAAGAATGGGAG
>MDSV01226449.1_pt1 | contig 11754 bp, 11 predicted proteins | sample 810851 | NCBI WGS metagenome assembly MDSV01 (sample SAMN05326640, study PRJNA326480) | marine metagenome | isolation source: seawater | place: Atlantic Ocean: North East | collected 2012 | reverse complement strand
GACTGCGCAGGCTCCTGATACTCCATAAACAATTTTTTTTTCCCAAGAAACTAAAAGCAATAAAAGTTTTGAGGACAAAAAAGCTATTAAAAAACCTATCGAATAAACTATAAAAAGGACGGGAGAGAAATATATCCAATCATGAATAAGACTATCAACTATTACTTCTAAATTAATAGGGATATTTATTGAGGAAAGCCAGTATAAATAAGAGATACTAGTTATAGGAACTGAAAAGAAAACAGAAACTAATGTGCTAAATAAAAATATACTTATAAGTTTGACACCAATCAACATTAAAATATTATAAGTTTTATACTAAATTTTTATAATTAATTTATGAAAAATATATTACCTTTTATTATTTTCGCATCTGTAAATTTATTCTCTTTTTATAAACTAGATACCTTGATTGATGACCTTAATTATCCATGGGGAATGACTTTCATCTCAGAAAATACTCTTTTAATCACAGAATTACCTGGAAAAATAAAAAGAATAAATCTAATGACATATGAAGTTACTGAAATTAAAAATGTAAAAAAAGTTTTATTCAGAGGACAAGGAGGCTTGTCAGGCATAACACTCCATCCTCAATATGAAGAAAATGGATGGATTTATATAAGCTATTCTGCATCTACTGAAACAGGAGAAAATACCCTTTTTGTAGACAGAATAAAAATTGAAAATGATTATGTCTCTAAACAAGAAAACATTTTTAAGGCTTCTGCTCTAAGAACACCTCCGGTTCATTTCGGAGCTAAAATGGCATTTCTTAAAGATAATTCACTTTTAATTACTAGCGGAGATGGTTTTGACTATAGAGAGTCAGCTCAAAAACTTGATAATCATTTTGGAAAAATAATACGTATCAAAGACAATGGTGATATTCCTTCTGATAATCCATTTTTTTACACTCTTGGTTTAAAAGATATATTTTCTTATGGCCATAGAAATATGCAAGGATTAGTAGTCTTAAGTGATGGAACGATAGTAGAACATGAACACGGTCCGAGGGGAGGAGATGAAATAAATTTCATTAGACCAGGTAAAAATTACGGTTGGCCTGCTATCACTTATGGTATTGATTATTCGGGTGCTTTAATTTCTCCATTTAAAAAAATGGAAGGAATGGAACAGCCTATTCATTACTGGACTCCCTCAATAGCGCCCTCAGGAATGATGTTTTATGAAGGGGATAAATTTCCTTTGTGGAAAAATTCTTTTTTTATTTCAGCATTAGTTCCAGGTGATGTGAGAAGAATTAAAATTTCAAAAGATAATGAAATAACTGAAGAAATTTTATTTAGTGAGTTAAATGCGAGAATTAGAAATATTATAGAATCACCAAAAGGTGAAATTTATTTAATTACTGATAAATCTAATGCTAAATTAATTAAAGTTAGTCCAAACTAATTTAGACTCACTAATAAACTTTTAAGCTGAACTTTATTATTTAACCTAACGCCAGAGTTCAAATCTATCAAAATTTCTTGAATTGTTTTAAAGATTTCAGCAAGTTCTATTAAAGTTTTATTTTCAAGGCTATCTATCTTGAATCTAATTGAATTAGTTTCAATCTTTAATTTACTCGCAAAAGAATTAATTACAATTCGAGATAACCAAATCAACTTTTCTTGAATTAATTCGTTGTCCCACTTAGAGACCAACTTTTCAATTTCCTTATAAGAAGACAATTCTGTTAATTCAGAAGTAAATTCTTGCCAATTTTCCCTAGCTTTATTTAAATTTTTTTCTGACAATTCAGTTAAATTTGAGCCTTTTAAAAGCTCAAAATCTTCGTCTTTAATAATTAATCCTTGCGATTCATAATAATCTTGCAACTCAACGTACGTTGGAAATTTAAACTGAATATGAGAAAGACGACTTAAAAGAGTTTTTTTCAATAAATAAGGTGAAGAAGACAGCAAAAAGATGAAAGTTTTTGAAGGTGGTTCTTCTAGAATTTTCAAAAGGAAGTTTTGTGACTCATCATTCATTAGATGAGCATTATTGATAATAAAAACTTTGGATGAAGAAACCAAGGGAGTTTCATAAATTTTATCTACTATTCCCTCAAACGCATCTTTCTTTTGTTTGTTCCCTCTTAGCTGACCTATTTTTATAATATTTGAACCGCTCTCCTCTTCAACATAGTGATAATCTGGTGAGCTTTTTCCAAAAAATAATTTACACGAATTACACTGCCCGCATGCTTCAAAAAGATTATTTGATTCAGTACAAAGAATTGATTTAGTCAATTCATTAACAAAGTCTTTTTTTCCAATACCATTCTCTCCTGACAACAAATAACCATGAGAAAGTAATTCATTTTTAAATGAATCTTTGTATTCGTTCAACCAAGGAGGTAAATTTTTGCTAGTTTTACTCAATTTTTAATTTTTCTAATATATTAAAAAATATATCATCAGAATTCTGAGAAGCGTCGATTTTAACTATTCTTTTTGCATTTTGTTTATGTAGATCGAGATAATTTTGCCTAACGCCTTCATGAAAAGCTATTTCTTCACTTTCAAATCTATCCAAAGAAGCTCTATTTTTTGCTCTTTTCAAGCCAAGCTCAACTGGTAAATCAAGCAAAAAAGTAATGTCGGGAGTTGGCAAGTCTAGTTTGGATATCAAATCATTAATCTCTGTTTTATTTATTCCTTCCCTCTGCCCTTGATAAGCAATTGATGAATCGTAATATCTATCTGAAATAACAATTTTTCCTTCGGTTAATTTAGGTTTTATAAACTCATGAACATGTTGGAATCTGTCTGCAAAAATTAGAAATATTTCTGTTTGAGGAAGAATTTTATTTTCTTTATTTAACAAAATAGATCTTATTTCTTTTCCAACTTCTGAAGATCCTGGTTCTCTTGTAAAAACTGCATTCAGAGATTTTTTTACAAAGAATTCTTTTAGCAATTTAATTTGAGTACTTTTTCCCGAGCCTTCAATACCTTCAAATGTAATGAACATTATTTATTTTTTTGAAATTTGTTCACAGCTGCCTTATGGTCTTTATAGTTTGTGGAAAATTCGTGTAAACATTTTTCTTTTTTTACAAAATATAAAAATTTGTGATCATCAGGATACGTAGAAGCTTTTATAGCATTTAACGAAGGATTGCTAATTGGAGTTGGCGGAAGACCAGAATTTAGGTAACTGTTGTAAGCGTTAGAAGTTTTTAGATGTTTCTTTGTTAAATTTCCATCGAAATTTTCGACTCCATATATTACCGTTGAATCAATTTGTAATTTCATATTCTTTCGCAGTCTATTATAAATAACTCCAGCAACTTGAGGCATTTCATTTCTACAGCTTTCTTTTTCAATTATGGACGCTATGATTAAAAGTTCTAGCGAGTTTTTAACTAAGCTGTTTCTATTTTTATTATAGTAATTTTCTAAGAAAGATAATTGCATATTAAAGGCTCTATTCAGTACTTCATTAAAATCTTCATAAAATTCGTAAACATAAGTATTTGGATGGAAGAAACCATCTAGATTACATTCTGAAATACTTTTGTACTTACAAAAACTCTCGATTTGTTTTTTTGTTAAGAAGTCTATCGACTTTGATCCCTCTGGAATGTAAAGAGACCTGTAATCAACATCATTAGTCAAAATTTTGAAGGCAATTTCTAATGAAGTATCTTTATCTTTCAATAGATATTCTCCAATTCTTAAATCTTCATCTTTATTAGTAATAAAAAATACAATCTTTATCAAATTAGGAAAAAAAATATTTTTTTGTGATAACTTATTTTTTACATCGCTAAATGTATTTCCAGAATCTATTTTTAAAACAAAATCTTCTTGATTACGATCCAAAGTAAAAATCGAATATATAAAGGATAAAAAAACAAAATTAATTAGAAAAAATATTTTCACTCAAACTTCTTGAAAATCAATGAAACATTCGTTCCGCCAAAACCAAAAGTGTTATTCATAACGTAATTAATTTTTTTACTTATGGTTTCATTTGCAACTAATTGTAGATTTGCTTCATTGTCAGGATTATCAAGATTAATAGTAGGAGGTATGACGCTATCGTTTAATGACAGAATACTAAATATAGATTCAATAGCTCCAGCTGCACCTAATAAATGACCTGTCATTGATTTCGTCGATGTAACTAGAATTTTATCTGCATCCTTAGAAAATAATTCTCTAATAGCCTTAGATTCAACAACATCGCCCAAAGGAGTGGAAGTACCGTGAGCATTGATATGATCTATCTCGGAATAATCAATTTCTGCATCAATTACAGAATTTTTCATGGCCAGTTTTGCGCCTTTTCCATCTTCTGCTGGTGCAGTCATGTGATAAGCATCATCACTCATTCCAAAGCCAATGATCTCTGCATATATTTTTGCGGATCGTTTTTTGGCAGATTCTAAATCCTCTAGAATTAAAACTCCTGAGCCTTCACCTAACACAAAACCATCTCTATCCTTATCCCATGGTCTACTTGCTTCTTTTGGGGATTCATTTCTGGTTGAAAGCGCTTTAGCAGCATTAAAACCTGCTAAACCCAGAGGGCTCATGGCCGCTTCTGCGCCTCCTGTAACCATAATATCTACTTCACCATAAGCAATGCTTCTCGCAGAATATCCAATACTGTGACCAGCAGATGAGCAAGCTGAAACCATAGATAAGTTTGGGCCCCTTAGTCCGTATTTAATGGCAACTGTGCCAGAAGCCATGTTTATTATTGAACCTGGAACAAAAAAGGGAGAAATTCTTTTTGGACCTTTATCTTTAAGTATCAAAGAATTTTTTTCAATTGTTTCTAGACCACCAATTCCTGAACCGATAGAAACTCCAATTCTATCTAAATCATGATCTTTTAAAATAATTCCGGAATCTTTTATTGCTTCGGCAGTAGCGGCGAGACCAAATTGAATGAATGGGTCAAGTCTTCTTGAGTCTTTTGCATCGATATTTTCGTTTTTATCGAAATCTTTTACAGTTGCACCAAACTTTGTAGTAAATTCAGAAGTATCGAATTTCGATATTAATTCCACTCCACTTTTGCCGTTAACAACGCTTTCCCAAGCAGAAATGACATCGTTACCGTTTGGACAAACGGTGCCCAGACCAGTAACAACTACTCGCCTGCCTTGAGCCATTAAAAAATATTAAGATGCTGAGTCGATGTATTCGACTGCATTTTTAACAGTAGCTATCTTTTCAGCTTCTTCATCAGGAATTTCAATTTCGAATTCCTCTTCAAAAGCCATTACTAATTCAACTGTATCAAGAGAATCTGCACCCAAGTCATCAATGAAAGAGGCTTCAAGTGTAACTTCTTCTTCACCTACTCCCAGTTGCTCACATACTATTCTTTTTACTCTATCTTCAGTACTACTCATAAGAACCTCTCTAAAGTTCGATAATTATATATCTAATTTACAAAAAAACTAGATAAGTTAATCATTTACATAAAAAGACCACCATTAATATGAATGGTTTGTCCAGTAATATAATCCGCTTCATTTGAAGTTAAGAAATTAACTAAATCAGCTACTTCTTCTGCTTTTCCAAACCTTTGAAGTGGTATTTGAGTGGCTACAAGATTTTTGTAGTCACCGTCAAGTTTCTCCGTCATATCTGTATCAATAAACCCTGGAGCAACACAATTAACGGTTATATTTTTTAAGCCAAATTCTCTAGCTAGTGTTTTAGACATAGCTTCTATTCCAGACTTAGCAGCTACGTAATTTGCCTGTCCCTTATTTCCAATGGCAGCAGCTGCAGATGATAGATTTATAATTCTACCAAATTTATTTTTTAACATGGGCTTGATTAAATTTTTGATAATCTTAAATTGAGCATTTAAGTGAACGTTTATCACATCAGACCATTCATCATCTTTCATTCTTAAAAAAATATTGTCTTTCGTAAAACCTGCATTATTTATCAAAATATCAGGGTATAAATCATTTTCTTTTAAATTAGTAAAAAAATTTTCTAGAGATTCATCGTTATTTAAATCTAGAATAATTCCTTTTCCTGATGAATTTTTAGATGAAATAACCTCATCAATTGATTTAATTCCATCTTCTGAAGTTGCTGTTCCAATCAAATAAAAATTCTTTTCTGTGAAAGACTCTAGAATAGCTTTACCAATTCCTCGAGAAGCCCCAGTAATTAAAACTTTTCTTTCAAAACTCACTTAATTTTCTTCAGATTCTGAAGCTTCTTTTTTTACTTTAACTTCCATGACTTTTTTGCCTTTATAAAAGCCATCCTCAGTCATATGATGACGTAAATGAATTTCTCCTGTGGTTTGATCAGTAGATAATGCGGGAGACTTCAATTTATTATGAGATCTTCTTGCGCCTCTTCTAGATCTAGATACTTTGCTCTTTTGTACTGCCATAACTTAAAAAAAGTTGATTCTATTGCAAAAATTATAAAGTTTCATCAAATTTTAGAATTTTTTTAAATTCATTTGGTTCTTTAGCTTCGATCGATATGTTTAAGTTAGGAATTTTTAATTTATACGAATGAAGAAACATTCGGTTAAATTGGTTATATTTTTTATTTAATTCTCTTCTTCCATACTTCGAATCTCCTACAATCGAAAATCCTTCAGAAGAAGTTTGAACTCTTATTTGGTGAGTCCTTCCAGTAATTATATTACAACTTAATTTTGATAAATTTTTAGATTGCATCAATACCTTAAATTTTGAAATTGATTCTTTGCCCTCAGGGTTCTCATATACATAATTTTCTCCTTTCAAATTTTTAGTTTTTATCAAATTCGAACTTATTTTTTTTTTATTTTTAGACCATTCGCCATGAACTATGACCAAATATTCTTTGAAACTTCTGCCCAATCTAATTTCTTCATTACATTTTCTTAAGAATTGTTGTTTCTTCGAAATAATCTGACATCCTGAAGTGTCTTTATCCAACCTATGAACTAACTTGCATTCTCTATAATTTCTTCCAAAATTTCTTACTGATTCGATTAATCCTATTTTTATTCCACTTCCCCCATGCGAAGCAACACCACAAGGTTTATTAATTGCTAAAAATTCATCATTTTCATAAATAATTTTACTTTTTAATAAATTTATTAAGTTCTTTGGAATAAATTTAGGTTTGCTTCTTTCATCAAATTCAAGAGGAGGAATTCTAATTTCATTTCCTTTAATTAGTTTATAAGATGGTTTTTTTCTGGATCCATCTACCCTGATCTCTCCCCTTCTTATAATGGAATAGATCTTTGATTTTGGGATACCTTTCAGTAAGTTGATCAGAAAATTATCTATTCTTTGACCATCGAAGTCCTCAGAGATCTCTATCTTTTTAACTTTATTAAACATGCCAAAAAAAGTTATGTTTTTTTAGGTTTCTAATCTAAAATAGCGCACTTATTAATTGAGTAGGAATTATATATCCTATTTATAAAGAATTTTAAAACAGCTTTTATTACAGAATTTAATTTTAATTAGGTAAAGAGACGTAAATCCTAAATTAAAATCCTTACAAAGAATCTATTAGAGATTCTAATTCCTTGTTTAAAAGCATTATTGGAGATGTCCTATGAAAAGGATGCTTATTAATGCAACTCAACCCGAAGAGGTAAGAATTGCTATTACCGATGGTAATTCACTTTTTGATCTAGATATTGAAAACGTAGCAGAAGTTAGACGTAAAGGTAATATTTATAAAGGGAAGGTTAGCAGGATTGAGCCTAGTCTTGGCGCCGCTTTTGTTGATTTTGGAGCTGAAAGACATGGATTTTTGCCTTTTAAAGAATTAGCACCTCAATATTTACCTAAAGATAGAAAAGGAAAAGAGAGAATCTCAATTAAAGATTGCCTCAGCAAAGATCAGGAAATAATTGTTCAAGTTGAAAAAGACGAAAGAGGTAACAAAGGAGCCGCGCTTACTACTCAGATAAGTATTGCCGGCCGATTTCTTGTTTTGATGCCAAATAATCCTCGTGCATCTGGTATCTCCAGAAGGCTTAACCCTGATCAGAGAGAGCTGCTTAAGAAAAAAGTTGCTGATTTGAATGCTCCTGAAGGTATGGGAGTGATTGTGAGAACTGCTGGAGAAGGAAGAGATCAAGATGATTTAAAATGGGATCTGTCTTACTTATTAAATGTGTGGGAAGCAATCCTAGAAGCTAACGCTCTAAAAAATGCACCTTTTCTAATTTATAAGGAAAGTGACATTATTATCAGGACATTACGAGATTATTTAAAGGAAGACGTTGATGAGATTTGGATAGACACAAAAGAGGCATACGAACAAGCTGAGGAATTTATTAATAGCGTGATGCCAGAACAAACAAAAATATTAAACAAATATGAAAATACTTTGCCTCTATTCACTAGATATCAGATTGAATCTCAAATCGAAACAGCTTATCAAAGAGAGGTAAGACTTAACTCTGGAGGTGCGATTGTAATCGATGATACTGAAGCTTTGGTGGCAATAGATATTAATTCTTCTCAAGCTACTCAAGGAAAAGATATAGAAGAAACAGCAGCAAACACTAATTTAGAAGCTAGTCGAGAAATAGCGAGGCAACTAAGATTAAGGGATATCGGCGGTCTAGTGGTTATAGACTTTATTGACATGATGAAGTTGGAGAACAAAAGAGCAGTTGAAGATGAGATGAGAAAAGCCCTTGCTGTTGATAGAGCTAGGGTCCAAATTGGAAGAATTTCAAGATTTGGTTTAATGGAATTATCGCGCCAACGTTTGAGATCTTCACTTTCAGAAAGATGGACTCAGGATGTAAATACTTTATCGACTTCTATTTTGAGACTTTTAGAAGAAGAAACGAGTAAGACAAATACAAGTGAAGTTAGAGCTATTGTATCTCCTGACATGTCAGCATTATTGCTCAATGAAAGGCGTATTAGACTTAATGATATTGAAGCTAGATCTGGTGTAAAAGTTATTGTTATTTCAGATGCAACAAGGCCTGATTCAAGATTTGAAGTTATTAGAATTAAAGACGGCAAAGTTCAAGATCCAGATAAAAATAAATCTTCTATTTCTGCTGCTGAACAATTTGAAAGAAAAACAAAGAAAACAAAGAAACCTAAAGAAGTTGCTGCTGTAAAAATAATGCCTTCCTCAAGACCGAAAAAGGGAATTATCTCCAAGATTACAAGTTTATTTAAATCCAATCCTAAGGTAAGTGAGAAACCAAAAAGAAAAACTAACAGCAAAAGAAAGACTCAAAATAAAAATTTCAAACCTCAAAATAAACAAAATAAAAGGTTTGAGAATAAAAATAAAAATTTTCAAAAAAATAAACCTAAAAAAGAAAATTTTAATAAAACTAAAAGAACTAAAGATGTCTCTGAGAAGCAACCCAAAAAGGAGCCAATAAAAGAAGCTTCAGAAAGCAAAATTGTACCTAGAAAATTGAGTAGACCAAAAAAAACTGAAGCGCCGAAAACTGAGACTCCAAAAGCAAAAGATCAGAATGCAAAAATTGATAATTCAGTCGGAAGAGCGTCAAATGATCCAAGGAACAAAACTTAAGAGTTTTCTTTCACATAGTATTCAATTAGTTTCCCTGAGATAGAAATATTAGCAGGAGGCGTATTGGGTAAATTATCTATCTTAAACCAATCAGCTTTATCAATTTCTTCTAAATCCGGAGAAATTTCACCGCTGTCATATTCTGCAAAATATCCAAGCATTAGCTGACTGGGAAATGGCCATGATTGACTTCCAAAATATTTAATATTTTTTACTTTTATACCCACTTCTTCGAGGACTTCTCTTTCTAAAGCAGCCTCCACTGATTCCCCAGACTCAATAAAGCCGGCTAAAGTGCTATAAAAGTTGTCTGGAAAATTAACATTATGTGCTAATAAAATTTCATTCTTTCTATGAATCAAGGTTATCACGCAGGGAGAAATCTTTGGATAAGCCGGAGGAGCATCACAATGATTACAAATCATCGCCCTTTCATTTGTATTTTCAACTAATTCACTTCCGCAGTACCCGCAAAATTTATGAGATTCAAACCAATGTTGAATCTGAATTGCTCTTGAAATTACTGAAAATAAATCGTCTGGAATTCTTCCTAAAATTGATCTTAAATCAGTAAATATTGCTTCATCTAACGCACACTCTCCATCGGTAGCAACAACAAAACAAGAAACTTTGTTTAAATAACCTAAAAAATGTTTTCTTTTAATTTCGAGTCCTGACCAACTTAATTCATCACTGGATAAAGGTCTTATAAAATTTTCATTTTTAAAGCTTAGAATTTTATGTGAATTAATTACAAAGTACTTTGACTCACTAGTGTCTTTTTCAATAGAATTGGCAGGATTAAATAGATTCAAAATATAATTACATGATTTATAACCTTTATAGCAATTTTTTAGGAGCTTCTGCAAATTGGTACAAGAATTTGATCATCGTATTTCTTGTATCAAATCCAATTATTTATTTTATTTTGTTGAATACTGATCTAGATGCAGGTTTTATTTTAGGCTGGATTATTTTAGGTCAATTCATCATCACGCTTGCTATGGCTTTAGAGTGTTACCCTCTTCAACCTGGAGGCTTAATAGCCATTCAATCTGTAATATTAGGCCTAACTACATCGAAACATATTTATCAGGAAGTTGTGCTAAATCTAAAAGTAATTTTGTTACTAGTTTTTATGGTTGCGGGAATATACTTTATGAAAGATTTTTTACTTTTCATTTTTACTAAATTGTTGATAAATGTAAAAAATAAGAAATTACTTTCCCTGTTATTTCTAATAAGTGCCGCAGTTCTATCTGCCTTTCTAGATGCTTTAACTGTTACCGCTGTCTTAATTGCCGTTGCTGTAGGGTTTTATACACTTTACCAGGAAAACAAGTCTTTATTAGAGAGTGATAACCTTGATCATGAAACTGAAGAATTTAAGAGGTTTTTAAGAAATCTTTTAATGCATGGAGCAGTAGGTACAGCTCTTGGCGGAGTTAGTACAATTGTCGGGGAGCCTCAAAATCTTCTGATTGGTTCAGTAGCAGATTGGGATTTCATAGAATTCTTTATAAGAATGTTACCTGTATCACTTCCGGTATTTATATTTGGAATATTTACTTGCTACTTAATTGAAAAATTAAAAATTGTTGGTTATGGAGCTGAATTATCACCAAAAATAAGAGCTATCATTAATGACTTTGGTGCAAAAGAAGATGCTCAAAGGACAGCCTCTCAAAAAACGAAACTAGTAATTCAATTTCTAGTCGCTTTAATTTTAATTCTTGCCCTAGCTTTCAATGTCGCAGCTGTTGGATTAATCGGATTAATGGTGATAGTTCTCTTAACCGCATTTAATGGAATTACTGAGGAACACAAACTAGGAAAAGCCTTTGAAGAAGCTCTTCCGTTTACTGCTCTACTAGTCGTATTTTTTGTAATTGTCTCTGTAATTCACGATCAACATCTATTTTCACCTGTAATAAATTATGTATTAACCCTAAATTTTGATTTACAAGTTCCAATGTTTTTTCTAGCTAATGGAATTTTATCGATGATTAGCGATAACGTTTTTGTGGCCACAATATATATTAGTGAAGTTAAAAATGCCTTCGATACCGGTGTCATCGATAGAAATCAATTTGATCTTTTAGCTATCGCAATAAACACAGGAACTAATTTACCAAGCGTCGCCACCCCTAATGGTCAAGCAGCATTTCTTTTCTTGCTTACGTCTTCTATTGCTCCATTAATAAATCTTTCATACTTTAGAATG
>MDSV01225540.1_pt1 | contig 11754 bp, 8 predicted proteins | sample 810851 | NCBI WGS metagenome assembly MDSV01 (sample SAMN05326640, study PRJNA326480) | marine metagenome | isolation source: seawater | place: Atlantic Ocean: North East | collected 2012 | reverse complement strand
TCATAGCCTTCACTGTCCAAGTTCTGATCGCTAAATGACTCTTTCAAAAAAGATTCAACTATTAGAGCAAATGATTTAAATGATTGACCTTGACGCCGCAACAGTTTTGCTTCAATGGGCCACAGGAAGTCTCTTCTTTCTTTGGATTACTGGCAGAAGACGTGAAGTGGGGATTGGATACGGTTGGACGATCCGCATCACTTTCGGCATTCTGGTCGCCGGGGCCATTGTTGTCGGATTCGCGCAAGATCGGTTACTTATACGAGAGGTCTTTTCCATAGCGATGCTGGTCGCTGTTTTGGTTGCAATGGCAGTTTCTGTTATACGACGAAAAACTGGAGTGGCGAATCAGAGACGAAATGAGGAACAACGAACTGCTCGTGTTGCAGCAATGACTGGAATAGATAAAGAGAGGCAAACTTTTCAAGATGGCCCAGAATTCCCACCAAATTTAGACCTTATTGCTCCGCTTCTTGGGTTAGTTGCTTTAGTGGCCGCAGGTATCGACGCAGGAGACCCGGCAGCTTTAGCGGTAGCTCGCACCTTAGTTGGCGCACTGTTCTTGGGAGCGATAACAGATGCCATGCTTCTCGGGCATTGGTATCTCGTTCAACCAGGTTTAGTTCGCGGCCCGTTGAATCAGCTTGTACGTTGGACCGGATATGTTTGGCCATTCGAGTTGTTGGTTTTGTTATGGCCAACGGGAATGATTTCAGTAATAAATGGAACTATTGATGACGGATATAACGGGATGTTGGGATGGTTTTGGATTGCATGTGTGATCGCAACAATAATTTTAGTTTTTGTTACTTGGGCGGCTCTAAAAGAACGTCAATATTCTGCAGTAATGGCAGCAACAGGGCTACTTTATTTGGCAATTCTTACTGGTTTTGGCATGGATTTAGTAGCTCGAGCGACTCTGGCCTAGGGTGAAGATGTGAAGATTTATACAAAAACAGGTGATGACGGGACAACCGGACTTTTATACGGCGGGCGAGTCGCTAAAAATGATTTGCGTCCGACAGCCTATGGAGACGTAGATGAAACACAAGCAGCAATAGGGTTAGCTCGTGTTGTTTCTCAAGGAGAGTTGCACGACATCCTTCTTTCCATTGAAGGAGACTTATGGAAAGTCATGGCAGAGTTAGCTTGCAACCCAGAACAAACTAACAAATTGAAGGAAGCAGATAGTTGCGTAAACGAAGAAAAAGTAACGCAGCTAGAAGAACTCATCGATCAAATAAGTGAACGTTTTGAAATGCCTACTGATTTTGTTTTACCAGGAGAAAATGAAACATCAGCTCGACTTGATTTAGCTCGAGCAATCGCTCGCAGAGCTGAACGAGCATCAGTACAAATTGGACTTGGAGAAGATTCTCAAGTGATTCCGTATCTCAACAGACTTTCTGACCTTTTATGGTCTTTGGCCCGTTGGCAAGAAGGAACAGCTGTTACCGCTCGTTCTATAGCGGAACAAGAAGAAAAATAAGAGAGGAACATTATGACTATTTCTTTTTCTTTAGGTAGAAAATCGCCAGCCAATATGGCAGTGGCAGCATTTGGAGTAACTGAAGAAGGGCTTCAAGACCCCACTTGTAGAACGGACCTAACCACCGACTTAGAAGCGCTTGGCTTTACGGCAAAAGTAGGTCAAGTGCAACTATTGCCACAGGATAAACAAATAGTGGCAGCTGTTGGTTTAGGGTCAAGCGAAAAATTAGATGCTTCAGAATTAAGAAGTGCAGCTGCAGCATTAGCTCGAGCAACAACAAAACATAAATCGGTTTCTTGTGACTTAGCTCATATTTCGAATTTGCCTACAGGCACTGCAACTCGAGCGGTAGTAGAAGGTTTGGGTCTGGCTTCATATGAGTTTGGCTACAAATCAAAGAAAAGCGAAATGAAACTTAATAAAGTCGTGTTAACTGGCTCCACCTCTGCGTCAAATCAAAAAGCATTAGATGAAGCAACTGCGGTTCTTGACGCAGTGATGCTTGCTCGAGACTTAGTGAATGAACCCGGTGGAAGTTTAACCCCAGCAAAATTCGCCAACAAAGTATCTCGGATGGCTAAGGAAAAAGGGTTGACGGTAAAGGTCATGGACGAAGCAGCAATAAAACGTGCTCGCCTTGGTGGGCTATTAGGAGTGAATCGTGGTTCAACTCATCCACCACGTTTCGTAGAACTCACGTATACGCCAAAAGGAAAAGCCAAGGGAACTCTCGCATTTGTAGGTAAAGGAATAACTTTTGACGCAGGAGGGCTATCTATAAAACCGGCTCAAGGAATGATGGATATGAAAATGGACATGGGAGGTGCCGCCGCCGTGGTAGCCGCAATGTCCGCGCTTCCTGTATTAGCCCCAAAATGCAAGGTAAAAGGCTACATACCGATGACTGACAACATGTTGGGTGGAGACGCCACACGTCCCGGTGACGTCCTCAAGATACGTAACGGCAAAACTATAGAAGTCTTAAATACAGATGCTGAAGGAAGGCTAATTTTAGCGGATGCTCTGTCCTTAGCTTCTGAAGCTAAACCAGATGCCATGATTGATCTAGCGACACTTACTGGAGCTTGCATGGTGGCGTTAGGGCCTCACATCGCTGGGCTGATGGGTTATAACGATGACTTCTTAAAACAGGTAGAGAAAGCCTCAGAAATTTCGGGAGATCGCGTTTGGCAATTACCACTACCTTCAGACTATCGACGAATGTATGAGTCCTCAGTTGCCGACATGCAAAACATCGGAGGATCTTACGGAGGAACATTAACCGCGGGGCTCATTCTAAGTGAATTTGTCGGGGAGGGAATTCCTTGGGCTCACCTTGATATAGCCGGCCCAGCTTTCTCGGACTCTTCAGAGGGAGAAAGAACTAAGGGTGGGACTGGTTTCGGCGTGCGGTTACTCATTGATCTTGCTGAAAATTTCAGAAAACCGGAATCTGGCGAAAACTAGATCAATAGATGCAAGAAAGTCATGAAATAGCTGAAGCAGTACAACTAGTTGCTGAAGCAAAGCAAGTATTAGTCCTTACTGGGGCAGGTATCTCAACAGATAGTGGAATACCTGACTTTCGAGGCCCTGATGGTGTTTGGACAAAGCATCCGGAAGCCGAAAAAGCATCTCATATTGACTATTACGTGAATGATCCAGAAATTAGAAAAAATAACTGGAAGCTTCGAGCGAGTGGAGAACTTTGGCCCAACATAAAACCAAATAATGGACATATTGCTCTTTTAGAATTAGAGAAAGAAGACAAGCTTCATACCCTTGTGACACAAAACGTTGATGGTCTTCACCATGCCGCTGGCACTAATCCAGAAAAGATTGTTGAAGTGCATGGGAACGTGCATGAAGCAGTTTGTTTGTCGTGTGAATGGGGTGACAGTATTGATCCAATTCTTCAAAGAGTGCGAGACGGAGAAGAGGACCCGCGATGCGAATGTGGCGGCTTGATTAAAGCAGCCACAATTCTTTTTGGGCAAAGCCTTGTACCAGAAGACTTGAAGAGAATAGCTGACGCTCTTGATTCATGCGATCTCCTTTTAACGGTAGGAACCAGTCTTCAAGTTTTCCCGGTTGCTTCAGTTGTAGAAGGAGCGGTGATGCGAGACGCAAAAGTTGTGATTGTGAATGGAGAACCAACAGGAATGGATGTTTATGCCGATGTCGTTGTTCTTGGATCGATTAGCGAAGTTCTCCCGCCGATTGTAAACAACCAGAACCCTGGGTAAAGAAATTAGGCTGTAATCATGTCTTCATTCCATCAGATATTACGCCAAGCAAAAAGCCGCATTCAAGAAACAGATGCGTCTGGAGCAGCAGCGCTACTAACGCAGGGCTACATGATCTTGGACGTACGTGAACCTGAAGAATATGAACAAGGAAGTGTTCCTAATGCTTTACATATTCCGAGAGGAATACTGGAGTCAAATATAGAGAACCATATTCCAGATTATGAGCAGCCAATAGTAGTCATGTGCGCAAGCGGGGTTCGTTCGGTGTTCGCCACAGAAACACTTCATCAGATGGGGTACACGACCGTTGTTTCTATGGATGGCGGCTTTAACCAATGGAAACAAATTGGGCTTGAATGCGAAAATCCTTACACCCTTGATTCCGAACAACGAAATCGTTACCAACGCCATCTCCAGTTACCAGAAGTGGGTGAAGAAGGACAACTCAAACTTCTTGACGCCAAAGTGCTTCTACTAGGAGTAGGAGGTTTGGGTTCCCCTGCAGCGCTGTATCTTGCAGCAGCTGGAATAGGCACATTAGGAATTATCGATATGGATGTCGTTGATGAATCAAATCTTCAGCGGCAGATACTTCATAACGTGCATCGTTTAGGAATACGAAAAGTAGATTCAGCAAAGGAAACAATTAATTCACTTAATCCTGAGGTGAATGTAATAACTTACGATGTTCAACTTAGGGCAGAAAATATTTTGGAGATTCTTGAAGGCTATGACCTAGTAGTTGACGGAGCCGATAATTTCCCAAGCCGTTACCTTCTTAACGATGCTTCAGTGAAACTCGGTATTCCGGTAGTTCATGGTTCAATTTTCAGATTCGAAGGACAAGTAACCGTTTTTGATCCACGTGACGGCGTAACTTACCGAGATATGCAACCTCAGGAACCTGCAAAAAATGTTGCACCTAATTGTGCAGAAGCTGGAGTATTGGGAGTCCTCCCTGGAATAGTTGGCTCAATGCAAGCTCTTGAAGCGATCAAATTGATTCTTGATATAGGAGAAAATCTGTCAGGAAGACTGGTTGTCTTTGATTCCTTAGAAATGACGTTTCATGAATATGAGATAAAGAGAGATCCCAATAATCAGATCACTTGGGAAAACCATGATTCGATAGAAGTTATGGGAAAAGATCAAACTTGTGTTTCTGACTCTGAGAACCAGCACTCAGCGAAAAATTAATAATGCATAGAAAACGGATCCCTATAAAAGGGTTGCTCGAACGCTTAATGGAGCGACTGCCTGATGGAACCGTCTCCATAGGCGGAGGTCTTCTTGTAAATGGAGTCACCGCCTATATCTTTATCACCATCTCTTCAAGAGATCTAGGAGCCGAAGCTTATTCACCGGTCGCTCTTCTATGGGCATTGAGCTTTCTCCTCGGAATCGGATTTTTTCTACCCTTAGAACAGGAGACCGCCCGCATAGTAGCTAGCCGGGTAGGGCGTGGCGAAGGAGTCGGACCAGTAGTCCGATTGGCTGGTCAACTCGGTGGAGCCTTGGCGTTATTCCTGCTTGTAATCTCATTAGTTTCTAGGCAATGGTTCACCAACGAGTTCTTTAACGGTGAAACAACTTTATTTATCGGACTTCTTCTAGTCGTTGCGGGGCTTGGAACTGCACATCTTGTAAAAGGAACTTTGGCTGGGCTCGGTCGGTTCAACGGCTATGCGCGATACATCATTGGAGAAGGGGTTGGAAGGCTGCTCTTAGTTGGTGCCGTTTTAGCGTTCACGACAAAAAGTGTAGGAGCGTACGGGTTAGCGATCGGACTAGCTCCTTTTTTGGGTATTCTCATCGCGACAACAAAACAAAAAGAAGTCTTTACTCCAGGCCCTAAAGCAAAAGTAGGGGATCTTTCTAGAGCACTTGGATCTTTGCTCGTAGCTTCAGTGGCTACCGCACTTGTTCTTAACGCCAGCCCGTTAGCAGTTCAGATCCTGGCGACCGATCAGGAAATAGATGAGTCTGGCAAGTTCCTCAATGCTTTACTAGTTGCAAGGGTTCCACTTTTCTTTTTTCAGGCGGTACAAGCAGCTCTTCTGCCTCGCCTCTCAGGGTTAGCTGGGCAAGAAAAATTTCTTGAACTTTGGAGAGAACTGAAGCGCTTACTTAGTTTGGTAGTCGGACTAGGAGCAGCAGCAGTTCTCTTTATGGGACTCCTAGGACCACAAATCGTAGTCTTTGCTTTTGGAGAAGAATTCCGGGTATCACACGGAGATATGGCATTGTTGGCTTGCTCAAGTGCAGGGTTAATGATTGCGTTATCTCTAACTCAAGCATTAATTGCATGCAAAGCACAAGGAAGGATGGCTACTGCCTGGGTCGTAGGTGTTGGAGTTTTTCCGGCGGCTCTTTCAATTGCAAAAAACCACCTCTTTTTACGTGTTGAGATTGCTTTAATCATCACTGTTTTCACTTCGGCACTCTTGATGGCAGTTTTACTAGCTAAACGTTTTGCATCAATTCCTTCAACAGAGTCACAAATTATCTAGACCCTACTTTCATTCATATTCTCCATTACCTAAACTTGACTTTGGGTGGAACCAATAGTTCATAAATTTAATTTCTTTATGCAAAGTAGAGCGGAAGACGTACCACCGATGGAACAGACTAGGAAAAACAGATTTACGCGCCGATCAGTGTTGGTGCTTGTCCTAGCCTTATTATGCACTGCCTTAACCACAACCCCCGCAGGTGCAGATACAACTCATGTTGTTGTTTCAGGTGACACGCTTTCTGGAATAGCTCAAGACTACGGTGTTTCTTTACAAGATTTATTAGATGTAAATAACTTGACTGTTAACGACATCATCTATGTAGGCCAAGAACTGATTATTCCTGGAGTGGATGGGTATACCACCGACTATGGGGATGTGTTAGTTGATGGGCGCGGTTGGGGTCACGGTAGAGGTATGGGTCAGTATGGTTCTCTTGGTTATGCCATAGATGAAGGCTGGACTCGAGACCAGATCCTCGATCACTTCTATGGGAACACCACCGGTTCAGTTTTGGATCCACAAGAAATGACCGTCAGGTTAAGAGGACATGATGATTCCTCAACAAAGGTTTATGTAGAGAATGCGATTTTGGTGGTTGGAGATGAAGACGGCAACTGGATAGAACTCGATAATCAAGCAGTAAAAATCACTCTTGATGGAAATATAGACCGTTATTCCATAGCTGTGGGATCAGATTGCGGGGCTTCGTTCTCTGACACCGGTATAAACATTGAAAGCCCTATTGTGAGAGTGAGATCAGCTCACTACGCAGCTCCTTTATCCGCCAACGGTTCTGCGACATCACCAGGAAATCTGGATGCAGGATTTACTGTCACTGAAACAGATGGTTCTAGCACGGTTGATGAATCTGGAACGAGTGATACGTTCACTGTGGTTCTTGACTCTCAGCCAGCATCAGACGTTGTTTTGACAGTGACGTCAAGTGATGCAAATGAAGTCACGACAAGTGGGGGATTAACTTTCAGCTCCACTAACTGGGATTCACCACAGACGGTCACTCTCACTGGGGTAGAAGACGACGCTGATGATGGAGTTCAAACAATTTCTGTTGTTCTTTCCATAGATGATGCTAACTCTGATGATGAATTTGATGGTCTAGCAGACCAAACAGTCACTGTTACCGTCACCGAACCTGTTTTAACAGTTCTAGATACGGATGACGCAGATCTTGATGTAACGCTGCAACTATGTGAAAGTTCTAACGCTGCGACTTGGTATCGCGGAGAATTAAGGGCAGCCCGTTACGAAAATACTCAGCGCACGGTCAATGCGTTGCCGCTTGAGCAGTATCTTCGGTCGGTAGTGCCTCGTGAAATGCCTGCCAGCTGGGCTGATCATGGGGGAGGAGCTGGGGCAGAAGCTTTGCAAGTCCAATCGGTAGCCGCCCGATCTTATTCCTTAGCTGAAAATCGTTACAACTACGCCAAAACGTGTGACACGACAAGTTGCCAAGTTTATGAAGGAAGAGAGAGTCGAAGCGGTAGCAGCCAATGGAGCAATGAAGACAGTCGTTCAGACGCAGCAATAGAAGCAACAGCAGGATTGGTACGAATGTGGGGAGACCAAGTTGCACGTACAGAATTTTCAGCTTCAACAGGAGGGCATACCATCACTGTTGACTTCCCAGGGGTGCCAGATGACGGAGACGATGTAGCGATCAATCCTGTCCATAGATGGACAGAAGCTCTATCTTTATCTGAGGTTTTAGATGCTTACAACATAAATGACTTATATGAAGTGGTTGTAGTAAGTCGAGATGGTTTTGGTGATGATGGAGGAAGAGTAGAAGACCTTGAACTTCGAACTCGTTCAGGGCAAGTGGTTACTGTAAGCGGCTATAACTTCCAATGGGAATTCGGACTCAAATCTAAGTGGTATACCATCGAGTACGGACCACCGAATGCAACTGAAAATTTCCCTGATCAGCGTTACGACGAATATCGAGTATCTACTGGGTATAGCGTAGAGGAGTTATCTGGGTTGCAAATGGCCGCTGACTACCTTGAAGTATCAGAAGAAGATCTTCAGTCAATAGCGGTAGGTATGGTGGCTTTCCTTTTAGCGTTAGTTGGAAATAGCTCTGAAATAGAACCAATGGAAACTCCTCCAGTAGTCGATGAGGGAGTCATGGTAAGAACCCCATACTTTGCGTTAGATGGTTCACAAGAGGCGATGGAATCTGTTGCACAGGTTTTCGAACTTACAGGAGCAGAAGCACAAAAATTTGCGTCATCAGTTTTAGTGTTTCTCGTAGCTTTAGCTCAAGCGTCCGCAGAGTGACTAGTGGAAGGATCAGTCGTTCCTGAAACCCACCAGATATGGAGTTCATAAGAGCGATCGTTTTCTTTTGATGGGGCATCTAAACCGCTTCCCCAGTTTTCTTCCCAGAAACTTAGATTTCCAGGAATGGAACCTACATAGACAAGAGATTTCTCAACAATTAGTGGATCTATTTCTTTTGATCTACTCAAGTAATACAAGGTTCGATCTTCGTAGTTTGTTGCGTAATCTGCTAAAAGTTGGTTATTGATTTCTTGATTGAGCACGAGGCCAGGTCGTTCAAATACCAGCCAAAGAACGGAAGAAAGGTTTCGTGAAGCATCGTGCATATCATTTTTTCTAGGTTGTTCCCACAGCAAGGCAGGTCTAACCCCTTCAGTTTGTCTCTGAATGTCAACACCAAAAGAATATGCTCCTTCCATTTCGCGATGATTTCGAAGAGGTAGAGACTGAGAAAGTTGAAGAATGAGAGTCGCAACAATGAACACACTTCCGACCGTGAGATGTAAATTCTTATTTCCTTTTCTATGAAACATGAACCAGGTCAAGCCAACAGCGGCCAGACAAATGAGTAAAGGAACAACGGTCGGGGCGTAGCGACGCGTCCACCACATCAAACGTGGGGAAACACGTGCTTGATAAAGGTATACCGGAAGAGTTAGTAGCCCAGGAACAATTAGTATCCAGTGCCGCCAATTCCAATTAGCGATACATATGATCAGACCAGCAAAAGCAGCGATTAAGACCGGCACGGGGATAAAAAGCGCTAAACGATAAATGTTTAATTCATCGTAAGTCCGCCCAAAATAAGAAAAATTTTCTCCTAATATCAACGGACGGGCAAGGAAAAAAATAGTCAATCCTGAAATTAAAACGTAAGAAGACACTTTAAGGTTTTTTGCTGGCCCAGAAGCAGTCCAAAATTTTTCCTGAGCCTTATCCAGAAGATGATTTAAGGATTTCGATTTCCTTAATAACAGAGCTCCAATTCCCGAAACGAGGAAAACTATGAGAAAGAGTCGGAGTGAAGGCACTTCAGTGCTTGTTGAATAGCGAATATTTCGGAAATGAGCTTGATAGAAAGCTAATGGTAAGGGAATAGTCAATCCGATAGCGAGCCATTTTGGCATGCGCTCCGCCTTTGCTAACCCATATAACAAAGCGACGACCAATAAAGCAGGGATTACAAGGAGGAATCCATCGGGTCGAACAAGAAAGATCATTGATATCAAAAATCCTGATACTCCCGCATAGAAAGGTCTTTTAGAATCAAAGGCGATCACTGCAGCAAGAATTGCAGCAAACAAAAATAGTTGAGCCAAGATTTCTGTAGTCGGATATTTAGCTTGCCAAACCTGGATCATGTTTGTAGCTAAGAAGGCACTTGCAATCCACGCTGCACGCGAACCGAAAACTCGTTTCATCACAAGGAAAGCACCGACAACTGATAACGCAGCTATGCCCGCATTGAAATGTAACAGAAGTGACCATCCACCAATATCAAAAGCGGTTGCCAAAGTAGCTGGAAGAAAATGAAAGAACTGAGGATTAATTAAGGAAGCATCTCCAGAGTTGGCATACCAGAATCCAGGGAAACGAAATCCGCTGCCTGTTGGAGTTAATCCAGAAAGCCCTACACCTTCAGCGGCAAAAGCGTCCTGAATAAGCACGTCACCAGTTTCTGCAATTGAGTACGCATGCAACACGTACACACCAGGATCTTTATCACCATAAATATAGAAAGAACCTGGAAGAAATAGCGCCAGAGTGCAAATCAAGATAATGACAATGGGAAAGAGGGCACGAAGATTTAATGCAGACCGGTCAAAGTGTTTCCGTAGAAACCAAATGAAGAGTCCCATAGCAACGGAACCCGCAAAGGTGGAAACCCATCCGTTGTGAACCCCTATTTGCGCAGTCCAGAGCGAGACGCTTCCCATGCAAGCTATGCCAAGAATGACAGCTAGGAAAGAGATCTCCTCAAATCTGGGTTTATCTGGCGACTCATCGCAGCTAGTAGGCAAAAGAGCATTTGAAAGCATCACAAACATTATGCATCTAAATGCCCTATCACTTAGGGCTCTTAAGTTAAAAGAAAGCCACTGTCAATCATGAGAGACGCCCTTCCGCTAGAGTTTGTAATAGTTCTACCGGCTTAGTCTCTTCTTAAAAGAGGTCCATATACATGAGTGCTGACTCCGAATTCGGATTATTTGGTGCCTTTGAAAGGCACAACTTGGGGGATTTATTGATGCCGTGGTGCTTTGAGCGTCTACTTGGAGATCAAGCAGGTCCATGGTTAACAATGGAAGGCACAGATTTTTACGCAGAAAGTTCAGTTCGTTCAGAAGAAATCAAAACTTGGCAAGATCAAGGAGGGCGATCGGTATTGCATGTCGGTGGAGATGTGCTTGGCTGTGATTGGGTAAGAGCGCAAGGTTTTGTTTCAGGAAAATATCAAAACTCTGATTCTCGGCCGTTTCCTTATCTGCTCCCGCAAGAGGAACAAGGGCGAAGTTGGGAAAATCGTTTTCTTTATGGTGCCGGTGGAACAAGCCTTGAATCTATGACTTTAGAAATGCAAGAAAAATTAAAGAACACACTTTCGGGTATGCAAATTGTTGCCCGGGATAATCAAACACAAGAAACTTTAAGAAATTTAGAGGTTGAATCAAGGGTTGCTCCATGCGTCGTAGCTCTCTACTCCGACCTTATTGAGCACAGTGCTGGCGTTGGTGATAAACCGATCGTTTTTCAGATTTCAGAAGTTAAAGCGCAAGAACTTGGAGACTCTTTACCTAGAAATTTGAATCGACTATCAGAAAAAATGGGAGGAAGACGCATTCTGATCGTTCTGGCGGGTTTAGCATCCGGTCATGACTCACTTGCTTCATCCGTATTATTGCGTCAACAACTTCTCAAACAGGGCTGTCCAACAGAAATTCTTCTCACAACTGATCCGCATGCTGTTGCATCTGCGGTAGCTGATGCCGGGTTACTGATCTCCTCAAGTTTGCATCTTCAGATACTCGCAATTGCTTATGCAGTGCCTCGAGCCAGTTTTCAAATATCAAAAATTGAAAGATACGCCCACACGTGGGATCCAAATGCGCTCATTATCAATAATGAAAAAGATTTTGCAGACGAATCACTTTTAGCAATCGAATCTTCAACTTCAGATCTAGAAGCTACAGCG
>MDSV01052672.1_pt1 | contig 11754 bp, 8 predicted proteins | sample 810851 | NCBI WGS metagenome assembly MDSV01 (sample SAMN05326640, study PRJNA326480) | marine metagenome | isolation source: seawater | place: Atlantic Ocean: North East | collected 2012 | reverse complement strand
TAAGCAACAACTGTCTTATTTATTAAAAGAACCAAATCGCAAAATTCACGAACATGAATCATATCGTGAGTAGATAGCAAAATTGTTTTACCCTCATTTTTAAATTGAATAAATAATTCTGAGATAAGTTTCTCAGTTCTAATATCAACTCCTGCAAAGGGTTCGTCAAGTAATAGAATTGATGCCCTTTGTGCAATAGCTCTTGCTAAAAAAGTTCTTTTCCTTTGCCCCCCCGACAAGTTGCCAATTGGGGTAGATGAAAGTTCCACAAGATCAACCCTCTCAATGGCATCTTTAACTGCCTGATTATCTGATTGTCTTGGACATCTCATCATATTCATCGAACCATATCTACCCATCATTACTACATCCCATACACTTACTGGAAATTGACTATCAATACCTTCGCTTTGGGGAACATAAGCAATTGCCTGGTCTTTTTGAGCAATTCTTAAATTCTCTCCATTTATTCTTATTTTGCCTTTTGAAATATTTACAAACCCAGTTAAAGCATTAAAGAAGGTTGTTTTCCCAGCACCATTCATACCCACTAAGCCACAAATCTGGCCGGCCTTTAATCTTAAATTTGCATCATATAAGGCTACTTTACCCTGATAATCTACACAGATATTTTCTGCTTCAATTCTATAGCTTTTATAATCAGGTCCTTGCATAATTTTAATTGAGACCTTTTTTTATAAGAGTTAAATTATGTTGAAGCATTTTTAAATAAGTATCAGCGATCCCTTTATCTTGAGAAAGTGAATCAACAAAAAGATATCCTCCGAAATTTGACTCTGTTTCACTGACAACAACCATTTGTGATTCATTACTTACAGTACTCTCGCAAAAAACAGAAGGAATATTCTTATTTTTTACCAAAGAAATTGTTCTTGCCATTCTTTTAGGAGTAATTTGACTTTCTGCATTAACAGGCCATAAATAAGCTTCCTTTAATCCATAATCAGTAGTGAGATAAGTAAAGGCTCCTTCACAAGTTACTAGATACCTATTATCTTTCTCTAAATTATTAATAAAAAGTGAGAATTCTTTATCTATTTTAGCGATTTTATTCTTATAAATCTCTCCTTTTTTTATAAATGAATTTGTTTTGGATGGTTTTAGTTCTGATAGAGCTTCAACGATAATATCTACATAAAGCATTCCTCTTTTTGGAGAGATCCATGCATGAGGATTAGGTTTCCCTTTATAAGAGTCTTCACTTATAAAAACTGGTTCTAAACCATCTGAAATAGTTACTCTTTTAACATTTAAATTAGAAACAAATTTTTCTGCCCATAATTCAAACCCAAATCCATTATCAATAAAAACAAACGCTTTAGAAGCTTTTATTAGGTCACTAGGAGTTGGTTGATAACCATGGACTTCGATGCCTGGCTTAGTTATTGATCTAATATCAAAATCATCTGTAGCAACATTTTTAATAATATCTGCCAGAACTGTAAAACTTGCCAAAATCACTTCTTTATTTGGTTCTTTTTTATATGCAGTTCTTTTACAAGAAGTAGTACTAATACAAATTAAAAAAGACAAAAATAAGAACAAAAATTTATTTTTCATTTTTCCAATAAACTCAAAATTTATGAATTTTTAAGTAAGTCGCATTAATGGATTTTTCAACTCAGACATAAAAGATTTCCAATTTATTTTTTCATTTTCAAAAGCTTTTTCAACAATCTTCTCAGAATTTTCTTTTATAAATTCCAAATCAGGTTCTGAGACTCCTTTTGTTATTGCCATGAAATCTGCCAAAGAAGTAGATAATACTCTTGTTAAATATGCTGCACTTATTGCTTGGAATGTTCCAGTTACTATCCAGTTTGGGCCATGTAATTTTGTTAAGCCTATTAATGTCTGTCCACTCCATTCAATTACTCCCTGAGCAATTGCAGTTTTTATTATTTGTTTTGATACTTTATCCAAAATTTCTGGAGACCAATTACATCCCCATATAGACTTGATTTCCTTAATCATCAAAGAATTTAAAACAGTCATTGATAAAACATCTATTGATGGAATTGGAGACAAAAAAACAGAGCTGGCTACAATAATTTGGTTTTTCCTTTGTAAGCTCTTCAATTGGAATCTTCTTATTCCCTCAATCTCTGACTGCCAATTAGTATGTAATCTCTTAAGAAGTCTTTTTTTTGTATTTTCAATATTATTATTTGAGGTAAGAAAAAACCTACGTAAAGAAAACGGAATACTAGCTAAGTAATTCTTAGTTGTATCAAATATAATAACTCTATTAAGGAATTCTCTAGAAATCTGACCCTTTAGTTCCTCTAATTCATTTTTTGAATCTATTCCATTTGTAGATAAAGCAACTAACCAAATCGGCATACTTTTAGGAAGTTTTTCTAACCACAAAAAATCATTTGCGGATAAAGGCAAATTTAAAAAATATAAAATAGCATCGCTTTTTAAAATAACTTCAGGAACAATATTAGAAGAACTATATTTAGGAAGTTTTTCAATAAACTTTAAGTCAAAATTTTCTTCTTTAAAGTAATTTTTGAATAACGCTTTGTTCGAGTCATAATTTTTCTGACCAATACAAGATATAGCTTCTTTTTTTTCTCTATTAAGAATTGATTCAATAGATTTATGCCTATTAAAATTTTGTTTTTCCAAATTATTATTTGTTTCAAGTTCCTTAAAGAAATCTAAATCTTCATTGCAAAGTTTTACCCAACCATCTAAGTCTTTTGGCTCATTAAATTTTGGCTTTTCACTCTTTAAATAAAAATATCCCCCAAAACATAAAATAAAAAATCCTATTGATCCGCCTGTAAAGTTTATTAAATCGCTCAAAACCCATTCACCAAAACCTAATAGAAGTAAAATTATAAATATATTTTTTTTGGGAAACTTTATTAAATCCTTTAAAAGGTTTTCTTTTCTAATATCAAACACAATACTTTAATATTCTTTTTCTACTCTAATGCAAGTTGTGAATGAAAAAAAGCAAAATTACATAACTCTTCAATTATGGATAAGAAATTTTAGATTCAGTTTAAGACTTCTTGCATAACTAGGTGTTAAGTTAATAGACTGTTTAGATATAAAGAGAATCACTAAGATGTCAAATTCAAATTTCGATAATAATTCTAGTCAAGGAGATTACCGAACTCGTAGTAATAATGATAGAACTAACTTTCGTAACAGATCTGGAGGCAATAGAGATGGAGGAGGATTTCGAATAAGGTTAAGTGATAATGAAATGAGAGCGGTAAAGTCGATACAGGAGGCTTTTCAACTTAAATCTACAGTAGCAGTTTTAGGTTTTTCAGTTAGAACACTTAGCGAAATGATTGAGGATAAAAGCTTAATGGATTCGATAACAAAATTTGCAAAAAATAATAAGAATACATCTTCTCCCAATAAAGTATTAGCTTCTGAAAACAAAAGTAAAAACCCTGCACCTGATCCTTTTGCAAGGCCAGTTAAAAAAGAGCCTAGTGAAGAAATTACAACAAAAAAAGAAGTAAAAGAAGAAGAAGGGGATGACAAATAAAAAAAGGATTCTTTCTGGAGTTCAACCTACAGGAGATTTACATATTGGGAATTGGCTTGGAGCAATAAGCAATTGGGTTGCACTTCAAGAGAAACATGAAACATTTCTTTGTGTAGTTGATTTGCATGCAATTACCACAGAATATGACCCAAAACAGCTTTCAAAAAATACACTTTCCACTGCAGCCTTATATGTTGCTTGCGGAATAGATCCAAAAATATGTTCTATTTTTGTTCAAAGCCAGATATCTGCACATTCAGAACTTTGTTGGATATTAAATTGTATGACTCCAATAAATTGGATGGAACGAATGATCCAATTCAAGGAAAAATCTAACCAGCAAGGAAATAATGTCTCTATTGGATTATTTGATTATCCAATCCTAATGGCTGCCGATATTTTGTTATATGATGCTGATTATGTCCCGGTTGGAGAAGATCAAAAACAACATTTAGAACTCGCTAGAGATATTGCACAACAGAGAATCAATGCCAAATTTAGTAAGGGGAAAAATATATTAAAAATTCCTCAACCAATAATCATGAAAAAAGGTTCTAAGATAATGAGCTTAAATGATGGTTCAAAAAAAATGAGCAAAAGTGATATTAATGAGGGCAGTAGAATTAATTTGTTAGATACCCCCGAAATTATTACAAAAAAAATAAAAAGAGCTAAAAGCGATAGTTATATGGGAATGGAATTTAATAATCCCGATAGACCTGAATCAAAAAATCTTTTAATGATTTACTCATTACTAAGTGGCAAAGAAATTTCTGAATTAGAGAATGATTTGTCCCAAACTGGATGGGGAACATTTAAAAAAATATTTACTGAACAACTTATAGAATCGCTTGAACCTATTCAAAAAAAATATAAGGTTCTTATCAACGATCCATATGAACTAAATAAAATACTTCTCGAGGGGAAAGAAAAAGCTGAGGAAGTGGCAAATATAACTCTTAGTAGAGTTAAATCAGAATTAGGTTTCTTTGAAATGGAGAAATAAATCATGCCAGTAATAACACTGCCAGATGGTACTAAAAAAGTATTCGAAAAATCTGTTACTACTCTCGATATTGCTAAAAGTATTGGAGCAGGCTTAGCCAAAGCAACAATTGCAGGGAAAGTGGATGATGTTCTTTTTGATGCAACTCTTCCAATAAAAAGTGATTCTAAAGTGGTAATAATTACTTCACGAGATAAAGAAGGTATTGAGATAATTAGACATTCTTTTGCTCATTTAATTGGTCATGCTGTTAAACAAATTTATCCAAATATAAAGATGGCAATTGGTCCAGTGATTGAGGATGGATTCTATTATGATATTTTTTCAGAGTATAGATTTACTCCAGAAGATTTAGTCAAAATTGAAGAAAGAATTGATCAACTTATAAAAAAGGATTATGACGTTGAAGTATTGCAAGTTTCAAAAGATGTGGCTATAAAAACTTTTAAAGAAAGAAATGAGATTTTTAAATTAAGAATAATTGAAGAGATTGATGAAAAAGATTCTATAAATCTTTATAAACACGAAGAATATATTGATATGTGTAGAGGTCCTCATGTACCAAATACAAGACATCTCAGGCATTTTAAATTATTAAAATTATCTGGTTCATATTGGAGAGGTAATAGTGAAAATGAATCATTACAAAGAATTTATGGGACTGCGTGGAGCAAGGAGAAAGATCTTACTAATTATCTAACAAAAATCAAAGAAGCTGAAAAAAGAGATCATAGAAAACTAGGTAAAAAACATTCTCTTTTTCATATACAAGAAGAATCACCTGGAATGATTTTTTGGCATCCAAATGGTTGGATAATTTATCAAGTTCTTGAGAAATATATAAGAGAAATTCTCAGAACTAATGAATACCTTGAAATTAAAACGCCTCAAGCAGTTGATAAATCTCTTTGGGAAAAATCAGGTCACTGGGAAAAATTTAGAGATGATATGTTTACTACTGCTTCAGAGAACAGAACTTATGCAATTAAGCCAATGAACTGTCCTTGCCATATTCAAGTATTTAATCAAGGGTTGAAAAGTTATAAAGATTTACCACTTCGTCTGGCTGAATTTGGTTCGTGTCATCGAAATGAACCTTCGGGAGCTTTGCATGGTTTGATGAGAGTTAGAAATTTCACTCAAGATGATGCTCATATATTTTGTACTGAAGAACAAATTCAAGAAGAGGTCTCTACCTTTATTGATCTAGTTTTTGAGGTTTATAATACTTTTGGTTTTGACGAAATCATAATAAAATTATCTACTCGGCCAGAAAAAAGAGTAGGAAGTGAAGAGATTTGGGACAAGTCAGAAGAAGCTCTTACCCAAGCTTTAAACAATAAAAATCTAAAATGGGAACTACAACCAGGAGAAGGGGCATTTTATGGTCCAAAAATAGAATTCTCACTTAAAGACTGTCTTAATAGAATATGGCAATGTGGGACAATTCAGGTTGATTTTTCGATGCCTATTCGATTAGATGCAACTTTTGTAGATATTAATAACGAGAAAAAACCCCCCGTAATGTTGCATCGAGCCATATTAGGATCCTTTGAGAGATTCATAGGAATCTTGATAGAACAATACGAAGCTAAATTTCCTATTTGGCTAGCTCCCATTCAGATAATTTTATTAAGTATTACTGAAAGAAATATAAATAAATGTATTGAATTTAATAACTTATTAAACACTAATGGATATCGTTCAAAAATTGATATTAGGAACGAAAAGATCGGTTATAAAATTAGAGAATCTACTATTGGTAGAATCCCATTAATTGGTATTGTTGGAGATAAAGAGCAGGAACTAAATTCAATTACTTTGAGAGCTTTAGATGGGACAAATTTAGGAATTTATGAATTAGATAATCTTTTCAAACTTATGGATAATTTAATAGAAAAAAAAGGAAGAGTAGATTAATTTAAATTTATGAATTTTCTTGCTTGTGATCTTGGGGGTACGAAAGTTCTAATAGGTATTTATGAAAAAAATCTTAAAAGTGAATCTCCTAAATTAATCCTTAAAAAAAGATATTTCTCTTCCGAATGGAAATCTTTTGATTCAATAATTGAAAACTTTCTTAAAAAAGAGTGTAAAAACATTACTCACCCTCTTAATGCATGTTTTGCCATAGCAGGTCCTGTAATAAATAATTCTGCAAAAGTAGTTAACTTGTCTTGGAATATATCTGGCGATTTTTTGAAAAAGAAATTCAACTTTGAAAGTGTTGAATTAATAAACGACTTTGGTGTATTACTTTACGGAATACCATTTTTAAAAAAAAATCAATTTGAAACTGTTCAAAACGGAGAGATTCATTTTGGTAGCAGCCGAAATTTTCACGCAATAATTGGATCAGGGACTGGTCTAGGTATTGCAAGGGGTATTATTAATGGCAGTAATGTAGATGTCCTAGCAAGCGAAGGAGGTCATGTGGAATTCTCTCCAAGGTCAAAAGAAGAATGGGAATTAAAAATCTGGTTAAAAAATTACTTGAATTTAGAAAGAATTTCTTGTGAAAAGATCGTTAGTGGTGAAGGTCTTTCAAGAATAGCCGAATGGAGACTAAGCAAACCTGATGCTAAAAATCATCCTTTTCAAAAAAACCTAAAAGAATTAGAAATTTCTGAGGATTTAAGAAAAAATATACCTGGACAAATTTGTAAACTTTCAAATGAAGGGGATATTCTAATGATGGAAATTGAGAGGATATGGTTAGAAGCTTATGCCTCTTTAATTGGAGATGTTGCAGTTCATGAACTATGTTTTGGTGGGTTATGGATTTCTGGAGGGACTGCCGCAAAACATTTCAAAAACTTTAAATCAGATTCGTTTTTGAAACAAATTATAAATAAAGGTAGATTAATAGATATTGTTAAATCTATACCTATTAAGGTAATTTTAGATGAAGAGTTTGGACTGTATAGTGCAGCCTGCAGAGCAAAAATGCTATTAAAAACAACATAATTTAAAGAATGTCGATACCCGAGTTAGGTAAAAAAATCATAGTTACAGTTCCCTCTACAACTGCAAATTTAGGACCTGGATTTGACTGTCTTGGAGCAGCACTAGACTTATACAATGAATTTGTTTTTACAAGAATAGAAGGTGGAGGAGATAGATTTGATTTAATAATGGAGAGTACTGACGGAAATCATTTAAGAGGAGGACCTGAGAACTTGGTTTTTAGAGCTGCCCAAAAAGTATGGGAGAGTGCAAATGTTTCACCATTTGCTCTTGAAGCAAGAGTTAAACTTGCAGTCCCGCCAGCTCGTGGCCTAGGTAGTAGTGCAACTGCCATTGTTGCAGGTCTTATTGGAGCTAATGCGATCATGAACTCTCCTCTTCCAAAAGAAAAACTTTTAGAACTTGCAATCGATATAGAAGGTCATCCTGACAATGTGGTTCCATCTCTTTTAGGCGGCTTATGTTTAACAGCAAGATCATCTTCCCAGAGATGGAGAATTATTAGATGTGATTGGCATGATTCAATTAAGGCAGTTGTAGCAATACCCGCACTTCGACTTAGCACAAGCGAAGCAAGAAGAGTGATGCCAAAAAACGTCCCAATATCAGATGCTGTCATAAACATGGGCGCTCTTACTTTATTACTTAATGGTTTAAAAACTGGAAATGATGAATTAATAAAAGAAGGTATGTTTGATAAATTGCATGAGCCATATCGTTGGAAACTCATTAAAGGAGGATTGGAAGTTAAAGAGGCTGCATTGCAAGCAGGAGCTCTTGGCTGTGCGATAAGTGGTGCCGGACCAAGTATTTTAGCTTTATCTAAAAGCAATAATGGCAAGGCAGTAAGTCAGGCAATGGTAAAAGCTTGGGAAAACTTAGGTATTGCAAGTAGAGCTCCATTTTTAAATGTCCAAACGACAGGGAGTCAATTTAAAACTATTTCAAGTAAGTAGTTTTACTTACACCTAATTAATGTTAAAGTCTCAAGCTAGAGCATCTTCAACTACAATAAAAAAATTGTTCATTACATAAATGAATTTAGAATCTTTTCCTTGGTTATCATCAATTGTTTTATTACCTTTGATTGGGGCATTAATAATGCCTTTTTTGAAAACAAAGGAGGGAGAAGACAATTCTCTTCCAAGAAATATCTCTTTAAGTTTCTTGTTTATAGATTTTTTACTAATAGTAGGGGTATTATTTCAAAAATTTGATAAAACTGATAGTTCATTACAGTTATTAGAAAGGTTATCTTGGTTACCTTCAATAGGTTTGGAATGGTCTCTTGGTGTAGATGGTCTATCAGCTCCTTTGATCGCGTTAAGTGGATTAATTACGTTTTTATCAGCTGCGGCAAGTTGGAAAATTAAGAAAAAATCTAATTTATATTTTGCTCTACTTTTAGTACAGGCATCGGCACAGGCTCTAGTATTCCTCTCGCAAGATTTCTTGTTATTTTTTCTGGCATGGGAATTAGAACTTGTCCCTGTTTATCTTCTGATCGCTATTTGGGGAGGAAAAAAAAGACTTTATGCTGCGACAAAATTTATATTATATACTGCTTTAGCTTCTTTATTGATCCTAATAAGTGGCTTAGCACTAGCACTAAGCGGGGATACTTTCACTTTAAATTTAACTGAACTAACAAATAAACATCCACAAGGCAGTCTTGCACTACTTTCTTATTTAGGCTTTTTAATAGGTTTCGGAGTTAAACTCCCCATTTTTCCTTTGCATACATGGTTGCCTGATGCTCATGGTGAGGCAAATGCACCTGTCTCAATGTTACTAGCTGGGATTCTTTTGAAGATGGGTGGCTATGCACTCCTAAGATTTAATGTCCAAATATTACCTGAGGTACACCTTAAACTTGCACCGGCTTTAATAATTTTAGGAATAATTAACATAATTTATGGAGCATTAAATGCTTTTGCTCAAGATAATGTTAAAAGAAGAATTGCTTGTAGTTCAGTTAGTCATATGGGATTTGTACTTTTAGGAATTGGAGCAGTTGATGCTTTAGGTATAAGTGGTGCAATGCTACAAATGATTAGCCATGGTCTTATTGCTGCAGCAATGTTTTTCGTAACTGGTTCTTTTTATGAAAGGACTAATACTCTTTCGATTCCTAACATGGGTGGATTAGCAAAAGTTTTACCCATAACATTTGCTTTTTTTCTTGCTAGTTCATTAGCGTCTTTAGCATTGCCAGGAATGAGTGGCTTTATAAGTGAAATTACTGTATTTTTAGGAATCACAAGTCAAGAAGGATTTAGCTCACTCTTTAGATCAGTAACGATTCTGATAGCAGCCATAGGTCTAGTTTTAACACCTATATACCTTCTCTCGATGTGTAGAAGAGTATTTTTTGGACCCAGAATCCCGGCTCTTGCTTCTGTCAAGGAAATGAATGGGAGAGAGTTAACTATCGGTTTTAGTTTGCTTTTGCCAACTCTTCTTATAGGGTTTTGGCCAAAAATAGCAATAAATTTATATGAATCTTCCACAGACGCTCTCAGTCAACAACTTACTTTAGCTAAGTTAATTGGGTTCATTTCAAATATCAGTCAATTTTAATCTTATAAAAATGGAAACTTCAATTTTTAATTATGGAGAATTGCCAGAATTTAAAAAATTTACATCAGATAGAATTAATCAAGAATTTCCTATTGTTTTAGAGAAAATAAATCTAGATTTCAAAAACATTGAAAACTTTTTATCTAATTACTTGAACCAAGAAATTTTAGATTGGGACAACGTGATCAATCCTATTATTGAAGTCAATGAGATCCTCAGGTGGAGTTGGGGAGTTATAAGTCATCTTAATGGAGTAAAAAACTCCGAATGTTTTAGAGAAATTTATTCAAAGTTTTTACCTGAAATTATTAGTTTAAGTAATAAGTTTGGGCAAAGTAAAAATATTTATAATGCTTTAGTAAAGCTTAAAGCAACAAATAATTTTGATGGAATAAAAAATAGAATTCTCGATAAAGAAATCCTCGAAATGGAACATCGAGGGATTTCATTAAATAAAGTTGATCAGGAAGAATTTAATATTATATCTGAAAAGCTTGGAAAACTTTCTACAAACTTTAGTAATAATGTGTTAGATGCAACTAATGCTTGGTTTTTAATATTAACTGATAAATCTCAAATAGATGGACTTCCAGAAAGGGTCTTAGAATTAATGTCAATATCAGCTCATGAATACTTAAAAAAAGATGGGGAAGCTGATCCAAAAAATGGACCTTGGAAATTAAGTTTAGACATACCGACTTATACCGCTTTTATGACATATGCCAACGATCGCAATCTAAGAGAAAATTTATATAAAGCTTTTGTGAGCAGAGCCTCTAAAGGTGAAAAAAGTAACTCTCAAATTATTGAAGAGATCCTATCACTTAGAACTAAACAGGCTAATCTCCTAGGTTATGAAAGTTGGGCAGAATTAAGTCTCTCAACAAAAATGGCTAAGGAAATTAAAAATGTCGAAAAACTATTAGAGGAGTTGAGAAAGCCGGCTTTTAAAACAGCCAAAAAAGAATTGGAAAAACTTAATAAATTCTCAAAAGAACATGGATTCTCACAGTTAGAGGCTCTTGAACCTTGGGATATTAGTTATTGGTCTGAACTCCTCAGGAAGGAGGAGCTTAATTTAGACCAAGAATCACTTAGACCATGGTTCCCTCTTAATGATGTTTTAAAAGGTCTATTTAATCTTAGTGAAAAGCTTTTCGATATCAAAGTAATTGAAGCCAGTAATGAAGCCCCGGTTTGGAATGATGACGTTTTGTTTTTTAATATTCTAAATAAAGATGATAAGAAAATCGCCTCATTTTATCTTGATCCCTACTCACGTCCTGAGTCAAAAAGAGGAGGAGCATGGATGGATGAATGTCTTAACAAAAATAGTATTGGGAGAGAAACATTACCTGTTGCATATTTAGTTTGCAATCAAACCCCACCATCCAAAGACAAGCCAAGTTTAATGAGTTTCGATGAGGTTCAAACCCTTTTCCATGAATTTGGTCATGGACTTCAACATATGCTTACCACCGTAAATCTTCCACAAGCAGCAGGGATAAATAATGTTGAATGGGATGCTGTTGAACTTCCTAGCCAATTTATGGAAAACTGGTGTTTTCACAAAAACACTTTATTAAATATTGCAAAACATTATGAAACAGGGGAGCAATTATCTGATGAGAATTTTGAAAAATTAGTAAAGAATAGAACTTTT
>MDSV01241662.1_pt1 | contig 11756 bp, 4 predicted proteins | sample 810851 | NCBI WGS metagenome assembly MDSV01 (sample SAMN05326640, study PRJNA326480) | marine metagenome | isolation source: seawater | place: Atlantic Ocean: North East | collected 2012 | reverse complement strand
CTCGCATGACATATATGGTTGGATCATTTTCTGCACCAGTTAAACCTGGTCCTGTAAATGTATAATCAGTTGTTCCATTTGCACCAAGAGTCCATGATATTTCTGGAGTTCCACCAGCACCACCAGAGATTGTAATTGTTTTTGTTGCTCCTGTTCCACTTGCTACAACACCAGATCCAACAAAATCAAGTTTCGTAGCTAAAGTTGATAAATCACCACCCTCATCAGCAACAGTTATACCACTACCACCACCAGCAATTGTAATTGTTTTCTCTGCTCCCGTTCCACTTGCTACAACACCAGCTCCAGCAAAATTAAGAGTTGTGGCAAGAGTTGCTAATGCACCACCTTCATCCTCTACAGTTATACCAGATATATAACTACCTGATCCACCACTAGCAGTTTCATCATACCATAAATCACCATCACAAACTGTGTAACTACCACCTGCTACACTAGTAGGATCATCTGTTTGTACAAATTTATGTCCATATGCATTACTAGTTGTTCCAATTCCAATAGTTGAAATTCCTGGTGTACTAACATCTACATCAATTGGATTGAGACATGACCTTACAGTTCTTGGAGAAGTATTATCATCTGAGAATTGTTTTACAAATACTGTACCAATACCACCACTTGTATTATCTTTCCATGTCCATCCACCAGTACCATCTGCTGTTATAACCTGCTCATTTGCTCCAGTATCAACAGATCCATATTCTTCTATTGATTCTACTTTTAATTTTTGAGCAGTAAGTAAATTAGTTGATGCATTCCAAGTTAAATTATTATCATCAACATTAATTCCTTGATAGTTAGTTGATGTATCATCAACAAATGTTATGTGGTAAGTATTATCATCACTCTTAGAAGTAACTCTAACCTTCTCTGCATTTTCTACTGATACAGTTCCTGTGTCTATCCATTGTACTCCAGAAGCACCTAATGAACTTAAAATATATCCACTAACTCCAGCACTCTTAGTGCTATCATGAACTGCACCTTCAAAGGTAGCAATTCCCGATACACTCATTGAATTGATACCAATATTACCCGTAACAGTTACACCTATTCCAAGAGTTTCAAATTTTGTAAGATTTCCGTGATTTAATATTACTCCATTGACATCTCCATCAATTTCTATCGCACTTCCAAGAATCTTTAATTTTCCTGTTCCAGCATCTTTTACATAACTATTTTCAGCATCATGATATATCTCTAAATCTCCATCATTTCCCCATGTTGCCTTAACATGATCAAGGAATTTCCATTCATCCTCAGATTTATCCCAGAAAGCAGATGTAACACCAGCAATACCATGATACTGCACATCATCTTTAAAGGTTGCAATACCAGAAACATATAAATTTTGAACACTGAGATCTGTTAAACCTGTAATATTTTGAACAAAAGCAGTTCTCCATCTAAGACTATCAGTACCTAAATCATAGGTATTGGTAACATCAGGAATAAGACTAGAATCTATTCTACCAACAACAGTTATATTATCAGTATCTGCATCACCTAAAACTACATTGGCATTCAAATATGCAACATCAGTTACAGTTAGAATACCTGAAAGAACAGCATCTTCAGCTACTACGTCTCCAATAACAGTGATTCCTATTCCAGAAGTTCTCAGTCGAATAGTATTGTCATATGATAAATCAACAGTATGATTCTGATTAGCTTGAATCATAGTTTCGCCACTACAGGTAGAAACTATTAAACTATTTGATTTAAGATATAAACTACCAGTTCCACAAGCTTGAATGTAACTATTCAAAGTATCATGGAATATTTCTAAATCAGATCCATCTCCAATTTTAATTTTACTATTATCATTAAACTTAAGTGCATTATCAGACTTATCCCAATAAGCTGATGTTATACCATTAACACCATGAAGTTCCACATCTCCTTTAAATGTTGAAATTCCTGGACTTACAATAAGTCTTTGAAAATTACCTTCATCTAAAACCTGCGAACCCTTAACAAATAAATCACCACCAACAAAAAGATCATCACCAAAAGTTCCTATACCAGTAAAAGTAGAAAGACCAGATACAGTAATTGATCCACCAATATTTACATTCTTATTAATTCCAACACCACCTTCTACTGTAACAGAACCAGTATCTACACTCCAGGAATCAGTTACATTTAAAACTTCAAATGTAGTAGAAGCTGATATATCTACCGATCCACCAGCAGATTCTAATTTAAGATCACCTGCTGTTGTATCAATGGTTGTACTATCAACTTTACCAATTTCAATATTAGATATAGTACCAACACCACTAACCTTTAATCCTACAGTTGTAGTGGTTCCAGAAACATTTACTCCTTGACTACCTAAAGTATAATCATCATAAGTTAAGTTAGCATTATCTTTTAACTCTCCACCTGTTCCTACAGTAACAACCCTTCCACTTGTAAGATCAGTAACTTTTGCAGTATTTGCAGTTATACCACCATTTGCATTAATAACATTAAGGAATGTACTAATACCAGTGATATACAAAGTACTACCATCAATAGCACCATCAACCCTAACATCACCTTTAAATGAAGATATACCTATAACATCCAATAAAACTCTTGGTATTGTACTTCCTATACCAACACGACTTGTATCTGCACGATAAACAAAATTATCAGCACCACCAACAGTACCAGCAGTACTGTGATATTGCATTTCATATATTGTTCCACCAGCACCTGATATAATGGAACTTTGTCCTATCCATTCTACACCTGTAGCACCTCTACTTAAAATATTACCTTGAGCACCTTTACTATTACTATAGTCATAAAGATGTTCTTCTAATCTAAAATTACCAAGAAGATGTAATTCTTGTGTAGGAGCAGCAGTTAATATACCAACATATCCAGTTCCAGGAGATACTGTAAAGAAAGTTCCTCCTATTCCTACATCTAATCCCTTTCCTACTGTAAGAATACCAACAGTAGTATCAAATACTAAATTTGCTGATGTCGCAAAATCATTAGAACTTTTAAATAAAACACTCCCATTATCACCAGGAGGTATAACAGTAACAGTTCCAGCAACACCTGTAGATACACCATCAACATAAGGATCAGCAACTACATTTATAGCATTTCCCCGAAAATCAACTTGAGTAATACTATCAGCAGTTCCTACAAGAGATCCTTCATCAAATAAACTAATAGAACCAGGTATTATACCACCACTTTTTTGAACCCAGTATCTTTCTCCTGGATAATTTACAATAGAAACTACCTGATATTGTTGACCTACAGGAACACTAGGTAAAGCAACTGTAGGATCACCAAGATTTGGTTCAGCTTGTTCTAATCCAAGATATTGATATCTATCATCCGATAAAGCACTCTGGGATGTTCTTTTTACTCTACCACTAAGATACTTAGGCATTACTATTCTCTAGAATACTTGCAATAAATTCCATCTGAAGTGGTCCAACAAGTCCACCACTAGTATTTACACCAACATTTACAGTAATATTATTAGTATCTCCTGCAATAATATTTAAATTAGTATTATAGGCAGGGTCACCCACTCTAGGGTATCCATGCTCTGTTGCATCTCCATCTTGACTACAAGTAAAGACTATTCCTTCTGTGGCAATACCAATAAAATCAGTTGCTCTCTTCATACCATTGGTTACGGCACTTACATAAGTATGTGCATAATCACCACCACTGATAATAGCATTAGTAACTGCAGATGAGAACGTATGAATACCACCAGAAGAACTTGCACCAACGTCTAAACTAATAGTTGTATCACTTACCGCAGTAATATTAACAGCAGTATTATATGAAGGATCAGCTCCACCCACACACCCAGGACCAGTACATCCACTAGCTCTTGGATAAGCTTTTATAGAAGCATGATTATCTAATGCACAAGTAAATTTAAGAGATTCAGTTGCTATCTTAACACTAGTATTTGCTGTTAAACTATGTGTACCGATAGTAGCAGTTAAAATACCAGCCACTGGATTATACTCAGCAGCAGTAGGAGTGAAATATTTAATAACAGACTTACCAGCATTTAAATTAAATTTAGTAGTACTTTCTACAGTGATAGCCTCCCACTTACCACTCAAAGGATCTGTTGATCTTGGATATGTCTTAGTTGCTGTATTACCATCCATTGCACATGTAAATGATAATGCATTGTCGTCAAATTTAACTACATTACCAGTAGAAAATCCATGAGCACCAGCTGTTGTAACAGTTAATATACCAGCAGCACCATCATATTCTGCACCATTTGGAGTGTGTGATGTTGCAGATGCAAAAAGTCCATGACCTGGTATATTTAAGTCTAACCTTCCTGTTCCAGAATCATAACTTGCACTGGTAGGAGTATAGTAAATTGCATTACCATTAGCAAATACTGAATTAACGTCTGACCTGACATAACTGTGTTGAGCACCATTATAAAAATGAGTTATGCCATTAGAAGAACCAACACGAATAGAAAAATACTTTGGATCAGTGACCGCTTCCACAACATAAGATGATTGTGGATCTGGGAAAATTGTAGTTGTGATACCTGAATTATTATTAGAACAGGTAAATGCTATTCCAGCTAAAGTAATCGGATCCCCTGCACTAAATCCATGATTATCTATTGTTGTTACTGTAGCAATTCCTAATGGTTCACAATAAGTAACGTCAGTGATTGTAGCTAAACCACTTTGTACTCCACTAACCAATAAACGATCTAAAACTAAGGGTGTTTTTTCCAACACCATTCTACCATCAACAAGAATTGCTGCATCATTTGGTGGAATTTCTATATCTTTTATAACTCTTACATCTCTTGTAAGTCCTGTGCTTCTTGATTCTCTTCTCTGAGTTAAAGTAACTGTTGGATATGTACCTACACCGACATTTGCTACTTGAACATATAATACTAGAGCAGAAGTTCCTGTTGGAACCTGATAAAGTTCCTGCTGTCCTGGTGCTACAGGTACAACGATTGATATAAATTTATTGACTGGTGCTATTGCCATATTATCTCAACGCTAATATTAATGGTGTTAATTGGGCTTGGATTGCTCTGTTAAAGTCTCTTCCTCGAATAGTTGAAGTTGTTTGATCGACTGTTAATCCATCACCAATTCTAAAATTACCTTTTTGATCAGTACTAGTAAATGGAACTTGACCTCCGTTTATAGCAATAACTTCATTTGCAGTAATAGGTTCACCACCTTGGAAGGGGTTCGCTTTATTTATATCGGTACCAGCACCGATATATTCAAACGAATGAGAACTGGTAATAATACGACTAATTCTAAAGAGTTCTATATCAACTCCACTATTAACCTTATATGGAACAAATTCATTAAAAGTCACTGTAGTTAATCCAACAGTATCTGTTGGTGGAGTAGCAAGACTTACAGTATATAAAATAGGATCTGTATTTGCAGTAAGTTGTGCACTACCACTTCCTGAAATACTGACAGCAAATGATTGATTTGGTAAGAAATTTCTCCCACTCGCAAGAACATCAACAGATGTAATTGTTCCAGCAGCACTTACATTTGCAGAAAACTCTGCTTGGATACCTTCTGGACCTAATGGATTTGGAACAGTAATAATTGGAGGTGCTGCTGAATTATAATCTCCATTAGATCCTCCACTAACAACATCAATAGATCTAATTAATTGTAATGGTGCTTGTATAATTCCACTTCCAGTTATATCAAGATAATCTGAAAGATCAATCTTAAAGAATAATCCCTGTCCATCAAAAGGTTTTCTATATCTTCCCTGAACATCTATAAGATTATTAATTTGGAAAGTATCATTATCTGCATCTACATTTCCTGTTGTTGTACCTGTAAATTCTACAGCACCAACTCCATCTGCCTTCAATCCAACATTACCAAATGATGAGTTAGAGTTAGTTAAATCACACTGTCCACCAGTATCACAAAAAATTGCAATATCACAACCAATCGTAAAGATAGAAACTAACTGAGCATATGCATTGTTTGTAATTGATACGCCAATACCATTCTGATTATATTGTGTAAATGAATCACAAACAAAAGATTTAAAGTCTTGTCCTAAATTATTCGTGCCACTAAAATCAGCATTAGCATGATCACCATTGATCTTCATACCAATACTACCAGTCATAAAGTTAGTACAGTTTCTAATATATGGAGACTTCCACCTACCAGTAGAACCCTCATTAGCAGGACCAGTATGGGCATATCCAGTAACAGCAGGAATATCTAATGGTGGAAAAGCAGTTGCTCCACAGTCAGTATGAGCATATGAAACTCCACCTTGTCCATCATCTTGAGGACCAGAGAAGTTAAGATTCTGAATTAAACATCCTCTTCTAACATGGAAGACATCCTTAGTTCTATTCTGAGGAATAATAGTTACAAGTCTTAAATCTTCACCAGATACTGAAACATCAGTTCTTAATCCAATTGGATTATTCTCAGTATAAGTACCAGAACGAATAATAATAGTATCTCCTTCTTTTGCTATAGATGCAGCAGCACCAACAGTTCTCTTTGCATCACCTTCTAATAATCCACTATTATTATCATTACCATCAACAGTAACCCAAATAGCATTATCAGTATCTACACCAGATGGTCTCCACGAAACACCAGTACCAATAGCACCTAATCTATAATCATTTTTTGTACGACTAGCATCATATCCAACACTGTTTAACTTATCAATAATAGAGTTTTCTAACTCTAAAGTACCAATAATTTTTGCATTATTGCCAACATTTAAATTTTCTTCAATTCCAGCACCACCTTCAACTATTAAAGCACCAGTATCCTTATCTGATGATGTTGTAGTTCCTTCAACTATCGCATCACCACATATGTAAACAGTTCCACCAACACCAATACCACCACCAAAAACAGCAGAACCAGTTGTACAACTGGTTGATACTGTCGTATCTGCTACTGTTATAGAACCACCAATATTAACATTCTTCTCTATACCAACACCACCATCAACTACAAGTGCACCAGTATCTTTATCTTCAGATTGAGTAGTTCCACCAATATGAACATCCTTCTCAATACCAACACCACCATCAACTACAAGTGCACCAGTATCCTTACTCGTGGATTGAGTAGTTCCTTCAATTTTTGTATCATCACCTACATTAAGTTTTTTCTCAATACCAACACCACCTTCTACTACAAGTGCACCAGTATCCTTATCATTTGACTGAGTAGTTCCTTCAATTTTTGCATCATCACCTACAAATAGTTTCTGTGCAATACCAACACCACCACCAACTATAAGTGCACCTGAATTAGTAGAACTAGATGCAGTGGTTCCCTCAATTACAGCATCTTCACCAACAAAGAAATTTTTACCTATACCAGCACCACCTATTACTATTAATGCACCCGTACTACTACTAGTCGCATCAGTAGCTCCTGAAATTAAAGCATCACCACCTACATTTAAATTCTTTTCAATACCAACACCACCATCTACAATAAGAGCACCACTATCTTTACCAGACGATTGTGTAGTATCAAGAACTTGAGTTTGTCCACCAACATTTAATCTCTTAACAATACCAACACCACCATCCATCTGAACAGATCCATTTGTTGTATTAGAAGAATCTGTAGCATCATTAAATCTAGTGACACCTGCAACAGTTAATGAAGCATTTAAAGTTGTCTCACCATCTACCTCAAGATCAGCCTTTAAAGTTGTATTACCATCTACATTTAATAAAGCATCAAAATCAACATTACCAGTAGCATGAATTTCTCCAGTTACATCTAATTCTTTAGATGGATTATTATTAAATATACCAACCTTAGTCATCCTATAGATTGGAGTATTAGCATCACCTGCAGTAGTATATCCCCAATAATCCCGATTCTCTATTCTGGCAATAGCAGTAGGATTATCAACATCAGGTAAAGCAGTTACATTATCAGTACCAACACCAAGACTATTAGTTCCCCAGAAATTTAAGGTTGAGAATGTTCTAGCAGTTCCAGGATTTGGTTGATATACTCCTTCATCCTGAACAAATATTCCTTCTAATGACAAAGGAGATGCTTCAACCCATCTAATTCCATCTATATCTCGATTTAAATAATATCCATTTACACCTGGAGATTCAGCAGAGTCAAAAATATTTTTACTAATGCGTACACTACCCTGTATATCAAGTTTTACAGGATCACTAATCATCGCAGGTGTTTCTCTACCTGGATTTGTAGTTCCAAGTCCAACTATTCCTTCATTTGTTACTATGAAAGTTCTAGATATTGCTTCACCACCAACCCCAGTAGTATTAGGACCACCAACCTGAAATCTTCCTAAAGGTTCAGTATTTGCAACACCAACTCTACCACCTTCTGGACCAGCACCTGTACTGATTCCTGTAAATACTGTTCCACCAACACCAACATCTAATCTCTGCTTTACTGTTAAATATTCGGTATCTAAGTTACCTTTAATATCAACATCACTGAAAAAAGTAGCAATACCAAGAAAAAGTGAGTCTCCATCAACTTTAAGGGTATCTATTTCTAAATCTCTAAAATTAGCATCACCTTTAAAGTCATAATGAAGGGTTCCATAGATGTAAACATCTTCAAATATTGATTGACCTGCCCATGTATTTTGATTACTTAATTGACTCATATATCCTCCTATAGAAACGCATCGACTGCCATACCACCAGCAGGACCAAGAGCTCCTGTGGCATATGTTTTAGCAGCAGTTTTAGCTAAACCACCAAGACTAAAACCACCACCTCCACCAAGAGCAGAGGCTCCTATCGAACCTAACTTATTATTTACAAAACTACTAGCGAATGCTTTATACTTATCACTAATTTTCATCCAATCCCCCAAATTACCATTATTACGTGAGACTTGAATCTTTCTTGCATTGAGATTAATTTGATCGGTTGTACGATCAGGATTTCCAATAGTTATTGTTTTTTTTGCTTTAATAGTAACATCATTACCTTCTAAACAAATGCGATCAGCCTTAAGTAAAATAGAACCTTTATCAGCATTAACAGCATAACTTCCATGATGAGTTATCATTCTATAACTGACTTCATCATCTTTATTTTGAAAACCACACTCTACCTGTAGTGTTTTACCTGCATATTGTCTGGATAAACCACTACCCTCATGCAAACTCTGATTCCATAATACATTATCTTCAGTTCGAGATTCCATAATATATGCAGTTTTTCCAGCATATCCAACAACCTCTGATCCAGATTCAATAATTAATTTTTGATTCAGTACATCGCAAGTGCGATTCTCTTGATTTGCCACTTATTAATTTCCTCTTTCTGGTTGTAGTGGTTTACCCACACAATCAATAGACTGAACAAGTTCTTGTTCAATTACACGTCTTTCTGTTGACATAATAGGACGGAGAACAGCACCAAATCCAGCATTTTTAATCTTTATTGTAGGAATATTATCATATTCTTTCTGACAAGTAATATCAATACTCTTAATTCTACCATCAACAACATTGAGATTTAAGCACTCATCATCAATTACAGCATCTTCATACCCTTTACCTGGATTTTCAACTATAATTTCCTTAATATAGACTGGTTTTGTTTCTGCTGGAAGATCTACAGGATAATTTTCACCTTCACTTAGAATTACAATATTTGTAATTTGTCCATAAGTAGGAGAATTTACATTTTTATCAACAACTGCTTGACCATAAGCACCATATCCTTTATCACAACTGTCACTAAATGAAACAAGTGGTTCATCAGTATATCCTTCACCAGGATCAGTTATTTCAACACCTACAATACTAGCAGTTCTTTCAATATCACCATAGATGTCATTTACATCAAGATTATCTACAAATTTTCCAAGAAGAATTTTTCCTGCACCTCCAATTCCATTACCACCAAATAATGTTACTTTAGGAGCACCACATTTAAATACATTTCCAGTATAACAATTAGTACCAAGACCATGATCTGTTGCTTCACTAATTGGAGATCCAAATATTGACCATTGACCATACTCTTTTTCAAAATTAGTTATACCTTTTTTAACACCACCAAGTTTCTCATCTACTTGATCTATAGCATCATTTCCTGCATCAAATACTTTGTCTAACACATTCTGTTGTTCAGCATCACTTTTAGTTTTTACACCATTACCATCAATTTTATACTTAGGATTAACACATTTTGGTTTCTTTGGTTTGCATCCAAAAGGATCTTGAAGTTTATTTAATAAATTAGCTCCCTTACTAACAAAATCCTTTACTTTAAATGCTGCACCAAGAACTTTGTTTAATGGACCTGTAACAGGAGAAATAAAATTATCAACTAACGAACTAATTTTACCAGTTATAGCACCTACAAATTGATTAATAGCACAAGCAGGACCATTCAGTACATTCTTGACCATTCCAGTCAACATATCTTCAACAGCACCAGTTAAAGCATTAGTAACTTTACCCACAAGACAATCTACCGATCCAAACATTTTCGTAACAAAGGGTATTAATGCAGATTGTGCACCAATAACCTTGGGAAGTGCTTTTTGAAATTTTGGAAAAGCAGCAAATATATCACCTGCAATCTTATCCATTCCATTTTTGACCCAATCAATCATCCCATCTGCCAAACCATTAGCAATACCACCAACAAATCCTTGAGATGCGTTACCAATTAATTTTGATATACTTTTTATTTCTCCAGGAAGATCAAGATTAAATTGTTGTGCTTTACTTACTAAATCAATAAAATTACCTAATTGAGTTTCCACCTCATCTATAAAGTTACCTTTACATGGATCTGCAGTAAGAACCTCCTTTCCAGTAGATGGTGATACTGGTTGAACATTTGGAAAACCTGCCTTACTATATTTTTCAAGTCTATTTGTATAAGCTTCATACTCTGACTCAGATAACTTATCTATTTGTTGAGTAGTAAAATTCTGCTCATTTGCAAGTCTTGGATATTTCTTTTTAAGTTCAGAAATTTTCTCCTGCCACTGTTCATCCTGAGGATTATCTCGTATAAGAGTCCTATATGCTTTAAGTTGTTGTGCGGTTAATTCTTGAGGTGGAGGTGGATTTTTTGGAAACTTAGGAAGTTCTGATGTTTCACTAAAAATCTTGGTAGTGCTTCCTCCAGTAACACCAGAAATAGGTCTACCAGTGGCGACATCATATGTTATACCATTAACAGTATATGTTCCACTAACTGAACTTGAACTTGAATCAGAACTTGAATCAGAACTTGAACTTGAATCTAAAATTATAGTTGAACCTGTAATTGCTTTTGTCTTGGCAGTAACAGATTCAGTTATTGCTTTTTTTGCAGCATCATATCCCTTGTCACCTGGTTGATACGACTTACCCAAATACTGTATTGATGTGCCTCCTCTTACTACAGCAAGTTTTGATTCTACGCTAGTGATTTTTCTTTCTATACCAGACTTAGGCGTACCATTCGCAACAGCTTCCTCCATCTTTTTTTGATAATAGGCAAGTTGCTTTTCATACTTATCTATTTTTGCTTGTCTTGCTGGTGAAATAGTAGTCATCTTAATTCTATCCGTACTTTATTTATTACTGTAATTCAAAGTTAACATATTCTTCAGAACCTGTATCTATAATATTACCATCTTGATCATATTGTGGAATATTTCTTAGCAATTCACTTTCCTTTTTGTTCCATTCGACCCAATCTGGATTTTTCGTACCATTTG
>MDSV01175691.1_pt1 | contig 11756 bp, 11 predicted proteins | sample 810851 | NCBI WGS metagenome assembly MDSV01 (sample SAMN05326640, study PRJNA326480) | marine metagenome | isolation source: seawater | place: Atlantic Ocean: North East | collected 2012 | reverse complement strand
TCAATGGATGAAATGGTTGAATTTGGGATCCAAGAGCATCAGCAGAATATCAGCCAAATAGATCAAATTTTAGAAGAGAAATTCTCATCATTGAACTGATTTAATGGGATTGTTTACAAGATACCACCTCATACCAACGATATGACCCGTATATCCGACCTGCTCAAAAGGTTGGAACAGAGCGGCATTGAAGTTCCAAGAAAGATTAGAGACACTATGGAAAATACCGATGTAGAAATGTTTTCAGATTTTGATACCGAACCATTCTATTCAGACCGTCCTATTCAATTCATGGAAACTATTGATGGGAAAATAAAAACAATTTCAGCACCTCACATGATTGTTACATTACTCCATCACTTGGAGTTAAATAGTGGTCAAGAAGTGATTTTAATTGGCTCTAAAGGAGGCTATCTTGCAGCTTTAATAGCTCAAATTATTGGTGAAAAAGGTAATGTCAGAGTATTAGATCAATGTGATGAATCAATTTTACATGCAAAAGAAAGACTCACGCATTGGCCAACTATTGAGATGAGAACTTTAGAATCAATCGATGTTTCACCAGTTGCTTTTCCCGGAGAATTTAATCGTGTTTTAATTACTGGCCATATTGAAAACTTACCGGAATGGATTTCTGCAAGAATATCTGAAGGGGGATTCGTCATAGCACCTTTAGGCCCTGATAGTCATCAACAATTAGTTAAAATGGAAAAACAGGATAATGAATTATTACCAACTGACCTTGGACCTGTATGTTTTGGTCCACTCGATGATAGAAAGGAACAAAATCAAATGATAAGTCCTATTGAATTGGCAGACTTATTACAATTAGTCATCGAAACATGTCAAGATTTAGATATAATTGAACAACAAGAATTAAACTGTCTTCAAGATATTATCGCTGAACTTCACTTTCTACCGGATGATTTACCGCCTCTAGGAGAAGGAGAATTGACTCCTTCTGAGCATCCAATGTTCAAATCACTAATCGAAAATGCTGATTCTTTCGTTAGATTTTGGCCAATTTTACAGGTTATTTTACATCCGGTATTATCTGAAATTGGATTTGAAAATTGGATATTTGATGACTTTGAAGGACTAGAATAAATCAAAAACGTGGTGGAAAAATGCCTAAGTCAGCAAGTACTCACGTATCTCAACTATCTCACAAAGATATTCGAATTCGTAGAAGAGCATTGAGATCTCTATTCGAGTTAGATTCTCCAAGTAATCTAGAAGCCTTCGTACCTTTACTTGACGACAAAGACCCGTGGTTTAGATCAAAAGCTCTCGACGCTCATAGGATGTGGGCGCCTAGGCTTGAAATTGATTCTCTGATTTCTCTAGCGACCCATAAATCAATTGATGCTAGAAGGTGTGCAGCGAATCTACTTGAGAAATTTATTGGAGACACAAGTTCTGTTGCTGAAATTCTCTATCAAGATGAAGACAATATTTGTAAAATAAAAGCCAGTAAAGCATTGATTAAATCTGACTTAGAAGGAAAATTCACTAATCAGTTAATCGAATCAGATAATGAAAGAATAAAAATTATTGCATTATCTAGCAAGCATATTTCTAAACAACAGTTACTATCATGTTTAACCGAAACATCCAATTTCATCAAAGAAAGTGCACTTAATCAACTTAGTATGAAAAATGAAATTATTACTGAAGAGAAGTTAGCAGAACTTCTATCAGAAGGAGTAAATCCGCTATCGATAATTAAATTTTCAGTTGATAATGGTGGAGATACAATGGTTAAATTGGCAAATGTTAGTGATTCTAAAGTTCAAAAGAATCTAGTCAAAGCACTTCGAGAAAAATACAAATCTACGGATGATAATTCGATAAAATTACTAATTAAGAATGAATGTTTCTTAATTTTAGGAAGATGGTTACAAGGAAAAAGAGATATTGAAAGTGATAAACTTCGATGGCAGATTATTGAAAATGAAGAAGTTGATGAAATAGAGAGGTCAAGATTACTTGAACGCTTGATTGGAAGGTGTACTGAATCTGAAATTATCGATAAAGCGGATAAGTTAATCAAATCTACAAAAAGTGAATTATTGAAAATTACAGCACAGAACCTTTCAACCGCCGGCAACTCAAGGTAACCATGCGAGATGGATATTCGGGGCTGAAATTTCTTTTTGATGCTACAGAAGGAGATTCAAGACACCTGTATGTAGGTATTGAATTAGAAGGACCTTTCACAGGTAAAAATTTGACTTTAAGTTTCCCAAGATGGGTCCCTGGGTCTTATTTTTTACGAGAACCAATTCAATATATGTTTGATTTTGAAGCATTTGATGGAAATGGAAATCTTCTATCTAGTAATCGAAAAGATGTTGATTCAATGAGAATAAATCTAACAGAAAGTACGAATTTAGTTAAAATTAAGTATAAAATTTTAGCAATTGAACTATCCTGCAGATCGACTCATCTCGATGGCACTCACGTACATGTTATGCCACCTTTCACTTGGTTTCTTCCAGTTTCGGGAATCGATTCAGAAAGAATGGAAAAAACACATATTATCAAAGCTCACATTCCTTCACACTGGACTCCTGCAACTCAATACCTAGAAATATCTAATAATGATAGTAAAGGACTACTTACTAACAACTCTGGACGCACATACCACTTTGAAGCCCCGAATCGTGATGAACTACTAGATGGAATTTTGGAAGCGAATGAAAATGAAACAATGAGTTGGGTAGTAGAGGGAAGAACCCATCACCTGAAAATATGGGACAGTGGAGGTTATGTTCCAAATAAAAAGATGCTTGAAAGGTTGAAAGAAGACATGGATAAGGTTGTCATGGAGCATCATGCTCTTTTCGGCATTCCCAAGTGGGACAATTATGTGACTGTGTTACATTTCACTGAAAAGTCTAGAGGAGGCTTAGAACATTTGAATTCACAGACCTCTATGCTTCCTAGGCAATGCTTGATGCCAGGATTTGAAGATGAATATAAAGACTTAGTGAGCCTTTTTAGTCATGAATATCTTCATCAATGGAATGTAAAAAGATTGAGGCCAAGAAATTTCTTAAATTATGATTTACAAAAAGAAACTCACTCTGATTTACTATGGTGGTTTGAAGGTGCTACGTCTTGGCTTGGAGATGTTCTATGTGTAAGATCTGGAGCATGGAGTGAAGAAGACTGGCGTAAGGATTTCCTTCGTAAAATGAAAAGACATACACTCAGAAATGGGATGGAAAAAGAATCCTTGGCAGAGTCTAGTCATGATGCTTGGATTCACCTTTATCGAAGCCATGCGTTTTCAAGAGAAACTCAAAATTCATATTACTTAGAAGGAGAATTAGCTATTTTTTGCCTAGATGCTGAATTACGAAAGCGTTCTAAGGGCAAATCCGGTTTATGCCAATTAATGGCAATACTTTGTGAAAAGCATGCTATACATTATCCCGAAACTCAAAAACTAGGAGTAACATACAAAGATATTCGTTCATCTTTGACTGGAATGGAAGGTGGCCTAAGACTTGGTAAAATGTTAGATAAATTAGTTTTTGAGCGTAAAGCTCCTGATGTCGATAAAGCATTGCAATATTTCTCTCTGGATTTAATTCCTGAAAAGGTCACTAAGGAAGGGGAAATAGAAAGTGCGTGGATGGGGGTCCAAATAAGAGAAGTAAACAAGCAATTGAGAGTGACTTCTCATCAACAAAATTCACCTTTAAGAAAAATCTTGATGCCCGGTGATGAAATTATTGCAATCAATGGATTTAGAGTTAATAGTAATAATCTCTTGAATAAATACTTGAAAGGTTTAGTTGATTGTGATACTGAAATTACATTTAATCATGAAGGAATTGTTCAAACTTGTACTGTTTCTTTGCCTAGTCAACCAACTAAGAATGTAAAACTAGATGGTAAAGGAAACAAAAAATGGAAAGATTATATCGCAACTAGACAGACTATCTAAGAGCATCAAGAGAAATAAAAATCGGTGGAATGTCATAAGAAAAAATATGTCTACTTGTTTTTGGGGGATATAGTTCACCTGACATAGACATCTCAATGACATCTTTTTTAGTAATTTGATCTAAATCTGAATTCGGCCAAGTCTCTACAATTATGCTCTCGTCGGAAAAATAATCTACACAAATAGCTGGGACACTATTCAAATTCAACAAACAAGCAACTGAGTGACGGTGATGGCCATCAAGAAGAGAACCTGTTTTTTTATCAACAACAAGAGGTTTAGTGAACCCTCCCCATTTCTTTGTCATTTCTAGTAACTTATCTCTTGCCCTAACTCTGACCTCTTCGTGAGCCTTCAGCCACTCGACTGGAACTAAAGACACCGATTCATCACTCCACATGGTCAACTGGAAGATGGTTTCAAGGATAATGCTTTGGTGCAATTGACTATAGCGGGGCTAGGGGTGATAATTTGAATAAGATTATTCAAGGGCGAAAAGCGGACTTAGATGGCCTTGATTGCTCAAAACATATAATTGATTTTTTAGATGATTTACCATCTGACCTTGTAGTAATACTAAACACGATTTGTGAAAATGGTGGTGGAGCATGGATAGTAGGCGGAGCAGTAAGAGACTGGATGATAGGTCACAAACCAAATGATATCGATATAGCGGTTGATTTAACTCCAGATGAAATGTTAGAAATCTTCCCCGATGCAATTCTAACTGGAGAAGAATTTGGGACTGTTTCTCTGCGTGGCAGTGATGGTTTGTACCAAGCGACTACACTAAGAACAGATGGAGAGTATACCGATGGTAGAAGACCTGAAAGCGTCACATGGGGAATGTCTCTAAGGGGGGATCTGGAGCGTCGCGATTTCACCATTAATGCAATGGCTGTAGATGTTGCAAGAAAAGTGCTTTATGACCCTCATGATGGTAGAACTGATATCTCTAGAGGAATTATTAGAGCTGTTGGTAATGCTCACCAGAGATTATCTGAAGATGGACTTAGAATTATGAGAGCCTATCGATTTGCTGACCGCAGGGGTAGTGGAGTTTGGGAAATTGAGCATAGTCTTAAACAATCTATTTCTCAACAAAAACATATGCTTGACAATGTTTCTAGAGAGAGAATTTGGATAGAATGGCAAAAAATACTGAGCGGTCAAAATTCAGGAGAAATAATTGAAAAAATGGCATTAGAAGGTATTTTAGATAGATTTTTGGTCGGGGAATGGAGTAATAAATATCTGATTATTGATGCAATGAAGGCGAATCTAGATGGATTTGATAAATTAGAAAAATTTGCACTTCTACTTTCAATTTGCAGCGAAAAGGAAGTGGAAATAATATGTTCTAATCTTAAATTATCAAAAAGAGATAGAGAGACTATTCAATCAATTCACATGATGTTTGGGGCTATACCCGAGAAATCAAAGCAATCGATGAGAAAATACAGATTTATTCTTGGAGAATTTGCAGAAAAAAATCTAACTCTGGGTATTATTATTTTGAAAAATAATGTTAAGATAAATAATAAAAAATCGGATCATTATTCAATTGATGAACTTGAAGAGAGATTGGAAATTTTATTAGAATTAGAGGAATTAAAGACCAACGTACAACCATTGGCTGATGGAAATTGGATAATGAATCAAACCGGTTTAACAAAAGGAATTCGGCTAGGAAGATTGAAATCATGGCTGCACACTATTCAAATTGAGAGAGATATCACAAATATTTCTCAAATCGAAAGAATTCTTTCAACACTATCTTGGGAGAACAGTGATTTTAATAATTGGCCTCAATTAAAATTCCCTCCATGATGGCAGTATATTGAAGAGTTAGAATACATAGCACCATACAAGCAGGGTGTGTATTCATGAGTCTGGAACAATTAGAAAGTAAAATCTTATCAGGTGGCGGACTAAACTCTCTAGATGATAATGAACTTTATCAACTCGCTATACATTTTGTAGGGGACGCGCCACCATCCCACATTCCTAGAGAAACTGTAATCAGTATCCTATCTGAACAAGATTCCATTAAGAATTGGCAAAATGATGTGAAGTCTAAAGCTGCTCAAATGGCCTCCGCAAAAGTTACTGAGGCGGTACAGAACATCCAATCTAAGATTGAAGAGGAATCTGATAACCCTATGGTTGCAAAGATCAAACAAAGTTTTGGACAGTGGCTAAAAGATTCTGGTCATTCTGTCCAAGAACTAACAGTTAAGCTGGATAAAAATAGAGATGGAATAATCTCGATAGAAGAAATCTCAAACTTCATAGTTGAATTAACTGGTAATCAACCTCCAGGCTGGGTACTATCACACATATCCACAATCCTCGATAAGAATGGTGATGGTGAAATATTAGTATCCGAACTTTGGCAGTTCTTAGAAGAACTTGGGTTCCAAATGCCCGTTATTGAAGAACCGGTAATCGAAGAGCCTGAAGTTGAATCTTCAATTATTGAAGAAAATATTATCGAAGAAGATAACCTAGATGAATTTGAAAATGAGTTCAATAATGATTCTATTGAGATTGATACTGAAGTAAAGGAGGTCCCTGAAATTATTGATGCTCAAGATTCAACTCCTGAACCGCCTGAAGATAATATTATTGAAGAAAAAACTGTTACTGATGAAATGGTTTCTACCTCTATAGAAAAGACTATTGAAGAGTTAGGAAATTCCAGATTACACAGTGAAGCAAACCTAATAATCGCTAATTCAGATAGCGGCCCTTGTACTCTCAAGGTAGAGCGAATAGAACGTAATTTAATGGTCAGTGATAGTTATAGAGGCGGTAAAACCCTAGTTGGATTACTAGATGGTGGGCCATTTAGTATAGCAGTTTTATTCGAGCCAGAATTCAATGATTTCATAGACGATAATGTTCGCAAAAATAAATCGGTTTCGTTTAACGCATCTGTGTTTGAATGGTCGAGTGGACTTAGACAAGCCAAACTAAAAGGAAAATCTCTTGAAATAAAAGATTAGACTAGCGAACGTGATATAACTATCCTTTGTACTTCTTGAGTCCCTTCATAAATTTGAGTTATTTTAGCATCTCTAAAGAATCTCTCGACTGGGAATTCTTTGGTATAGCCATATCCTCCAAGCACCTGAATTGCCCTTTCTGATACCCACATTGCTGTATCTCCAGCGTATAACTTAGCCATACTAGCTTCCTTGGTATGCCTTGGGCCATCATGCTCGTAATGTTGTTGTTTAGCCCATGATGCTTTGTAAACTAATAATCGTGCAGCATCAATTTTTGTAGCCATATCTGAAAGATAAGACATAATCATTTGATGATATGCTATAGGTTTTCCAAAAGCCTCTCTTTCATGAGAATACTTCAATGCTGCTTCATACGAACCCTGAGCAATACCCAATGCCTGTGCAGCTATACCGATTCTACTATTATCAAGTGCATTCATTGCTATTGGGAAACCTTTACCTACGCCTTTTAGGACATTCTCAACTGGAACTTTACAGTTCTCTAGAATCAGAGTACAAGTATCAGATGAGCGAATACCTAATTTATCTTCCTTCTTGCCTACTTTGAATCCTTCAAAAGAAGACTCTACAATAAATGCAGTAGTACCGCCATGCTTTTTTACTCCATAATCTGGATGATCAACATCCTTTGCAAATAGAACCAATATCTTGGCTTGTGCTCCATTAGTGACCCACATTTTTTCTCCATTCAAAATGTAATTCTTACCATCATCTGAAAGTTTTGCTTTACATATCATTGCTGCTGCATCTGTCCCTGCACCTGCTTCAGAAAGAGAATATGCGCCGACTTCTCCGGCAGCTAGCCTAGTGAGATATTTTTGCTTCTGTTGTTCATTTCCATGTAGCGAAATTGTTTTTGCACAAAGACCGACATGAACACAAAACATAACGCCAAATGAGGGGTCGACTCTAGAAAGTTCTTCAACAATTATTGATTCAGATATATCATCAACTGGCGAACCTCCATATTCTTCAGGAATTGTTACACCTTGCAGACCGTATTCTAGGAATGCTTCCCACTCTTCGGAAGGAGGTATTTGATTCTGGTCTCTATGCTCTGCAGTAGGACTAAGGGTGGTTTCTGCGAAGTCGCGAACTAGTTCTCTTATCATCTGCTGCTCATCGTTTTCTGCAAAGTTCATATTGCTCCCAATACAACCCAAAAGGCCGTGTTTCTTAACCCGTTTGTATAAATGAAAAGTTTTAATTCTCCCAAATTGTTCATATACAATGCCCTTGAGGCGCGTAAAGGAGGACATGAAATGGATGAAGAAACAGTTCAGTTTAAGGTTGCACACAATAGAAAATACTCTACAGACCACTTGTGGTATCAAGAGAAAGATGATAGGCTTATGATAGGAGTAAGCGAATTTTTAAAATTTGAAATCGGAGAAGTACTTCGAATAATTTTGCCTCAGGCTGAAACCGAAGTAGATGAAGGAGACGGTATGTTTTCAATATGGACTTCAGAAGAAAAACTTCCGTTTGCTGCACCATTCTCTGGTCTAATTACAGATGTTAATGGAGAAGTAGAATATAGTCCACACTTAGCCAATGAATCACCTTATGATCTTGGATGGATTATAATTCTTGAACCTCACAACTTAGACCTTGAACTATTATTGGACCCTGATGAATACGTTGACTACTTAGCAGAACTTTGATTTGGAGTTACCAATCATGGATTCTATGGAAGTCTTGAGGCAAAGTTTGGCTAACGCACCAGTAATTTGGAAAGGCGATTATCCTTATTTTATCCATCCTATTACCGATGGAGTTCCTAGATTGGATGCAAAAGTTCTTTCCGCAGTCACAGACTTATCCATCGAAGCGATTGATTGGTCGACAGTTGATTTGATTCTTGGTATTGAGGCAATGGGACTTCCATTGACTTCACCAATTAGCGTAAAAACTGGAGTTCCATTAGTCATTGCTAGGAAAAGAGAATATGGGCTTGAAGGAGAAGTTGTAATCGATCAAAACACAGGTTATTCTAAGGGAGCAATGTACCTTAACGACATCAAACCGGGAGAAAAAATTGTTATTGTTGATGATGTCCTGTCTACTGGAGGAACCCTAGATTCTATAATCGAGGGTGTTAAAAAAACTGGAGCACAAATCCAAGATATCTTAGTTGTTGTAGAAAAAGGCAAAGGCCTACAAATGTTAAAATCAAAATATCCGGAAATTAATATTGATTCACTGGTTAAGTTAGAAATGGATGGAGAGAAAATTATTCTCTTGGAATAAATGGTGATTTTATGGATTTGGATAGACATGATTTTGAATTAGATGATTTAGTCGCTAGGATTAAAGAAAATGACAACCGTCTAATCGCATTGCAAGTTCCTGAAGGTTTGAAAATGCAAGCCTTAGAAATGATGGATGAGATTGAGTCTGAAACCAGTGCCAAGGTAGTATTAGCAGCCGACCCATGCTATGGTGCATGTGATTTAGTGCATGATAAAATGAGTATGATGGGTGTTGAACTAGTTGCACACATGGGACATTCTCAGATGAATATTGATTCAGGCATGCCAACTCAATTTATCGATGTTACCTATGATGGAGACCCTGAACTATCACCGATATTACCATTCCTTGAAGCACATAGAAATATGGCAATAAAAAGAAAAGAAGATCAGAATACAGAAGCAGATATTTCCGATGAACAAGCAAAAGAGCGCTTCTTGGACGCAGTAGGACGAATCTCACCACTTACTGACACAAAACTGGGCCTAGTTGGCTCAATTCAACACTTACACCTACTACCTGAATTCCACGACCGTTTAGAAAAAGCGGGTTATGATGTAACAATACCAATCGGTGGTGCGAGACTTTCTTTTCCTGGGCAAGTACTTGGGTGCAACTACTCCGGAGATGACCCTTCTATAGGTCATTACTTATTCCTAGGTTCGGGTGACTTTCACCCAATTGGACTTGTCTTACATACCGGAAAACCATTAGCAATGCTAGACCCTTACACAGGAGATGCTGAAGAAATGTCTCTAGAGAGGATTGAAAGAATCCTAAGACAAAGATTTGGTTTGATTATGTCTTGCGGTGATGCTCAGTCATTTGGAATACTAATCGGAGAAAAGCCTGGACAAATGCGTCGAAGCCTAGCCCTAAAAATGAAAAGAATGTTAGAAAAACATGGTAAGAAAGGATATCTGTTAGCTCTTGAGCACGTAGGCCCTGATTTGATTGATTTCTATCCCGTCGACGCATTTGTCAATACTGCATGCCCCAGAATTGCTATTGACGATGCTATCAGATACCGTAAACCTTTGATCACTCCTTTTGAACTTGAAGTAGCACTCGGCGAGAAAAAGTGGGAAGCAGGTTATATGTTTGATGAGATTCCTTGAAAGGTCTATTTATCGATAAAATAACATCTAAATTATCCGTATATTCAATAACGGTTGGCATGAGGCTTCCAATGTTATGAATAGTTATCTCGACAGAATCGGTGCTGGGTTTATTATTTCTAATCCAGAGGCACTAGACTTTGATTTTGTTCCAAATGAAATTGTAGGGAGAGAAACTATTCAATTAGAGTTGGCTAATAAGTTTGCAATGATAGATAGACATGATTCTAGTTGTAGAGCAATAATCACTGGCCCAGTCGGTAGTGGTAAAACCGTTTTAGCCAAAACCTTCTGTAGTGATTTACAACGACATTTAGCAAATAAAAGAGATATTATGATTGCTCATGTTAACTGTAGAAATGCTTCAACAAGCACCAGAGTAGTCCAAAGAATACTCCATGAAATAGACCCAGGACACCCTGACAGAGGGTTATCAATGGGGGAACTACTACTTAGTCTGAGGAAATTAACTCGTAAAAATTCATCTCACTTGATTGTAGTACTGGATGAAGTAGACCATATGCTACGGAAATCTGGTGATGATTTACTTTACCAATTACTAAGAATTGATGAGGACCAACAAGGAAAAGGAACTCTTTCTTTGATTTTGATAAGTCAAGAACAGGTTCTAGATGTTCTTGAAACTGCGGTAATCTCGAGAATGGGTAAAACTAATCTTATGCATATTCCGCCTTATGACTTTGAAGGTCTCGGTAAAATTGCAAGACAAAGAGCATCTTTAGCACTAAATGAAGGAACCTATTCTGAGGAAATTATGGATCTGATCGCTGAAAAAGCCGTTCAAAGTGGTGATGCGCGATTGGTCATTGAACTTATCAAAGCCGCAGCAGAGACAAGTGAATTTAGACAGGACGCACACACACAGAGGAAAATAACAGTGCAAGATGTTTATTCACAGGATAAGGCTTTAGCGATTGATGTAATTAGTGAAATTCAAACCGTTGATGACTTGAGAACTCATGAAATGTTAGTTTTATTGAGTATCTGTCGAAGACTTCGTAAAGAAGAATCGATGACTACTGGGGATGTTGAACAATTATATGCCGTTGTATGTGAAGAATATGGTCAAAAAATGAAGAGTCATACCACAATTTGGAAATATATCAAGGAGCTAGAAAAGCGACAAATAATTTCTTCGAGAATAGCAACTATCTCTGATGGAAGAGGTAGAACCACTCACCTTAGAATGCCACATTTTCTACCAACAGACTTGGTAAATCGAGTTGAAATGCTTCTAAAAAAGCGATTGAAATGAAATTTTATCCCTCACTTTCCATGCGGTGGGCATAAATACGGGTCGATGTTCGGCAAGATGTCTTAGAGGGATTACTATGGCTGTTGGTCAACAAGGAGAATTTGTAGCTGTCGTCAACG
>MDSV01103238.1_pt1 | contig 11756 bp, 11 predicted proteins | sample 810851 | NCBI WGS metagenome assembly MDSV01 (sample SAMN05326640, study PRJNA326480) | marine metagenome | isolation source: seawater | place: Atlantic Ocean: North East | collected 2012 | reverse complement strand
GGCACATTAAAAAATCTTAATTCTTTAGGTGGAGATAGAAATTTATGTTCTCACGCAAAAAATGTTGCTATTAATAATATCATAATATTCGAGCCTGATATTGATCCAAAAATTTTAAAGTGCAAATAAAATAGTTATAAAAAAAGAATTTTATTAATTTGAATCCTTTATTTTATAACTAAACCTAAGAACCAAACGGTCACTCTTTGATGGTTTTGATCCTATGTGTGCTCCACTTTCATCAAAAATAATGGCACCACCTTTTTCAACCTCATTATAAAAATCTTTATTTTGATTTGATCCATCATCTACAAAAGCTGTTTTGTTTAAAAAATTTTTTAACTTATTATTATCAATAAATTTTTCTAAATAATTAAAATAATCTTTTTCTTTTACTAAATTTCTAAAATCTTTAAGTGTCCAATAAGGCTTGTAAGTTAGGTCACCATCAAAGATACCTTTTTTTAAGTAATAAGCTATTTTATTACTTCCAGGAATATATCCTAAACACCCATTATCAAAACTGACTGGAGTTAAATATATAAAGAATTTTAAAGCAGCATGATCAGGATTAAGATAATTATCTACATTTAATTTTCCACTATAAGCTTGATCAAGATGCCAATCCAAAACAGGCCTATCTGATTTTGGAGAATAGTATGAGTCTATTGAGTAAAGTTTACTTTTTGATGGTAGAATTTCGTTAGCAATTTTCTCCAATTTTAATTGTTTTGATAATCTAATTAACTTTAAACAATCAAAAAAGAACGAGAAATTTAGTTTTGTAATTTTTTTTAATAAAAAATTTTTATCTTTGTCCCTATAAAAATATGTATCCAAATCATCTTTTTCAATATTTTTATTTAAAATTCTTTTTTTTAAAATCTTATCTACTTTTTCTAAGTTTTTTTTGTCTAGAAAATCTTCTACCTTATAAAATCCATTTTTTTTTACATTATTAATAATTTCTAGATAATTCATAAAATTAATTTTTAAAATTAATCGTGTAAATCAAGTGCACTAGCTTGATATTGTCTATAAGTTTTATCAAACTCTTTTCCGAGTTTTTCCATCATTAAATTACCTTCTTTATCAGATTTTTCAGCAATTTTTATTTCTGGCCATCTTTCTTTTGGAAATTTTATATATAAACTGAAAACTTTTGCTAAACCTTGTATTTCTTCTTTTGAAATGGTGTTCATTCTTAACATGCTCTCACTCGTGTTAGATAATGAGCAGATTTCATCATCATTAATGTAACCTTTCTTTATTGCCAAATCTCTTAAAGGAGTTCCATGATAGGGAGCAAAGATAAATGCTCCAGTAGCATCAATATTATCTGGCAGTTTTCTCACGAAATTAATTGTATCAAAAATTAGATCTCGTGTTTCATCAGGCATTCCAATTATACTATTTGCACAAGAAGCATATTTGTGCTGACTTGCAATTTCAAATGCTCTAATTTGAACTTCATTTTTAACATTTCTTTTTAAATAATTCTTTCTATATTCATAATTTCCATGTTCTATTCCTATATTCATTCTCAACATGTTCATATCCTCTAAACCCGCAGCTCTATGTTCTGTTATAGTTTCTGCCCTAGTGTTCATCCAAAATGGAATTTTATAATCTGAATAAAGTTCTTTTAATTCATCAAATTCTCTATTTGACATTGCTAGAAATGTATCAACAACAAAATAGATTAAATTTGGGTCATATTTTTTAACTAAAAAATCTAATTCTTTTTTTAATCGCTCAATACTCTTTTTTCTATGAAACTTTCCTCCAGTCTCTGCTTTATATTCGACATTATTTGATGGTGAGTTACAAAATGTACATGTGTAAGGACAACCTCTTTGAGTTTCCAATCCAACGGCCCTCCATATTTTACCTTGCATAGGTCGATATAAACTACCTTTTTCAAAGAGATCCCAATCAGGAATAGGTACAGTATCAATATCAATTGGTGGACGCATTCCATTTCTATAAATATTCCCTTCTCCTTTTACTGTAAAATTTTTTATATTATCTATTCTTCCTCCTGAACAAAGTGCGTTTACCATTTCAATAACCGCACCTTCTCCTTCACCTCTACAAACATAGTCAACCATATCGTTTTTTATAACCTTTTCAGAAGCATAGGTTGCAAAAACACCTCCAAACAATGTTTTATAATTCCTTTTGTTTTCAGGTATAGATTTTAATAAATCAATAGCTAAAAAATAAGTACTTTCGAGCACTGAAACTAAAATTAAATCAGGACTAAATTCTAAAACTTTTTTTTTAAAATCTTCAACAATACCATTTTTTGGTTTAACACCTTTTTCGTGCCATTCTTTATTATCATATTTATGCACATTTCTATTTTCAACTTTTTCCTCGTTAGTGTTTTTCCCCAAAGTTAATGAATCTATGTCTTGATAATATGTACAGTCAAATAAATCTAAAATATAACCTTCTTGTTTAAATAAAGATGTAAAAATTCCAATTGATTGAGGCATTAAAGCACTCATATGTAAATTTGGGTAAAAAAGTAAAATTCTAAAATCTTTTTTGTTTTTAGATTTGAAAGGAGATTTAAGCATAAATTTTAATATATATTTGATATTATAGATTTTAGAATTGTTATAAAGAATTTTTTTCTAATAAGTTTATCCCTGAATTAAAAACTAATTCTTTGTCTGCAGTAAAAAGATGTTTTTTTATATTTTTGTTTATTTTTTTCATTAAAAATCGGTCTACTCGTGCCCTAGGAGAATAATCATAAGATTTACTTCTTTTAGATTGGTAAAATTGAACGCCACCCGACAGACCTATACCAGATATTATTATTTTTGAATTTGGATTTTCTTTAAATGCCGTTAAGATAGAGTAAAACCCTGTAGACATACCTTGAAAACTATTATTTTTAAAACATTTTAAAAGATGAAATATTTTTTTGAAGTATTCTTCATGGTAAAAATATTCACTTTGAAAGATAGCTAGACTTTTTAAATTAAAAAAACCTTTTTGAAAATTTAATTGATCTCGATTACTTAAACAAATAAGCTTAGTTTTTTTAAACAATTCTCTAGGTAATGCTATTTTGCCAGACCTAATTATTAGTCTTTCTGGTTTTGATTTAATTATTCGTCTTTTTACTCTAAAATTCCTTGCAAACTCTGAAGCACCACATAAACAAGTCAATGATACTTTTGGGTTTTTTTTTCTGTATAAAAATGCTTTTTCGGCAGCCCCGTTCGCAGTATAAATTTTTTTAAAGAGAGCTTTTGGAATAATTGCTTTTGGTTTTGAACCAAGGACTAAAATATTTCCTGATTTCATCTTTATAATTTATTTCTTTTTTAAAATTTTTTTTACTTTTGCTAAATCTTCTTTAATATCTACAGGTATAGAGACACTAGTCATTTTTATCATTCGAATTTCAAAGCCTAATTCTAAAAACCTTATTAGTTCACAATCTTCTATTTGTTCTAATGGTGTTTTTTTCTTAGTTACCGAAAAAGCTTTTAAAGCTTTTTTTGGTAAAGAATATGCACAAACTTGTCGCCATGCAGTAATAAATTTTTGTTTTTTTGTTGCTGGAATTGGTGATCTGGACATATAGAGTAATCTTCCATCTTTTCTAAAAACTACTTTTGGTACATTTCCACTTCTGAATTGTTTTTCATCTTTAATTTTTGTGTATCCGTTTATTACATCATTAGGATATTTTTTTGATTCTTTAATTAAATTCTTAATATCTATAGGGTTAAAAATAGGCTCATCTCCCTGAACATTAATATAAACATCTGCCTTAATTTTTTTTGCAAAGTCAGCAACCCTATCCGTTCCAGTCAAACATCTTTTAGATGTCATAACAACATTAATATTTTTTGATTTACATAAATTTTTTATTCGTAAATCGTCCGTAGCTACAAAAATTTTTTTTTTATTTGCGGCTTTTAAGCATTGATTGTAAGTTCTAATAATCATTGGTAAACCATTTATATCTGCCAAAGGTTTACCTGGAAATCTTCCTGAAGCGTATCTAGCAGGAATAACAATTACAAAATTCATTATTTATTCGAATAATGCATAAATTGACACCGAGTCAATTTTATACCTAGTTGGAGTTATGCTTGTTAATGGAACTTTAGATTTTGACTGTTGGTAGAGTGTCAACAAATTATCCATTTCAACTCTACGTGGATCGTCAGCGCTGTATCCATCAAAACCTGCAAGAAGAATTTTTTTTGCTTTTCCACTTGTTGCAATTGCCAATGCGTAAGAGATAGCAAGAGAATTTGGTAAAATTCCATAGTTTACTTTGAAATCAAATTTTTCTGGTATTACTTGAATTCCAAAATCTAGAAGTGTATTTGAAGATAAATAATTATTTACATCTTTTGATAATCTTTTTAGAGGTAAAACTAAGGGTTGTTTTAGGGACTTATATTTTTTTCTATCGGTAAGTAATCTTAAGGTACTACAGACTGCTCTAACATTTATTAATTTTTCATCAATGCTTCGTTGAGTATTTAGACCAATTACAAAAGGTTTTTTTTGTTTTACATATTCCTCTATAGCAATTTTATGTTCATTAACACCTGGTCCTGTGCCTAATATTAAAACTTCCTTATTTGAAATTTTAGTTTTTGGAGACCATTTTCCTTCACATTTTCCAGAGTATATTTTCTTATCAGTATCTAGTAAATTTTTATTAAATGTTTTGCCTCCTACTGATTTAAGGTGTTCGATGGCTGATAAAATATCTAATGAAGAAAATCTTAAATCATTTAACATGCCTTGTATAAATGTTGGATGTATCCCATGAATTCCAGCTAAAAAATAAAAAGGGTTTGTTCCCCATTTATATTTTTTTTGTAATGGCTCAAATTCATCTTTAATTAATTCTAATAAAGGTAAAATGTTAACTTTTCTGTTAATTTCATTTTGATACTTTAAAACTAAATATTCTGTTTTGCTATTTCCTGGACCTCGCCCCATACCAGTAACTGTACTATCAGCCCAAGTTACTCCATTCTCAATTGCTACTTGAGTATTAATCAAAGCCATATCCATATTATCATGTGTATGAATACCTAGATCTCCTTGCCAAAATTTTTTTAAAAGTAAAACTATTTTTTTAATTTTATTCGCTTTTAAACTACCCATGCTGTCAGCAAAATAAAGAACATCAATAGGATAACTTGAGCAAATTTTTCCCAGATGTTCAATTTCTTTATCTGTTCTATCTGCTATTTGCATTATATTAAACGCAACCTTAAAGCCTCTTTTTTTTAGCCATATTGATGTAGGTAATGTTTTTTCTATTTCAAAAAAATGACAAGCTATCCTAACAAGCTTTACTTTTGATTTTTTATTCTTAAATAATAATTTAATATTTTCGATAGGATTTTTAGATTTATAATTTAGAAGTTCCGAAGCATTTATCATAACCCCAACCTTTAAATTACTGGGAATTTTTAAGTTATTAATGAAACTATCTCGTGAATATGCACAAGCTCCTCTAAAAGTTTTTGATTCGAGTGATCTAAATCCTATTTCAGCAAACTCAACACCAGATGCTGCCATTGATTTTAAATATTTTGAAATTAAATTTTTTGGAAAATCCCAATTATTATAATAACCACCATCTCTTAGTGTACAATCCAAAAGAACGATTTTTTTTTTCATATATAACGCTAATATTTAATATTAATTTAATGATATGTCTAACAACATTTTAATAAGTGACCAAATTTATGCCAGGAATTTAATTTAATTTTCTAAGAATCTAATTTTAATATATGTTATTGGAAATTATATTTTTTAAAAAAATTAATGTCATATAAAATAATTCATTTTTCAGAGTCAGACATTGGTGGTGGATCAGCATTTTATGCTTACAGACTTCATAAATATTTAAATAAAATGCAAAAAGTAGATTCAAAAATGTTTGTTTTAAAAAAAAACTTAAATGATAAGAGTATTAAAAAATTCTCTTATCAACATGATTTAAGGTTTTTAAAATATTTATATTTTTTTTTTTTAAAAAATAAAAATAGATATTCTTTCTACAATTATGGTAAATATTTAATTAAAGAATATTCACAAATAAAAGAAATATTATCTGAAAAACCAGATGCGATAATAGTCTACAATAATTCAAATTTAATACATCCAAAAATTTTAAATTATTTAAAAAAGCAGAAGATTAAATTGATACTCTATCCAATGGATATGGAAATGATAACTGGAGGTTGTCACTATAATTTTGAGTGCAACGGATATAAAAAAAGCTGTAAACCATGTCCAGCAGTTAGTTTTTTTTTAAATACAAAACCTTCAAAAAATTTATTAGAAAAAAAAAAATATTTTAATGATATTAAAATCATTTTTTTAAGCGCTACTAGAGAAATTTATAAGAATGTTTCAAAATCAATTTTGTTTAATAAAAAAAAACATGAAAATTTTATCTTAAATCTTGGATTAGATTTAAAATTATATAAACCAATTAAAAAAGTAAAAAAGAATAAGATTATAATAAGTTTAAGATCAAGTCTGAATCCTAGAAAAGGAAATTTGATATTAATTGAAGCTTTAAAAGATATTTGTTCTAGAGATATGGAAATAAACAAAAAGTTAAGTTTTAATATAGTGGGAGATAGTAGCTTGTTAGAATTTCTTAGAAAAAATAATTTTGAATATAATTTTAAAAGTATTATCAAAAATGAAAATGAACTAATTAAATTCTATCAAAATAGTGATTTTTTTTTAAATCAAAGTATTCAAGATGCAGGTCCTGTAATGATCAACGAAGCATTAGCTTGTGGAGTACCAGTTGTCTCTTTTAAAATTGGAATTTCAAATGATGTTGTTAGAAATAATTTTAATGGTTATCTTGTAAGTGATATTTCAAAAAAAAAATTGGGAGATAAAATAATTGAAATAACTAAAGTTAAGACAAATCATTTAAAAAAAATGAAAAAAAATGCAAGAAAAACTGCAATAAAAAATTTTAATATAAATGAAAAAACTAAAAATATTTTAAAAATAATAAAATGAAAATCAAAGTTTTAAAAAAAAATCATATAAAAAAAAAACTTAAAATAGATATATGTAAATTAAAAAAAACATTTTGGAATTACTCTTTAAAATCTCACAAAGAATGGTTTAATAAAAATGTAAAAAAAAATGACATAAATATTCTCCTATTAAATAAAGAAAATTTAATCGGTTATAATTTATTGAGAAAAAGAAATTATTATTTAGTGGAAAATAAAACAAAAAAAAGAGATTACTATTATTTTGATACTTTGATAGTTAGAAAAGAGTTTAGAAAGAAAAATTTATCAAAAAAAATTTTGAATAAAAGCATTAGTATTTCAAAAAAATCAAATTTACCTCTTATATTAATTTGTAAAAAACAACATGTCAGTTTTTATAAAAAGTTTAGTTTTAAATTGTTAAAAAAAAATAATATAAAGTTTGCGGATCACAAATTTAATTCATATTCGATGATTTATGCAAAAAAAAACACCAAAAATCTTATTTCTAACAAAATTCAGATATACTTGACCTAACATGAATAAAGTTGTCTTCAATAATCCATTTTTTTTTAACAATACAAAAAAAAATATTAATAAAGTTTTTTCCCAAAAAATTAGAGAAACGACTGGAGGAAAAACTTTTTTTAAAAAAAGTTGTGACTTTTTAGAAAAAAAACTTAAGGCAAGAAAAGTAATTATTACAAATAGTTGTACAGCTTCTTTAGAAATTGCTGCATTATTAATTGATGTTAAGCCCGGTGATCAAATAATAATGCCAAGTTATACATTTGTATCAACTGCAAATGCTTTTGTTCTTAGAGGAGGCAAACCAGTTTTTGTAGATATTCGCAAAGACAATCTTAACATAGATGAAAAATTAATTGAAAAATCTATTACAAAAAAAACAAAAGCAATAGTGGTAGTCCATTATGCAGGTGTACCTTGTAATATGGATAAGATTGTTAAAATTGGAAAAAAATATAACTTATTTATTATAGAAGATGCCGCTCAAGCTATATTTTCAAAATATAAGAATAAATATTGTGGAACGTTAGGAGATATAGGTTGTCTAAGTTTTCATGAAACTAAAAATATTACAAGCTGTGAAGGTGGTGCAATTATTCTTAATAAAAAAAGTTTTGATAGAAAAGCCAGTATCATTTGCAACAAAGGGACTGACAGAGAATATTTTAATAAAAGTTTGAAAAAATATTATAGCTGGAGGGGTCTTGGATCTTCTTATATACCGAGTGAAGTTACTTGTTCGATTCTTTATTCTCAACTAATTAATTATAAAAGGATAATTGAAGAAAGAAAAAAAATTTGGATAAAATATTATTCTACTTTTAAAAAATTAAAAAGTGAGCTTATAGAAGATAAAAAACTTCCCACTAAGAACATTGATATCAATTATCATATGTTTTTTTTAATTTGTAAAAATTTTTATGTTAGAACAAAAATTTTAACCGAGTTAAAAAAAATTGGTATTTTTTCAGCATTTCATTACATACCTTTACATAAATCTGTATATGGCTCTAAGTACTTTAAAAAAAAATTAAAAGTCACTGAAGAATTAAGTAAAAAAATTATTAGATTACCATTGTGGATAGGCATGAATCAAAATTTTATATTAAGTAAAATAAAGAGAATTTTAAATGTTTAAAACTTTAATTTCAATTAATCAATATTTCTTAAACGAAGGTCAAAGAAAAAAAATTTTTTATTTTTTTTTTTACTCTTTAATAATTCCATTTCTAGAAATATTAAGTCTTGCAACTCTTTCAGGTTTAATTTTACTGTTTATTGATTATGAAAATTCAATTAAATTAATACCCTCTGCTGCTTTACAAGAAACTGTAAGTAGTTTTGACAGAATTTATCTTCTAAAAATACTAGGGTTTTTAGTTTTTTTAGCAATTTTGATAAAAAATTTTATAATATTTTTTTATTATTATTTTGAAAAAAAAATAATGAAGGGTCTAATTATTTTTCATTCTAAAATTTTATTAGAAAAATATTTAAATCTTCCATATGAAGTTCATATAAATTTGAATTCAGAGGAAATTGAAAATGATATATTGCATCAGTCAAAAAATATATCTGGTTATATTTTTTCTACTCTAGGTGTTATCAAAGATACAGTAATATCTTTATTTTTTTTAACTTCATTGTTGATAATTAATTTTAAGGCTTCTTTACTTATAATTTTTTTTTCATTTATAGGTGGATTGTTTTTTCAATTTGTAACAGGATCAAAAGTAAGAAAAATTGGGTCCGAAGTAAGATTTTTGCAAGGTACCCAAATTAAAATTGCAAAAGCGATATCAAATGGGATTAAATCTATAATTCTTTTTTCAAAAAAAAATTTTTTTCAAAATCAATTTAATGAAAAATTAAAAAAAAAAGAGGAGATAAATTTAATCTACGAATTAATACAAAAAATACCTAGAATTTTAATAGAAGTGCTTTTTATTTTAATAATAGTTCTCATGTTATTTTTTTTATTTAATGATTTAAATCAAGTAAAAAGTTTTTTACCATTTTTAGTATTTTTAACTTTAATAGCTGTTAGAATGATACCATTATTTTCAAATTTGTTAGTAGTGGTATCAAGTTTAAAATTTCTTAAACCCACTGTGGACATAATGATAAAAAGTATCAAAGAAAATAATTTTCCAGTAAATAAAGTTTCTAAGATAAATAATAAAGATTTTAATTTAGAAAAAATAAATATTAAAAGTTTGAGTTTCAAATATCCAAATAGCAAAGATCTTATCCTTGATAATATAAATTTTGAATTAGAGAAAAATAAAATTTATTGTTTTGTTGGACAAACTGGATGTGGAAAATCAACATTGATGGATATAATTCTTGGTTTATTAAGCCCGACGCAAGGTGAAATAATTATTAATAATAATATTCAATTACAAAAAAATGATGAATATTGGTATCAAAAAGCTTCATATGTTCCACAAGAAACTTTTCTTTTAAATGAAACATTTAAGAACAATATATGTTTCGCTGAAAACAAAAGTGAAATTGATGAAGAAAAATTTAATCAAGCAATTAATTTGTCTTGTTTAGAAGATGTTTACTTACAATTGAAAAATAGTGGAGATTACAATATTGGTGATAGAGGTTTAAAACTATCAGGAGGTCAAAAACAAAGAGTTGGTCTAGCAAGAGCGTTATATAATGATAAAACTTTAATAGCACTAGATGAGGCAACCAGTGCATTAGATAAACATACCGAGGAGCAAATATTAAAAAATCTCCACAAAATAAAGGGTAATAAAATTTTAATTCTTATTTCTCATCGAGAGAATACAATAAAAAGTTGTGATGAAGTTATTTCTCTGAAAAATGGAAAAGTAGTTTTTAAAGGAAGTAGTAAAGATTATATTTATAAATAAATTTTAGATGAATTATATAGAATTATTTGGCATTTCATCAACTGGCAAGAGTTTTATAAAAGAAAAAATACACAATAAACTTAAAAGAAAAAATCACAATGTATTAGATCCAAAGATTATAATTATAAAGTTCTTTTTAAAAAATTATAAAATTGGTTTTTTTCAATATATTAAGTTGATTTTACTTACTATATTTTACTCTAGAAATACCTATAAGATAAAATCATTTTTAAAACGTAAAGCAAGTATTAAAAAAAAAAATAATAAATTTATTTTTTCAAAACCTAATAAAAAAATTTATCACAAATTTATAGATAAATTAGGTTTAAATGATGAGTATTTTAAAACTCTTTTAACTTTAAAAAAAAAATTAAATATAGCAAAAAAATATAATTTGTATAAATTTATTGAAAAAGAAGTAAACATTTTAAATCAAAATAATAATTTTAAACTTACCTATAAAAGGTGGTTATTAGAAAATATAATTTTAATTGATATTTTAAAAAAAAAATAAAAATATTTATTGTGTTTTGGATGAAGGTATAATTCATAAAATATTTATTATTTTTTCATTGAAAGGAAACAGCAAAATTTTTGTTAAGAAAGCTCTTAACTTTGTTGAAAATTATAAAAATCTATACATGATAAAAACCGATTTAAAAAAATTAAAAGCAAGGTATTACCAAAAAATAATCAAAAATGATGGATTTATATATGAAAATTATCAACAAATAGTTAAGGAATATACTAATTTGATGGATTTTGAAAAATTAATTAGTAAAAAACTGAAATACAAAATAATTACAAATTAAAATATGAAAATTAAACAATGTAGAATTTGTAATTCTAAATCTTTAAGAAATCTTTTTTCACTTGGAAAAATGAAATTTACTGGAAAATTTCCAAAAAAAAATCAACGAATACCGAGTGGAGATGTACATCTTGTAATATGCAATAAATGTAGCTTAGTACAGTTAAAGGATAATTTTAATTTAAATTACCTATATAACAAAGATTATGGTTATAGAACTGGGATCAATTCAACTATGAGAAGGCACGTTAAGTCTGTAGTAAACAAAATTTCAAAAAAAGCAAAATTAAAAAGTAGAGATTATGTTTTGGATATTGCAAGTAATGATGCAACTTTACTGAGCTATTATAAAAAGAGTATAAATACATTTGGAATTGATCCTTTGGTGAATAAATATAAAGGAGACTATAAGAATATTAACTATAAAGTTTCAGATTTCTTTAGTTACAAAAATATTTGTAAAGTAAATAAAAATATAAAATTTAAAGCTATAACTGC
>MDSV01170902.1_pt1 | contig 11757 bp, 5 predicted proteins | sample 810851 | NCBI WGS metagenome assembly MDSV01 (sample SAMN05326640, study PRJNA326480) | marine metagenome | isolation source: seawater | place: Atlantic Ocean: North East | collected 2012 | reverse complement strand
TGTACTGATAATCGGTAAGCCGGTCTAGTTGGCTGATAATCAGAAAACTTCTGGTTGAAGAGGAATGCTATGCACACTGGAGGAATTAGTAGCAGTAGTAACAATAATAACTTGGCTCTTTGTTCCATTGATTGGAATAATTCGATGTGAAGGAACACGTTTGGACTTATCAAAAAACTAACCAGGCATAATAATCCTACCCAAGGAATAAGATTCTCCATTGAATTTTTGTTATATTTCAAGTACTCACATCCAAAATCTTGTAGTATCGATGCTAAATCGTATCAGGTTACTTTCTGCCTCACTTTTTAGTTCCTTAAAGAGGAGGTCACGTAAAGATTCAGATTCAACACCATATCTTAGTCCTTCGTTAAGCAGTTTCCTTAATTCGGATGTAATTGATAATAGTGCTGGAGGCCATTTGTCTATGTCATTATCGATCTCCAAAGCTGAGATTCGTTCAAGCAACTTTTCATCGTGATGCAAAAATTGTTCAGGAGACAGAAATAGCATTGGGTTACATGATCTAGAGATGATTTCAACCAATTGTTCCACTTTGCCTAGAAGAGGAGACTTTTCTACAGCATTAAAATTCGAGTAGTTTATCCCGTCAATGAGAGGATAGTAACCTTGAGTAATAGCCTCTTTTACAGCGCCAGTCATCGGATTAATGTCTTCAATGATGAAATTAACACTTAAAGAGCAATTATTTATTGGTTGGTTCAAAATTTCTATGCGATTGGATATCTGTTGATTCATTCTTTTACTGAAGTCAAGTTTATAGAGGGCGTTTAAGAAACAAAATCGTAATGATTCATTAGTAAATTGAATCTTCTCGAGACTGAATCGGGTTTGAGTTTTCGAAGCAATTTTGCACTTTATGATAATGTTGAATCCATAGAATGAATCTTCTGATGTAAGTTTCGATGAGCATTCAGGAATGACTTCCTGAGCGCTGTCAAGAAACTTGAGTTGAAATTCATCGTGGGTAAATAAATTGACGTCTGATGAACAATTTCTACATGTTCCGTAAGTTCCCTTTTTCAAACATAGTTCAAACATGTGAGCCATAGTTAAATTGCTTTTGTTTAGTCCTAAACTGAGAGATTTGGATTCAACATTTTCCTGTTTTTCACTTTTGGAATCTGTTAGTGAAGTTGAATCATTAATTAGTCTAAAGTTTGAACAATTATTTACTTCGTCATATATTCCGTTTAGCCAACGATTATTTCTTGACTGATGATTTGTTCTTATGTTCTCTGATGTGACATACCAATCGATCACTGATTTCGAAAATTGTGTTCCAATTCTTTTGTGCCGATCTCTCATCGTAAAGTGTTTGGAAGGGTCTAAAACACCAGATACCAACGAGTCGAAGTAGTCCAGCTTCTCACGCGCAGAGGCTGTCTTAAACATGTTTAAGTGCATTGATCGAAACAAAGTAAAACAAATTTGAGATAATTCTGTGGTATCTAGTCTAGCTTCGTTCATTGTTGCCCCCCCAAGAAAGTAACAACTAGATTTAATGCCATCGTTACTCCAACAACAATTCCAGATCTTCGGTCAATCAAATCTTGTTGAGATAGGGATGGTAAAGCATTACCATTTTGTCTTAATGAGGTCTTCTTTAGTTGAATAATTAAATGCCGAATAATTCTATCGAAGACAACATCTAATTTTTCTAATGATACCCTGTTAATTTCACTGTTGATTAACAAATTGTGCAAACGATCGTGTATTTCAATGAATTTTTCTGTCGGTGTTTGACAAAATATCTCATAGTCATCAAGTCGATTTTCAATTATATCTGACATTTTGTGTTTAAGCACGTCACCTCTAGGAACCTCAGCTCCATCTGGCTGTTCTCCTACGATAATCTCATTCAAAACAATAGAAGATGTTGTGCAGAAACTTTGGATTGAACTAACGACTCTCTGTCGATTGAAAATGGTCTTATTTGAGTTCAATTTTGTTAGCATAGTCCAAAATGACGCTAAAATTTGGCTTGTGAGATTCAACCTTTGTGATAATTTTTCAATTGAATTTATCAGGTACCATTCTAATCTTAGTTGGGATATTTTTTTGTTATCATCAAGAAATGCTGAAATAATTCTCGATGCGACAATTTGTAATTCGACGTGAGTCCAGATATGAGAAGCGCTTGCTTTCCGCAAGTCTTCAGACGAAAACATGACTGAAAATGCCTTTCTTTGATTTGTATAAGTGGATAAATTAGTATGAATTTCAAGTTTGTTGGATCTGAGCGAGTCAACTAGATTGGAGATAAAAAAGTCTGTCAAAGTATTCGTTTTCAATAAGGTCATTCCATAATTAATTTTCTGAAGACCTTGGCTTAATTGGTGGAAGTTTTCATGATTTGGTACAACATACTGCGGTAAACGGTCATCATCCTTTTTAAGAATAAGAAAACTTCTTTCATGGAAACTAATTGTGTTGTAATGCTCGGTGAAAGCCTTGAACCTTACTTGTCCTAAAGAATTGGAAAGAGATCTCAATTTGTGAGAATTCTTATCATGGGTCGTACTTTCCTCCACAGGAACTTGTGATAGGCTTAATTCATGTGGTTCAATTAATACAATCTTATCTGATCTATAATATTGTGAAAATATTGATTGAACGGGTATCCACTTATCATTGCTAATTGATGTGTTCTTGGTCAGGTGAACATAGTGAATAAGAAGGAAAATTGGAGAGAAAAAGGTTATTATCCTCAAATATGATAAGTATCCAAAAGAAATATACATCACGAAGAACATCAATGATGTGAATAAAATTAACACCTTAGAGACTGTGATGGCAGTTGCGAATATTTCATAATTCCATACGTGTTCTTGAATTAGAATGAAGACACAAACCAGGCCGTACAGCACCCAAATAATAGTTTCATCAGTCTGATGCCCATAAAAAATCGAAACTAAAAATGTATAAGCGTAAAAAATCAGGGCAAATAAATCATAGTTTGAGTTGTGACCAGATTTTTTGAGAACTGAAATCCGAGACACAAAATCACTCTCTTTTTGAAAGTAAAACCTCTTTTGTTTGGGACCACACTTTCTCGAATTCTGGATGTTCTGAAAACTTCAAAACAAGTTTATCTTTTTTTGAGTCCGACAGAATTATTCCTATCGATTGGCGAAGATTAAGTCGAACGAATGTTCGCAAATCTTTTTCTGGAACGAGTCCATTACGATAGTATTGGCTTCGCATTCTTGAGATTCGTCTATTAAGTTTAGCTGACTTGGATCTGTTTAGTCTTTTGAAAACAATCTGCTTCCTGAGTTGATTGATTAATTGCGATGGTTTAATCATTTCTATCCACAGGCCTAATACACTCTTCCTTTATTCTGTGAACAATATCTGTGACCAAATCTTCAACTTCCCTCAACGAAAATCTAGATTTCATATGAATCATTCTTGAACTTCTTCCCAAATTGACATGATGCTATCAGTAACTTCTTCGCCCATCATCGAACTGTTATGCATTGCCTCAAGCATTGTTTCGATTTTCGTGATGTACTCCTGGGTTGCGTTTGACATATCGACTAAATTATCGTAAGTTGTTGGTCGATTGGAGCCTTCTTTCACTTCTTTCCAGAATCGCTCTTCATTATACAATCTTCTAAGGCTATTTGAGTCTCTTGCGATATCCATTTGTTTGGCTCCTAATTTTTGATGTAGCACAGTTGTCTCGACTTGAATTGCAATATTTTTTGCTCCCTTAGATTTCTTGGCTAGAATTCCCTTGTAGGCTTTTTCTAGCTCAGCCACGATTGCGTTGATCTCCTTTTTTGTATCCTTGTGTTCGTCTTCTCTGCGTTGAATCGTCTTTTTAAGAGCATTACTCTTTTCTGTTGCCATTTGGATGCGATTTTTAACGCTTTTTTTGAAGGTATTTGTAATATCCTTATCAGCATCTGGGAGTTGTATGTCAGCAAGGAAGACAGCGTCAAGTATTTCTGGTGATTTATTTCTAAATGAGGTGAGGGCGGCGTTCATGATGTAACCAAAAAGTGCGCTTCCAGCAGCAACGGAGGAAATTATTGCGATATCCATAGATGATGCTGGAGCGGGTACATTAAATAGGTTCTTATTCCGATATTCTTGAAGTGTACCAGAATCAATTTCCAGTCCATAACACCTTATCTTTTACGAGGGAAGAGATTATCGCGGTATCTTTTCCAAACTACAATAATTAGGAAACCTACTGAAAGTGAGCCGATAATTAACCAAGAATTGTCGATTAATCCCTCTTTCACCCGAGGGTCTTCCATGCCTGTAGTTGAAAAATTGGTTAAATTATCAAAATACACAAACTTCCCTCTTTCATCATCGGCATAATTGCAATGCACGTCACAAGACAATAGCCGAATATTAATAGAATCATAAGTAATTGTTTGATCAATTGACTGAAGTTCTCCAAAGAGAATACTACAATCCGATTTTGTTAGTTCGCTTGAAGAGAACCAGTCAGGAACGCTAGATGGAAGCGGCTTGGATGGTGATTGGCCTATACACATGATTAATACAGTATTTTTTCCTAATCCACCAGTTTTGATAAACTCAAACTCAATTCCAACAGAATGGAGCCCATTTATGTCCTCCATTGAAGATAGACAATCGCTAATTTTCCCCCAGTCAAGAGCTGTATCCAAATAAGATGATTGTCGATCTTGAGTTATTTTGTCACACACATCTCCAGAAAAGTTGGGATCATAGTTTATTGAGTCATATTTCATGGAGATGATATTGCTCTTATCGTTCTGTTCGAATCGAAGGAACTTTTCACTTCCTGAGATTGGAGATTTGTAATGAATGGTAAATATAATTTCACGGAGGTTATAGAATAAGCCATACTTAGAATCGCTTTCGCTTGATGAAATGAAGTCCGACCAATTAGAGTCAGAATAAATCTTGAGGACATCATCTTGAAGTATGGCTGTTATCTTACAGTCTATATTGTCGTATTTATCTTCGGTTGGTCTGAGTGTGAAATTTTCCAAATCATATCCGTCTATTTGTGTAATTCTACCGCTAATTGAGCAATTTGCTTCCTCAAATCGATCTCTGAGCATTTGTCCATAAACATCCCTGTTCAAATTATCTACTCCTCCAAGAGAAACATCATATTCGATCATGAGCGCGAGGTCGACTAATCCATGTTCATGTATGTCTACCTTTGAAATCATAACACTATCATTGAAAGATGGATTGATTGAGCTTTCAAACTCATCTTCATTGACGAGATTGATAAATATCACCTCCGGATTGGTTGAGAATTTGGTGAAAATTGTCACTTTGTAGATCATTAGTTGACCGGCAGAATCACGAAGGACCTCTAATGGAATCACATTATCTAATTCAGAGTCAAATGGGCCATAACTGAGTTCATTGATGGTACTTGGTATGAATGATTGTTCCGTCCGAACTATGTACTCTGAAGAGAGGATATTGAGTCCTAAATCAATTTCAAGACTGTTGTCTGAATTGAGTTCATTTTTGTTATACAGGCACAGATAATGCTGTTCTGCATTATTATTTTCAACAAATCCAGGATTATCGGAACACAATTTTGTAGAGGAAATCGTTGGCTCAATTGATATTTGACCCGTGTATATGATGCCCGTACTAATGTAAATCGAATGAGCTGCTGCAGATGATATTCTGAGGTCAAGCGTCGTATTTTGAGGGGATATAGATTCTGAATTGGTTTCAATCTCAAGAGTCCATGCACCGCCGGCGTGGCTTAAGCTCCAATTAGCTGCATTCGTGATAATGTGTGGTCTGTGATGATTATGAATTACTACTGTAAATTTACACGTCTCACAAATCAAAGCTACTTCATTTGTTCTTGCTGGATGTGTGGGGTAAATAATGTGTTCTTCCGATTGAAGGCCGCCTAAATCCACAAGAAGTTGCTCTGTAGTTTGATATGCTCTTCCCAAGTCATCTGTGCCAAAGTATGTCCAATTCCAGTAGCCCTCATTTGATGGTTGGAATGGGAATGGATATGATCCAATGTCAATGCAAGGAATGTTATTGTCAACATGACATATCTTACCCGTTGTTGAGACGAGGTTGCTGTAATCTTCGCTCGGAGGTATTTCAACATTCAACGAAACATTACCTTTTACCAAGTAATCGTACTCGAAGTAAGGGGATTCTCCACAGTCGAAATTGTCTTGTGAACATGTACTTTCAGATACGTCAATATTTAGATTCGGTTGGATGAAGAATCTGAAGATCTGTCGAGATTCTCGATTTGAGGAGTCAATCAATGAGACTGTAATGTCATGAATTTCCCCCGTTGTGAATTGTGAAAGGTTTAGTTTAACTGAATGGGTGGAGGATAGTTTTAATCCGTTATACTCTACAGTCACCTCAATAGGATTGTTTGTATCATCATTCCCACCAAAATCAAGTGTGCATGTTGGGAGAAGAACGGTTATTGATTTGTTACCAAGTGGGCAACTGCTTTCAATGACTAAATCTGGAGGCAAATAGTCAATTTCCACAACTTCTTGCATGATCTTCATATTGCCAGCAGAATCTACACTCTCAAGAATTAAAGTGAAGAAATCACCGCATGATTGGATATTTAGCTCGGATTCAGATATTGAAATCGAGCTTGTAAAGTAGAATGCGTAATTATCTCCGCTTTCACAAAGGATCTCTGCAAGACTTGACACAGAAGAATCATCGTTAACAGAAATTCTGTATGTTCCATTTGAATGCATAATGTTTTTCTTACCAAGTAAGTTGCCGATTCTGTCAATACCTTCGAGTATAATTTCGGGCTCAATCCGATCGACGAAAACGGTTATGATTGTCGAGTTTACATTTCCGAACTCATCCTCTACATTTATTGTAAACTCAAGAACAGTCCCATGTTGAAACGCCTCCAACTGGAATGTGAAGTTCCCTTGTATTGTCGTGGTTGAAATAGGATTTGTTGAGTTCCTCGCCAATAAACTAATGTTGCCATTTACAGCTAAATCATCTATGATCTCGCAAGAAAGAATATCTGCTGAATTAATGTAATGGTCGTTCCCTAATGTATCTCCATCAATGCCAGATGTGCATGTTATTTCTGGTGCAATATTGTCAAGATTGATTTGATATGTTATTGAATAAGTGTTCCCAACACTATCATAGGCTTCAATTTGAAAAGTTGGCCCGAAAATGATTGAGTAAAATTTTACGGCTTTACTCGCAGAATTTGCTGCTTCATATGTCTGAGATTGGCTGTAATGAGATACTGTAATGTAATCTAGGCCAGAACCGCTATCAGAGCAGAAAATCGTTATTTCCGATAGTGAGTGGAGATGAATTGTATCGTCGATTTCTATGCCACTTGTTGTACATGTAGGGGAAACATCATCTTCAACTATAGAATATGTCTGATTTCTCATATTTCCTATTGTATCTGTCAACTCAAAGCGTATTTGTCCTTGTCCAGAAATTCCGCTCACTGATATATTCCATCGGTTATAGCTTATTTTCGTACATGTCATCGTTCCTGTCGACGTGTAGCAGGTAAGTGATAACAGCAAGGAGTCGGGACTTGCAAATACGAAAGAACCGCTTTGGTCAACGAATATGGTATTCCCTGTTGTATAAGTCTGTACATTTTCAGAAAGTGTGGCGGGATCAATTGTTGATTTACGAATAACTTGAACCTGTTCTAATTTTTTCCAACCCACACAATCTGTTAGTTCAATTGTAAATTGAGATTGATTCGATGATAATCCAATTGTTGCAACATTCTGATTTATGGATAATAATTGTCCATTAGAAATGCTGATTGAAGGTAGAGAGGGACAAATTGTTTCAAAAATTTCAACATCGATTGTTACATTTCTGTTTGAGACATACATCGTATTAATCGTACTGTTGTAATTAATTGTTGTTGAATTGCGAATTAGAAGTTCAGGTTGACTTCCATCCAGATATATCTCTGTGAACGTTCTTCCTTCATATCCTAACTCGGATGTTGCGATGATTTCAATTGAATAGAATCCTTCTGTCAGGTTAAATTGAGTGAGTCCAGAACGAATTGTTGTTGATTGGTATAGATTCCCATTAGCATAAATTTCAACAGAACGAATACCTTGACTTGAATTGGATTGATACAGAATATTGTTACCACCTAATTTAGAGACATTTCCTGCATTGTTACGATATGAGGCATTGACTATGACATCGTTAGCCTTGAAATATACATCCCACGATTGGTCCAAGGAATTTCCAAGTTCATCAATGTAAGAACATCTTACTATTCCTGAATTATTTTCCCATAAGACGACATTCATTGTATTAATTGTAGCCATTCCATAGGGTACTGTAACGGTTAGATTTGTTGTAATAGTATGATTTGTTAAGCAAGAGAATGTTGAATAATTTGAGGCGAAAACGGTTGTACTGTTCACTTGGATGAAATTCATTCCCGTTAGATATGCCGGTTCATGAGAGCCTACATAAGAGGTATTGATGCTACTTCTTGCCATTCTGCCAACTTCATTCGTCGCAACTATCTCAATCGTAATTGGATAATTTGAGTCCTGTTGAAGGCCACAGGTATTTTGACTGAGAATTGTTGAAGCTGTTATTGATCCGCTGTAATTCTCCAAATTAATCATATTAGTGACCCCGCAAACTACTCCGGATGAACTAATATTCAAACTAAATTGAGATACATTGGAGAATGTTTCTTGCATGTTGAAACTAATTGTTGAATTTATACCAACATTTACACTTGCTGGTAAAGTAAGGTTTACATTGGGGTTTGTTGAATCTAGTATGATTGTGATTTGCTCCGACATAGTGTTCCCAATTTCGTCTGTTAATGTTGCATTTACTGTATGTTTACCATCTGCGTTTGCATATATCTGGCTGCCTGAGACAACCTGGCTCAGAGTGCCATCTAAAACAATCTGGTAAGGCAATTCGGACGCTATACTCAAATTGACATATCCAGGAGTTTCAAGTGTGTAAAAATTAACGGTAAGTGATGGAGCAGTCTTGTGATATCTGAGGTTGTACGTTCTCTGATTCGTGTTTCCGAACAGATCTGTGCCATTCAATACAATTGTGACGTTTTGGTTGGAAGAATAAAGCGGTACATCCCAATTGACGATGGTTTGGTTTGTCCAACAAGTACTTCCTGTCAAGCCTATGATTTGCAGGCAAATTTCACTCATCTGTTCTGAACCTTCAATCGAAAGATTTGACCAAGGGCTAATGTAATGTCCACTTGTATTGACTGAATTTGATGAATTTATCACGGGCGCTATAACAGATGAATCGACAGAAAAAGTTTGATTATAGAAGAAGATTTCACCTGTAGAAGTTGTAGCATATACTGTGATATAGCCTTGCTGACCATGTGAAAAATTCGTTATTTCCCACATGAAGAATTCACAGTTTGAGGTGCACGCAGTTACACTGGAAGAGTAATTTGATACGTTGACAATCACCGATTGTATCGGATAATTATCTGTGATGTTGACGTTTATTTTATTGCTAGGAGAGGAGACGAGATTATTGAAACCGAGCAACATCAATTGAGGCGTAATCAGGTCTCTCGTTATGTTGATTACACTCGTTACCTCGTTTCCTACACAATCCAAAACAGTCATTTCAAAAATCTCGTAATTGGTTACACCATTTGGCATCGCAATTGTTACGTAACGATCTGTTGTCGTTGTTACACTGTTCTGATTCACCGTAGAAGTAATCGATACATTTCCACACGGCGACGTACTGTAGGTGACAAGAGCACTCGAACCATTGGAAAGGACCATTCGATTTACAGAGCGTACCCCTGGTACATCGAGTAACATGAATTTCCCTAGATTTTGTGTTGATGTCGTATTGGTTCCATTGACATAATGCTTTATCTCAAACTCAAGTTGAGAACCTGATGCAATTCCCGAATAGATTGAATCCCATGATTCGTTATCGAGAACAAGAGATTGCGTAGCACTTGTATTGGACTGATACACTAACTGACCATTCAATGATGCTGAAAATTGAATCGTGCCTACGGAATACATCGGCACAATTGTTAATTCGGAAAGGGATTCAGAATCCGTGGTGCCGTTTCCAATATAATTTACAGTTGTAGTTTCAAGGATGTAGCTGCTAGTTACATTCATTGTTCCAAGGTCCTCAATGAACGTATGGCTCTGCCAAACTGAACTGTTTTGATTTCCGTGCAGATCTGTGCATGATACCTTGAATCGGACTTGTTGTGTCATGTTTTTGTTTGCAAAGATGTCGCCAACCAGATACGTTGTATTCTCGTCTACCGTTACGGAGAAATCTGAGTTGTACGAACCGTTCACCGTCAACTGGGCTATGCTCTGTGGATTAGCATCATTGCATGTGACAACCAATTCTGAGTCATCAAACACGTGTCCCTGAATTTCTGATACTTCCACGTTTGGTATTGGTAAGGAAAAGTCTGCATTGATTGAAAGATTGACCCAGTCAGATGGATTGCCTACATTATCGACATACCGGCAAGATAAGTACTGTTGAGCGCCATCTGTGAACAAATTATCGGCAAACGGATGCACGAACAGACTTGACTGATACGTCGAATTCTTGCTGCCAGAATTTGAAATACATTCTAGGTGAGACACTCCTGATTGATTATCTGTGCCGCCACTGAGTTCAAATTGACTCAGTCTCCCGACCCGGGCTGAATGTTGCAAGGAAACACTTGTCCCATTACTGCTATGCCGAATATTTGGTGTTGTTGGCTTTTGGTCATCTATCGTGAACAATATTTGAGTTGTGCCGCACTGTACTTGACTGCAAGATGATATTTCGAGTCGATAATCTCCCGAACTAAAGTTCGTCAAGTCGATTTCATCGCTAGTCGTATTACTGTCATGAGTTACGTTGATATTCTGCCTGAACAGTGTGTAATTCATACTCCCATTGCCATTACCATTACTTCTGTAATTGATTATAACAGTCGTTTGATTATCGACATAGAAGTTGCCGGATGGAGCAAGATAATTTGTTCCATTTCTAAATACGACATCTGCAAAAGGTGAATAACGTGTGAAAAATAGTCCGGATACATTTAATGATTCTTCATTACCGAAGAAGTCACTGCACGTGTATTTTATCTCTAAGCCTCCATAATCGAAGAGGTTCAGTTGAGAAATCATAGGCTGTGATCCATTCAGGTGGATTGTTCCACTTGAAACAGAAGAATTGTTAAAATGTATATATTCGATTCTCTTTGTTGTAGCTCCCGATGCATCTTGGCAAGTATATGCAATCGAAGAATTCAATCCTAATCTATCCCCGGAGTTCGGGCTGGTAGAAATTGAAGGTGCTTTTCCATCAGTCACGAACTCAATAGTTGACCAATTTCCAAGATTACCGACTCTATCTACCGGTCGACATGAAAGAGAGTTATTCTGTTCTACTCCAACTTGTCCAGATAGATTGATGAGATTGCCATAAACTGTTTGAACACTGCCGTTATTGAATGAACATTGAGCATAAGCATATCCTGCTTCAATAGGGTCATCGCTGAGGTTTCTGAGACGTAATTGTGGCTGGTTGTCGGTATATGTTATCTGTCCAATATTTTGCGATTGTGTGATTACAGTATAATCTATCTGTGTTGCAATCATCGAATCAACAAGATAGGTGTAGACATCGACTGCCGTTCGTCCGTATGCATCAGTTGTTGTCACGTTCAACCACACTCTTCCA
>MDSV01216216.1_pt1 | contig 11758 bp, 12 predicted proteins | sample 810851 | NCBI WGS metagenome assembly MDSV01 (sample SAMN05326640, study PRJNA326480) | marine metagenome | isolation source: seawater | place: Atlantic Ocean: North East | collected 2012 | reverse complement strand
ATGCTTATGAAACTGGTGATCACTTACTTTTTAGTTTTCATGGCCTACCCGAAAGACAGTTGAAAAAATTAGATGAATCCGGTGAGTATTGTTTGATGAAACCGGATTGCTGTGAAAAGAAATCAGAATTTAATCAGTTGTGTTATAAATTTCATTGTACTCAAACAGTGAGAAAAATTATGGAAAAATTGAATACGGAAAAACCTCATACTATTTGTTTTCAAAGTAGATTTGGAAGAGATAAATGGGTAGATCCTGACATTTTGGATGTGCTACAAAATTTTGCAGATGACGGAGTGGAAAATGTCACAGTAATATGTCCTTCATTTGTTGCTGATTGTTTGGAAACTTTAGAAGAAATTTCTATAAGAGATGATGAAATCTTTAAAGAAATGGGGGGCGGAAAACTAGAATTAGTACCATCATTAAATGTTAGTAATGATTGGGTAGAAGGATTTGCTGGGTTTTTAAAGAGAAATTCATGAGTAATATTAAGGCTCTTTTTTTTGACGTTTTTGGTACTGTTGTTGATTGGCATGGTTCTGTGCAAAATGAATCTAAAATTTTTTCACTGAAAATTTCACAGGAATTTGACACTTTTTTATTTACAGATAAATGGAGATCTGGATTTAGAAGATTGCAATCAAGTGTTGCAAATGGATCTAGAGATTATTTAACAATGGATGAAATTCACATGGAAATACTTGAAGAGTTGATAGATGAATTTAATCTTAATGGTATTTCACTTGAAGATAAACAAAACTTTAATCAATCTTGGCATAGATTAAATCCATGGTCAGATTCAATTTTTGGATTAAATCAATTAAAAAAGAATAGAATTATTTCTACGTTATCTAATGGGAATCTTTCCATGCTAAATAAATTATCTAAAAATGCTCAACTACCATGGGATTGTGTAGTTTCTACGGAATTTTTTGGTACATATAAACCCAATAAAGAAGTTTATTTAGGTGCAGCAAACTTATTGAATTTGCCTAATGCTCAAACTATGATGGTAGCTGCTCATGCCTATGACTTAGATGCTGCTAAACTGACGGGAATGAAGACTTGTTATGTCTACAGGCCTGATGAGTTTGGAGTTGGCAAAGGAGAAGATCCTGGTGATGTGTCTAGGTTTGATTTGGTAGTGAATGGATTTGATGAAATTGAACAGGAAATTGTAAACAAATATGAATAAAAAGCTTTATTTCCCTATCGTACTTACGATTGCTTATGTAGGAATAATTGTAATGGCTAATAGGGCTATTCAGACATGGGGTGTAGTAGAAATCGGGTTTGGGTTGATGGCTCCAGCAGGAGTATATTTTGCTGGACTAGCATTTTCTATTAGAGATGGTCTACACGAGACCGCAAACCGTAACTGGATTATTTCAGCAATTTTGATTGGTTCTATTGTTTCATTTTTGATTGAAGGTGATTATGCAAGCACTATTCCTGGAGGAGTGATTCCTTTGGCTTTCGCTAGTGGTATAGCTTTTTTGTTTTCTGAATTTGCTGATTATGCAGTTTATGCGCCTTTGAGAAAAACAGGCAAAATACTTGCTTTAATTGCTTCAAATGTAGTTGGTCTAGTTTTAGATTCTATTTTGTTTTTGTATCTAGCCTTTGGTTCTTTAGAGTTTTTGGATGGGCAGGTTGTTGCAAAAGGCTATATGACAATTCTAGTTGCCATATTTATGATTCTTTTAGGAAAACAGATTAATAAGTTTTATAAGTCTATAGTTGGCGATTAGTTTTTAGATTTTTCCCCTTCTAATCCTTCCGTTTCCATGACTTTTGCAGCGCTTTCATGCTGTTCTACATTTTTGAATCTCGCATCTTTTGCTCTTAACCAAGTATCTCTATTATTTATCACAAAATTGTATGAGTCTCTGTAATCATCTAGCATAGAATTGATTTCAGGGATCACATATCTAGCAACTAAGTCCCAACTTTTTTTCGTATTAGCACGATTAGCCCAATCATGAGCGAAACCTATTACAGCACCAAATCCTCCAGTGATTTCAAGCATTTCTTGGATCTTCTGAATCAAATCATCAGGGGTGCCAATGACTGCAGTACTATCTTCTGAAAATGCAGTAGCATCAATCGCCTCATCAGGAGTTTTGAAAATTTTCCCCTCAATCGGGTTAAGGGCAGCGGTGCTATATTCGTTATTATGTTTGAATAGTCCTTCTTTTGCCTCTTCTCTAGCTTGGTCTCGTGTTTCTGCTATATGCCAACTCATTAGTACTCGCCAGTTATCTCTTGAAACTTGATTTCCATGTTTTAATGCCGATTCTTCTGCAAAGCCCCATTGTGTTGCTAAAGATTTGAGTCCTTGTGAAGCCATCCCACCAATAGATATTACTCCGGTTTCATATTTTCCTGACATAGTCATTCCTGAAGGAGTAAATGTTGAGGCTACAACAAACTCCATATTTTCTTGTAATGGTCGTAATTGTAATTTTGCATCTTTTAACGTGAACCATTCAGACTCATAAGAGAATCTTTCACCTGCAAATAGTCGTTTAATTACTCCTATAGCTTCATCTTGTCTTGACCTTAAAAGCATAGGGTCTAATCCGATAGTATGGGCATCAGATGGTAATGCTCCAGGGCCCGATCCGAATAGGACTCTTCCTCTTGATTGATAATCTAACTGCACTAACCTTTGAGCTACCATAAAAGGGTGGTGGTAGGGTAGTGAAATGACTCCTGTTCCTAATTTGATTCTTTGTGTTCGTTCTGCCACAGCTGCTAAAAATAATTCCGGAGAAGCAATTACCTCCCATCCTGTGGAATGGTGTTCTCCGCACCAAAATTCGTCAAATCCTAAATGGTCTAAATGTTGGGCGAATTCCAAATCACTTTGGAGTTGCAGTAAGGGATTTTCTCCAATAGGGTGGTGAGGTGCAAGGAAAGTTCCAAATTTCATTTTAGTCATTATTTTCTCTCTTTGTATTACGTAATATGAGTATACGTTTTAAGAAAATAATATTCTAGATGGTGGAGACGGGGGAGGGTCGAACTCCCCGTCCAAAAGATACCCCAGCAAGGATATACTACAGGCTTATCTGATCGTTAATTTCGACTGCTCAAGCATCGATCAGCAAACGCTTGATGCAGACTATCCGATAGTCTTTAGCCAGAAATATCGGCTTCAAACTGGCTGCACCCCGTCTATTGTCGCCCTTTCCCACCCTTCGGGGATCGGGAGTGAAGGACGTAGCCGCATTAAGCGGCTAGTGCTAGCTCTTTGTTGCCAGTTACTTTTTTTGTCACTTTTTAACGAGGTAGATGACATCCCCGACCTGCAATCCTGCGGTGACATCCTCTGTCGAATCCGCGCGTCCCCAAGGCTAACATTCTAACATTATTGGCTAACATTAATCATATATTGATGTATCGACTTTAATGATACTGGTGACTGACTATAGATTCATATACAATCACTAAAATTATTTTTCGGAGAATCTGATGCCAAAATTTGATGCAAATATTTCGATGATGTTTAACGAAGTTGATTTTTTAGATAGGTTTGAATTAGCTGCAAAAGCTGGGTTTTCAGGAGTAGAGTTTTTGTCTCCATATGAATATGAGGTTGATGAAATTCTAGATAGATTGCAACAGAATAATCTTTCTCAAGTTCTTCATAATCTTCCTGTTGGAAATTTTTCAGCAGGAGAAAGAGGGATTGCATGTTTGCCTGATAGGATTGATGAGTTCAAATCATCTGTTGATCAAACTGTTAAATATGCTACGAAACTTGGAGCACCGCAGGTGAATTGTTTGTCTGGAATTAAGCCAGAAAATGTTTCGGATGATCTTGCGGAAGAAACTTTAATAAATAATTTGAAGTATGCTGCACCAATTTTGCAAGAAGCAGGTGTTAAATTAATTGTTGAAAGTATCAATACTATTGATATGCCAGGATTTTTTCTTACAAACACTTCTCAAGCATTATCTTTGATTGAAAAAGTAGATCATCCAAATTTGTTCATTCAATACGATATTTATCACATGCAAATTATGGAAGGTGATTTATCTCGTACGATAGAAAATAATTTGCCTATGATTAGTCACATGCAATTAGCGGATAATCCGGGTAGACATGAACCTGGAACAGGTGAAATTAATTATAATTATTTATTATCATTTATTGATGAAATTGGATATGACGGATGGATTGGATGTGAGTATATTCCTTTGAAAAATACTTTAGAGGGATTAGATTGGATGAAAAATTTTAAGTAGGAGTTTATTTTGCCTAAAGTATTAATTATTCATGGGGCCGGTATTAACATGAGAGGTAAGTTTCAGGTTGAAATTTTTGGAACTGCAACAATGGAAGATTATTCTAAACAGATTCAAAAATATGCTGATGAATTAGAAATTGAAATTGAAATTTTCCATTCTAATATCGAAGGAGAGGTGATAGATAAGTTTTATCAATCACATATAGATGGATTTGATGCTGCAATAATTAATCCAGCGGGATATTCTAGCGGTCATCCAGCTTTGGTGGCAGCTATATCTCAAGTAGAATTTCCAACCTTGGAAGTTCATATATCAAACCCTGCAGCTAGAGGGAATAATTCTGAGATTTCGCCGGTTTGTAAAGGTGTAATTACGGGTTTTGGATTGTATGGATATTACATAGGTCTAAAAGCTATTAAAGAATTAGATAAAAAATAGGTGAATTTATGAAACAAATATTTATGTTAATTCCATTATTAATAATTTTATGTTTCTCTATAGCTTGTCAGCAAAACACTCAAGAAATTGATTTGTCCGAACTAAAAACCTACGAAAACCCTCCATCAATGACTATAGATCAAAATAAAGATTATCAGGCAGTTTTTTATTTAGAAAAAGGTGGAACTTTTAAAGTTGATTTATTTGAGAAAATTACTCCCATTACGGTAAACAATTTTGTTTTTTTGGCAAACGATGATTATTACGACAACACTTCGTTTCATAGAGTAATCGATGATTTTATGGCTCAAGGAGGAGATCCTACTGGAACAGGCGCAGGTGGACCGGGTTATTATTTTGAAAACGAGTTTGATCCTGATACAAGGCATGACTCTGCAGGGATTTTATCTATGGCCAATAAAGGTATGCAAATGGGTAAAGGGACTAATGGAAGTCAATTTTTTATCACATTCAAAGCATTACACCCTTTGGATGGATATGAAAGTACGACTTCAGACAAATTGAAAAATTGTAATATGCCCATGACTTCTTGCCACACAGTTTTCGGTAAAGTCATTGAAGGGATGGATGTAGTAAATAATATTTCTCGAAGAGATCCATTAGTTGCAACAGAACTTGGAGATATAATCAAGGATATTGAAATCAAAATTATAAATTAATCTGTTGTTTTGATATTTGTGACAAATTGAAACAGTCTTCCTGATGTTCCTATCCAATCACCATCTTCTAAAGAAGAAGAATTAATAATTGGTTGAGAATCTATTCTGATTGTAGGGGAATCTTCTGATACTTCTATTTTTACTAAATTGCCTTTAAATCTTAATGTGATTCCTGCTAATTCTTGTAATTCTATTTCAGATCCTACTATTTTATCTCTATGTAAAATTCGTTGAATTAGAGTTTTTTTAATCATTCCGAAACTTACTATTAAATTATCTTTTTCATCTTTTAAGTGTCCATATGGATGTGTTTGAAAATTCCTATAAATTATTGCTGCAAAAACTATCAGTGCTAGTAGTGAAATTAATACCGCCAAAACTATTATGGCAATTGTTAAGGTAGAGAACGCGGTTGGGATTTCAATAATTTCAATTTCAAAATTTTGAGCAGGAACTTCATAAATTCTTCCTGCGTAGTCGATATTCATACTAAAAGTAATCATACTTTTACCAATTTCTTGGGGAGTATAAATTATGTCATACATTGCTGACTTTCCATCAGTAGAACTTCTTCTCGGAATTAAATTGAATGATTCAGAAATTTGATTAGAGTTAGTTAGGATTTTTGTATTTATAGAATTTTGGTTAACAGGATAAGGAGTACTGCCGACTGAAATATATAGAGTTCCTAAATTTGTTTCGCTACCGATATTGATGGTTGATATATTCAATTTTTCAAAATTTATCTTTGGAAAAAAAATAGATTCAAATTCATAATTTGAAATTAAACTAGATGATTCGTATCCTTTCCATGTCATTTGTAGGGAAATTTTATGGATTCCTAAAGAATTAATTTTAGGGATTTCTAATGAGTAATATCCATCATTTTTTATTGCGTCTGATTTCAATCCGTCATCATTCATCTGATAAAAAGTTTCTATTCCATTAGGATCGATTATGGATAATTGAATGGAAACTTCGGTGCCTAGCTTAACCATTAAGTCTTCTTGATCACTTATAAATGCGATTAAGGATAGAGGATCATTAATCGCATTTATGTTATTTAAATTTAGTAATTCAATTTGATATTCATATAAAGATTGAGAAAATGCTTCTATTTCACCTTCAAAATTATTAATTTCTACACTCCATTTACCTGGAGTTGGATTTTTTATTTGCCACACAATTGCATAAGGAGTCTCAGTTACAGATGATTCAGTTCTATCTCCAGCTGAGGTTTGCATTCCTGAAGGATTTTTTAGTCTGAAAGATCCTCCGGGTTTGTTTTTATAAAAAAATAAATTTATTTCTTTAGTTCCAGGAGCAACCAAAATTTCAGAATTGTAAATTTGTTTTTCAGTGATATTCAAATTATCTAGATTGATTAATTGACCTGAACTCCAAAAATCCTGTGAAATTACTTCAGAAAACATCTTAATCATATTAGGTAACGAAAAAATAAATTTTCCAGAGAGAGTTTTCTCAGCGTATCGGTCAAATAAAATTGTAATACTCTCGTCAGCATCTTTTAAAGAAATCCCATGAACTTCCCAGTTTTTATTTTTATAAAGGTTAGCTACTGGGTCTACAAATTCTCTTAACACATCTTCAGGATTTGCATTTGACATGAGTAAAGGGATTTGGCTTCCACCCATTAAAATTATTTTTGAATCATTACTAGCAAATTCTGATTGAAGAAAATTATATGAATTTAATAAACTCTCATTAATATCCAAACTTATATTTCTTTGGTATTCATGATTTGAAAGAACACTTTCAATATCTTTGGATATTTCTAGAAAGTTATTATTAGATAAATATGGTCCTTGGGGTGTAATTTCTGAACTAGAAGAATCTAAAACTGAGAAATATAGTTTGTGATTATCATTAAGGATGGATGTAATTCCTATTAATGAATCAACTAAATTTTGATTTTCTAAATCTCCCTTGATTGCATTAATGTCTAAAAGAAACAAAACTATTGAATTATCGGTGTTTTCGCTCTGATTTGCATAAACTGTGGTTGTAGAAAAAAATATTAAAGTTAATAAACTTAGAATCATTACAGGTTTTGATATGATTTTGCTTGTCATAATGACACCAATTTTTTTCTTTGTCTAAAAAGTTTGTTCTAATAGACAATTTATAATAAGACTGATGCTATAGTGATTCAATTAGAATCTATTCTAATTTTCATGGTTGCTACAGGGAGTTCTGTTGATTAATTACAAAATTAAGTTTTTTTCGTGTATCACTATTACAGCTTTATTTCTAATATCAATTACATTGTCTTGTGATTCAGAAGGAGAAATTCAGGATGTGAATTTTGTCTCTGGGTATGTTGTAAATGTTGAGAGTTTGTCGTTAAAAAAACTTAAATCTTTTGAATTGATTGATCAAAAAGATCGAAAGATCTTCTTGATTGTTCAAGGTGATTTAGGGAAGTTTTCACCATCACATATGAGACAGCATATGCTGATTGGAGAACCCATTACAGTTAAATATTTTATTAAGGATGCTAAAAATATAGTTGAATCAGTGGAAGATTTTGAATAATTTAAGTAGTTTTTTTTCTGTATCTGAAACTTAAAAAAATAGTAAACACAACTATAATTCCAAATATAAACATGAAAAATATTCCAGCAGAAGAACCGGGTACTAAATTTTCTGAATGGATGTTACTCCCTGTAATTTCTATTGGGAAAAATATACTGTGCTCTACATCAGGTTCAGTTGAAATTCTTATTTCGCTTTCCCATGTACCTGCTTGATGTAAGGTTAAATTTGCTATGTATTTATCTAATGATTTAGGGGTGTTAACCGCTCGAGACATGTAAGCTTCTTCATCTTTTCTGACCAATACCTCGATTATTGCCTTTTCAACAGGAGAATTATCAGAAATATAACTAGGAAATATTTGAAATTGAATTGGTCCCACTACTGGAGTATTGGGTATCACTTTTACAGCAAGATTAAATTCGTTAATTGATCCTGAGTAAGACAATTGTTCGTCTTGGTTAGCATGAATTTGTGGTGAAAATGAATTACCTAATCCTGTGAGTAGAATTGATGCTACAACAGAATAAAAAAATAATTGGGTCTTCATCTTAGTCCTTATTTTGGTGGGCCCGGCTGGGATCGAACCAGCGACTAATCGGTTATGAGCCGACCGCTCTAACCACTGAGCTACGGGCCCTCTTTATAGTGAAATTTTCAGTACACTAGGAGATAATTGTCTTGTACCTAAGTAATTGAGTCAAGAATTTTGGTAAATTAAATGAAATTAAAAAATTATTTTGTACTTATAATTGTATTATTAGTTGGGACATCTATGACAGTTATTCCTGTTTTGATTCCAGAAAAACCATTAGAACTTACCAAGATTTATAAAATAGTTGATGAAAATTTTTACAATAACATTGATGTAGAAATCTCACAAAATATTATCAAAACTGATGCATTGGATGGTTCTGAAATTTATTTAGGTGAGAGTAAACATCCTACTGTTTTAATAGTTTTAGCTCATTGGTGCCCACATTGTAGGAATGAAGTTAGAGAAATTTCATCATTTTTTACAGATTCTGTAGATGATCAAGGAAATACAGTAATTGATGATGTGAGATTTATGTCACTAGTTACATCAATTCAAAGTGATAGGTCTAATTTCCCCCCACATGAATGGCTGTACAATGAAAATTGGGTATTGCCTACTTTAGTGGATAATCAAAACTCTGAAATAGCTGCTGCTTTGAGAATAAGATCTTTTCCCTCATATGTAATTTTTGATCAATTTGGATATATTATTGGTATGATTTCTGGAAGAATTGAAAAAAAAGGACTTCAAAATCTTATTCAGCAGATTAACGATACTGTTGGTAAAGAGAATCTATAACAATGGTGAAATATGCCGATTTCTAGCAAAATTTTAGATTTTATGGATAGAGGATCATGGATCCGTAAAATGTTTGAAGAAGGTATTGCACTTAAAAAACAATTTGGTGAAGAGAATGTTTTTGATTTATCTTTAGGTAATCCAGTCATGGAACCTCCTCAAGAATTTTTTGATGAATTGAAATCTATAGCATCAAAACCTATCAAAGGGATGCATAGATATATGCCTAATGCAGGACTGGAAATAACTAGACAAGCAATTGCTAGTGAATTGAATAAAGAGACTGGTTTTAATTTCTCTTCAAATCATATTGTTATGACTTGTGGAGCTGGAGGGGCTTTAAATGTGGTGATGAAAACACTTCTGAATCAGGGAGACGAGGTTGTGATTTTTTCCCCATTTTTTGTTGAGTATCAATTCTATGCTGATAATCATGGTGGAAGTTGTAAAATTGTGAATCCTGATGAGAATTTTCTTCCTGATTTTGAGTCTTTATTTGAAGCAATTAACAAAAAAACAAAAGCGGTTTTGATAAATTCTCCCAATAATCCTACAGGAGTAATGTATTCCAAGGAAATTCTAGAAAAAATAGCTCAAATTATTTCTGAAAAAGAAAAACAATTTGATTCTGAGATATTTTTTATAAGCGATGAACCTTACAGGAAAATAGTGTTTGATGGGCTAGAATATCCCCATATTTTTCAATTTCACCCTCGAACTATAGTTGCTACATCACACTCAAAAGATTTGGCACTTCCAGGGGAAAGAATTGGATATATAGCAGTAAATCCTGATTATACAAATAAGGATATTCTTATAGATGGATTAGTCTTTTGTAATCGAACATTAGGATTTGTGAATGCTCCAGCTTTAATTCAATATTTAATTGTCAATTTACAATCTGTCACCATTGATGTTTTAGAGTACCAAAATAAAAGAGATTTTATGTACAAAGAGCTTTCTTCAATAGGTTACGAAACTGTTCTACCTCAGGGAGCATTTTATATGTTTCCAAAATCACCAATTAAAAATGATGTTGAGTTTATAGAAATATTAAAAGAGCAAAATGTTTTAGCTGTCCCAGGCAAAGGTTTTGGATGTTCGGGGCATTTTAGGATTTCTTATTGTCTTGAGGATTCTACGCTTGAAGGGTCGATTCCTGGACTTAAAGCTGCTTTCAATAATATATAATTATATGGGTGATGTATCTTTTAATCCTATTCCTGTTGAGGGAATTAATACTGACTCACCTTTTTGAATTACTTTAGATTTAATTAATTTTTTTATACTCGCAAAAGCAGCAGCAGAAGTTGGTTCAATGTATAAACCTTCTTGATTCGCTAAAGCTAGTTGCCATTCGATTATTTCTTTCTCAGAAACTATTTCACATGTTCCATTGTTTTGTTGTATTGCTTTTACCATTTGATTGAGTCTAGGTGGAGTTGCTACTGCAATTCCACCAGCTATAGTTTTTGTTTGATTTACTGGATTCCAGGCTGTTTTGAAAATTGTTGAATAAATTGGTTGGATTGATTCGGTTTGTACTGCATGTATTTTAGGTATTTTGTGTATTTTGTTATCTAAAAACAATTCATGAAAACTTTTTAATGCTCCTAAAAATAGCGATCCATTACCTACAGGAAGAATTATATGTTCGGGGAAGTTTTCAGAATCATAAAAGTCTCTAAATATTTCATAACCGAAAATTTTTGTTCCTTCGATAAAATAAGGGCTTAAATTGTGTGAGGCATATGTGACCCCGTGATTTTCTGCAAAGGTAATAGCTTCTATTGTAGCTTGATCTCTAGGCCCTTCTACTAAATATGTATTGGCTCCATAAACCTTGATCTGGTTTATTTTGGCAGTGGGAGCAGAAGAAGGGGCAAATATATGGCTTCTAATTTGTGCTTTTGAAGAGTAAGCAGAAATTGATGCTCCTGCGTTGCCCGATGAATCTTCTGCAATCTCTTTAATTCCAGCTTTTTTTAGACAAGAGATCATTATTGAACTGCCTCGGTCTTTGAATGAACCAGTGGGGTTAAAGTACTCGAGTTTTGTAGATAATTTGATTTCAAGTTTGTCAGATAAATTATCTAATTTGATTGTGGGAGTATTTCCTTCACCTAATGAAACTATGCTTGCAGAATTAATTGGCAGTGGAATTTTGATAGAGTTAAGTTTTATTTTTGCATCTTCTAAAGAAATGTAATTTACATCAAATGGAGAATGACAGTCGGGGCAATTTAATTTATCACTTGAAGGGCATGTACGGAATTCACAAATTGAGCATTTGAAAAAATAATTTGATTTGTTCAATTTGATCTCCTGGAATATAAATTTATTTTATACGAAACCATGAAACATTTTAAAGAAACTTTTGGTAGGATTTATGAATGTTTAATAAAAAAAATCACGGAAGAGAACTTAGCGGCTTTTCATCTCAGAAAAAACCACTATTTTATGGTTGGTATATTGTTCTAGTTGGTTT
>MDSV01115590.1_pt1 | contig 11758 bp, 10 predicted proteins | sample 810851 | NCBI WGS metagenome assembly MDSV01 (sample SAMN05326640, study PRJNA326480) | marine metagenome | isolation source: seawater | place: Atlantic Ocean: North East | collected 2012 | reverse complement strand
CACCTAATAAAATATTTATTAATCCTAATCCTTTATTATTTAAAATAAATTCAGGATGATTTTTTTTATTTTCTTGTAATAATTTATATGCTTGAATAAAATCAAAAATAGCAAGAGTATAATTATTAAATTTCAACTGCATGAATGCAAACTGAAGATGAATCTCAGACTGAACAAATAAATAATACGGTGACGTATTATCAATTTCTTTTAAGGATTTTATTATTATACTCTTTTCTTTTAGTAAATTCTTATAATAAGTAAAATCATCTGAAACAATGACATTTACAAAATCCAAAAAATTCTGATTTAAAATAATGATCCCATTATTTGGATTTTCTCGTCTTTCATTATTTAATATTTTTTTGGCATCATTTAATTCTAAATTAATTATATGAGTATAAGTTTTTCTCATACTTTCATTCATATCAAATGAAGCATAAAGATTAGTACTAATAAAAAATATAAAAATGAAAATTCTCATAATAAAAAAGGGAATTCAAAAATATTAAATTCCCTTTTAAAAAAATTTTAAAAAAATTTAAAACATTGCAGAATCAATCATTATCCTACCGCAATGCTCGCAAACAATAACCTTTTTATGCATTTGAATGTCTAATTGTCTTTGTGGTGGTATTTGACTAAAGCATCCTCCACATGCATCTCTCTCAACAGAAACAACCGCTAATCCATTAGATACTTTACTTCTAATTCTTTTATAGGCATTTAATAACCTTTCATCTATCACCTTTTCAGCTTTAGCAGATTCTTTTATTAATTTACTTTCTTCTTTTTCAGTTTCTTTAATAATATCATTTAATTCTACTTCTTTAATTTTTAATTCTGCCTCTTTATCATCAATTTGTTCTTGACAAGCGGCTATTATTTCATTCTTATGTAGAATACTAGCTTCGTTCTGTTTCATTTTCTTTTCATGTAGTTCAATTTCAAGATTTTGATATTCAACTTCTTTAGTTAATGATGTAAACTCGCGATTATTTTTAATATTCTTTAATTGTTCTTCATACTTTACAATGGACTCCTTTGAAGAAGATATAGTGTTTTTATTCATCACTATAGAATCTTTTATTTGTTCTAATTCTTCGTTAAACTTTGAAAGTCGTGTATTTAATCCTTCAATTGAATCCTTCAAATCATCTATTTCTAGTGGCAACTCCCCTCTTACAATTCTAATTTTATCAATATCAGAATCAATTACTTGAAGTTTATGTAAAGCTTTAAGCTTTTCCTCTACTGAAATTGTTTTTATATTCTTTTTTGCCATCTATAAATAATTAATTGGATTTGTATTCACTTTTGATAATAGGATGGCAAATTTAGTAAATTTTTTGACAAGAAAATCATAAATCAAATCCTTTGTATATTGTTCGCTTTCATAATGACCAATATCTGCAATAATAATTTTCTTATCAGCATCAAAAAATTGATGATATTTAATATCTGAGGTTATAAATATATCTGCTTTATGCTTTTTCGCCTCTTCAATTAAAAAAGCTCCACTTCCCCCACATACAGCAACATATTTTATATTATCACAAGTAATAGCAGTATGTTTAATACATTTGGTGTTCATTGCCTTTTTTAATTCTCTAAGAAATTCGATTGACGCAACTGATTCTGTAAGTTCTCCTATAAGACCAGATCCTATTGATTTATTTGTGTTTGGAATTATATATATCTGATATGCTATTTCCTCATAAGGATGAATAGTTCGCATAGCACTTAAAATATTATTTTCATCTTTTGTATGATAAACAACTTCTATTCTAGTTTCTTTTTCGTAATGAATCTTTCCCTTTTCACCAACATATGGGTTAGATTTTTCTTTTGGATGAAATGTTCCTAACCCTTCGAATGAGAAACTACAACAATCATAATCCCCTAGCTTTCCAGCTCCTGCATGAAACAACGCCTCTTTCAATTCTTTACTTTTATTTAAAGGACAATAAACAACTAATTGTCTTAAAATATTTTTCTTATGAGATAAAACTGCCCGATTTGTTAAATTTAGTTTATCAGCGATTCTTCCATTCACTCCTTTAATTACATTATCTAGATTTGTATGACATGCATATATTGCAATATTATTTCTTATAGCCTTAACAATAATACGTTCTGTATAATGATTATAGTTTATTTTTTTTATATCAGAAAAAATTATTGGATGATGTGAAATAATCAACTCGCACTTATTTAAAATAGCTTCTTCTATTACCTCTTCAGTACAATCAAGAGTAATTAAAACACGAGAAATATTTTCGTTTTTATTACCAATAATTAACCCCGAGTTATCATACTCCTCCTGATACTCTAAAGGAGCTATTTTTTCCAAATAATCTGTTATTTGATATATTTTCATTCTCCAAAAATACAAAAGTCTTTTATTACAAAAAACTATCTTTGTAATATGAATTTTTTGCTATCAATATTATCAATTATTTTTGATTATATAATTCGTTTGAAAAATATTGTTTTCGATTATGAAATTTTAAAATCAAACTCTTATTCTATTCCTATTATTTGTGTTGGTAATTTATCTTTAGGAGGTACAGGTAAAACACCTCATGTTATTTTATTAATTGAAATTCTTAAAAAAGATTACCATGTTGCTGTTTTAAGTAGAGGATACAAAAGAAAAAGTAGAGGTTTTAAATATGTAAATAGTCATGACAAAGCAAGTGATACTGGAGATGAGCCTTTATTAATCAAACAGCTTTACAATAATATTACAGTAGCTGTTGAAAAAAACAGAAATAAAGGAGTAAAAAAAATAATTACTGATTTTCCAGAAACTGATGTTATAATTTTAGATGATGGATTTCAACACAGAAAAATTAAAGCAGGTTTAAACATATTACTTACTTCATTTTGGAATCCATTTTTTAAAGATACATTATTTCCTTTAGGAAAATTAAGGGAAAATAAGAATGGGAAAAATAGAGCAGATATAGTAATTATAACTAAATGTCCTAATAATATAAATTCTAATTATAAAAGAGAATTAATAACTCAACTTTCTCTATTGAAAAATCAAAAAGCGTATACATCAAATATAAATTATAAAAAAATATTTTCTTTAAATAGCGAAAATGAATTAAATAATCTTTCATTATATAGCATCACGCTTGTTACTGGAATAGCTGAAACAAATTCAATTATTAAATATCTAAACAATAATATTTATACACATATAAAATTTGGTGATCATCATAATTATGATTTAATTGATATTAAAAAAATAATATCAATTTATAACCAAGATAGTAATTCAAAAAAAATTATCTTAACAACCAAAAAAGATTCTGTAAAGTTAAATGAATTTAAAAATGAATTTAAATCTATAAATATATATGTAATCAATATAGAAGTTGAAATTGAAAACAACAAACAATTCACAAAACAAATCCTTAATTATGTTAAAAAAAATAGAAGAGAGCACTCTTTATCTTAAAAATAAAATAAATTATAATATTGATATTGGTATTATTCTTGGCACTGGACTTGGAAGTATAATTAATGAAATGGAAATAAAAGATGTTATTGCATATTCAGATATTCCTAATTTTCCAAAATCTACTGTAGAAGGTCATTCTGGAAAATTAATTTTTGGTACAATTAAATCAAAAAATATAATTGCGATGCAAGGCAGATTTCATTATTATGAAGGATATTCAATGAATGAAGTAACATTACCAGTACGGGTAATGAAATTTTTAGGCATCAAGAATTTAATTGTTTCTAATGCAAGTGGAGGTGTTAATCCAATTTTTTCAATTGGAGATATAATGATAATAAATGATCATATAAACTTAATCCCAAATCCATTAATTGGAGAAAATATTGAAAGTCTTGGTCCTAGATTTCCTGATATGAGTAAACCATATTGTGATGAAATGATTAAAAAAGCTGAAAATATTGCAAAGAAAAACAACTTAAAATTACAAAAAGGGATATATGCTGCGGTAACAGGTCCTACATTAGAAACACCTGCTGAGTATAAATATTTAAAAACTATTGGAGCTGATACAGTAGGAATGTCAACTGTACCTGAAGTTATTGTAGCAAGACACATGAATATCCCTTGCTTTGCGATTTCTGTCATTACTGATTTAGGAGTGCCTGGAAAAATCAAAAAAGTAACTCATAAAGACGTCCAAAAAGTAGCTGAAATGACTGCACCAAAAATTACTTTATTAATAAAAGAACTAATATCTAATATATGAAAAAAAAATATTTATCAATTTTATCAATAATACTGATTAGTTTAACATCTTCCTACTCACAACAAACCGCTACAGAATTTTATAATTGGCAAGATTCTACTCTTGTTGGATCATGGGCTTATGATAATATATATAATGAATGTTGGGGATTTGAAGTTAATTCACATGAAATTGCCGTGATTGGGTCAACAGCCGGAACACATTTTTTTGATATCACAGATCCAAAAAATAGCACTATGGTTGCCTTTATTGCTGGAGCATATACAGGAGGAGGAGTTATTCATAGAGATTATCATGATTATCAGAATTATTTATATGCTGTATGTGATGAAGGAAGCTCAAGTACATTACAAATTATAGATATATCTAATCTTCCTATTTCTGTTAATGTAGTTTATGATTCAAATAATTTATTTCAAAAGGCACATAATATATTTATTGATACAGCAACTGCAAAATTATATGCATGTGCATCAACAAGTACAGCAATGGATATTTATAGTCTTGCTGATCCAACTAATCCTGTTTTAATACATTCATATAATGATGTTGGACATGTTCATGATGCATATGTAAGAAACGATACTGCATATTTAAATTGTGGAAATGATGGCTTTAGAATAGTAGATTTTCATTATTTAGATTTACCAGGAAACATATCTCCAATAGAACTAGCATCTTTAACTTCATATCCAGATGCTGGCTACAATCACTCTGGATGGTTAAGTGATGATGGTAATATATATGCTATGCAAGATGAAAATCATGGATATGATGTGAAAATATTAGATGTTTCAGATTTTAATAATATATCTATACTATCCACTTTTAACACAGGCATAAGCACACAATCAATGGCTCATAATGGAATAATAAAGGACAATTTACTTTATGTTGCATACTATCACGACGGTTTAAGAATATTTGATATATCTAATCCATCAAATCCAGTAGAAACCTGTTTTTTTGAAACATATCTATGTGGAGATCACAATTCATATAAGGGTACATGGGGAGTCTATCCTTATCATTCATCTAAAAATATAATTATTTCTGATATGCAATCAGGACTATTTATAATTAATTGCGATGTGAATGAATCATGGAATTGTGAAGACGGAAAATGCAGCAATCCAGGTGATGGAACTGGAATTTATGCATCTTTAAGTGATTGTCAATTAATTTGTGGGGTTGAATCATGGTGTTGTAATAACGGTATTTGTGAAGATCCAGGTGATGGTAGCGGAATTTACGCATCAAAAAATTGTTGTAAAGCAGAATGTTCTCCAAATACGGTAAATGAATGTATACCAACCATGATTGAAAGTAAAAATATATCAGAGATAATTCTTCCTAATCCAGTAGATGATAAATTTAAAATTTCATCACATTATGGTAAGTATTTTAAACTTTATAATATTTTTGGAGAAATTATATACGAAATTGAGATATCAAAAAAAGAGATGACAGTAGAAAGAAATAGACTAAAATCAGGGTTATACATTTATAGAATATATAATGATGATGATAGCTATACATATGGAAGAATAATTTTTAAATAAACTGATGAAAAAAAATAAATATGAAGCAATAATTGGTCTAGAAGTTCACGCCCAATTACTAACCAAAACAAAAGCATATTCAAATGATGAAAATATTTATGGAGCATCACCAAATACAAAAACATCACATATTTCTATTGGACATCCAGGAACTTTACCAAAATCAAATAAAAAAGTTATTGAATATGCAGTGAAACTTGGCGTTGCAGTAGGAGCTAATATTAGAGAAGTTAATGAATATGCAAGAAAAAACTATTTTTATGCAGATTTACCAAAAGGATATCAAATAACACAAGATAAAACTCCAATATGTACTGGAGGAAAAATTCAAATAACTGACGAAAAAGGTAATCCTAAAAATATAAATATTACAAGGATACATATGGAAGAAGATGCTGGTAAAAGTATTCATGATTTAGATCCTTTTAACACCTTAATTGATTTAAATAGAGCTGGAGTTCCATTAATAGAAATTGTTTCTGAACCTGAAATAAAATCTTCCAATGAAGCCTACAAATATTTAACTCAAATAAGAAAATTAGTTAGGTATTTGGAAATTTGTGATGGAAATATGGAGGAAGGTAGCTTGAGGTGTGATGCAAACATATCTGTAAGAATTCATGGAAAGAAAAAATTTGGAACAAAAGTTGAAATCAAAAATATGAATTCTATAAGTAATGTTAAAAAAGCTATTGAACATGAAATAAATAGACAAATAAAACTTTTAGAAAATAATAAAAAAATAAGACATGAAACTAGAAGTTATAATGCAAGTAATAATACTACAATTTCTATGAGACATAAAGAATTAGCAAATGATTATCGTTATTTTCCTGAGCCAGACTTGCAACCAATAATAATCAAACAAGAATATATTAAAAAAATAAAAGAAAATTTACCTTTATTACCAAATGAGCTAGTATATAAATTCAAAAATAAATATAATCTTTCTGAATATGACACATTATTACTAACTGAGAAAAAAGATATCGCATTATATTATGACGAGGTTTGTAAATATACTCAGTACTATAAAACTGCAGCAAACTTTATAAATGGAACTGTTAAGTCATATTTAAATGAACATGCTCTTTCAATAGCAGATCTTTCTATAAAACCTGATAGATTATCTAGTATAATCAAAATAGTTAAAGAAGGGAAAATAAGTTATTCTATAGCAACATCTAAGATTTTTCCACAAATGATTAATTCAAATGAAAATGCCCATGATATAGCAAAAAAGAATAATTTAATTCAGCAAAGTGATAGTGGTATTTTAAATGATTATATACAAGAAGCATTGAGAAAATATCCTCAAAAAATCAAAGAATATAAAGAAGGTAAAAAAGGATTGATTGGATTATTTATGGGAGAAGTAATGAGGCTATCAAAAGGCAAGGCTGACCCAAAATTAGCTAATCAATTATTAAAAGAAGAACTTGAAAAATAATGAAAGTTAAAAATAAAATATATTTTGCATCTGACTTTCACTTAGGAGTACCTAATATTGAAGATAGCCATAAAAGAGAAAGAAAAATTGTTAACTGGTTAAATGAAGTAAAAGTGGATGCATATAAAATTTATTTAATAGGTGATATTTTTGATTTTTGGTTTGAATACAAAAAAGTAATTCCTAAAGGGTTTACAAGAATATTAGGTAAACTTGCTGAACTATGTGATGAGGGAATTAAAATTTATTTATTTACAGGTAATCATGACATGTGGGTAAAAAATTATTTTACAAAAGAAATAGGAATAAAGATTATACATGAAAATTCAATAATTAATGAACAAGGACTAAAATTATTTATTGCTCATGGGGATGGTTTAGGTAAAGGAGATTATTTCTATAAATTCCTAAAAATAATTTTTAAATCAAATTTATGTGTCTGGTTGTTTAGTCGATTACATCCAAATTTTTCATTCGCAATTGCACATATGTGGAGTAAAAAAAGTAGAGATAATAATAGCTTAAATAATAATGATATTCTAATACAATTTTGCAAAAATCAACAAAAAATTAATCCTGTAGACTATTACATACTTGGACATAATCATAATCCTGAAAAAATTAAATTAGATAGTAAATGTACCTATATAAATACTGGCGATTGGTTATCTCATTTTTCTTATGCCATTCTATTTGATGGAAAAATAGATTTAAAAAAATATAATAATTAATTTTTGTATTCTATTTTCTATCTACGTAATATGAGTTTTTCTACAAAAATGATCTCAGAATTATTAATTGCTTTTATAAAATAAACACCATTTTCTAAAATTGAAAGATTGGCTGTAAAAGTCTGAATATCACTTAAGACTTCCCCTTCAAAAACACGCATCACATCTTCCCCTAATATATTAACAACAGAAATTTTAATTATCTCATTTGATAAATTATCAATTACGAAATTAGTATTACCATTTGTAGGATTTGGATAGATTGAAAACTTAGCATTATTTTGATTAATCTTCAAAGATGATGTGTCTCCTATCTGAATGTTATCTAAATAAAAATTATTTGATGGAGCATTATGTTCATATACAAACTTAAATTGTATATTTTGTTTTTTTAATTGTGGCTTAGACATTATTGTCTTACTCCACTCTGAAGATTGAGGATCATTGTATATTTCATGATATAATCCAGCACTTGAGATCTGTACTGGTGATAGAGATTCTAAAAGATTCCAATCATCACCACAATCATCTGAATAGTATACAATAAGTCTATCTTCAGGAAAAGTGTTTTTTGATGCTCCAGCCCAACTAAAACTTATACCTGGATTTGTGATTTGACTTAAATCATAAGATGTAGATATAATTTCATGTGTACCGTAGCTAACCTGATTTCCATTTATTTTTAAAGAAGAAGTTCCATCATTACCTACACCATTAACTCGCTCCCAAGATGAATTTGATACTATATCAAAACTCCATGGACTCTCAATTGCCATAGCCGGTTTTTCAAACCAATCTCCATCTGAAGCATCATTAATACTAGCAGTATCAACATTTGATTCGAAACTGTAAGTATATATATTATTAGTACTATTAACTGCTGAAGTAGGATAAACATTAACAAATTTTTCTCTAATAGTTTCAGTAGTACATGAATTAGAATATTTAGCAATATAAACTGTATCATTTAATTCTCCTCTCCAAAAATGATAAACAGGAGCAAAGTAAGCACCAAACTCCGTATCTATTTGATGAGGAAGAATATTTTTTGCTCCTAGACTATCTAGCTCTTCAAAACTTTGAGATTGAACGATTAGTGTTCTCACATCTGTTAAAACCTCTGTTGCATTTTCAACATCAAGATCTGATAGGTTTTTAGCCCTAGCCTCTGTTATTTCTGTAAACTGGACGGTTAATTTAACATCATATTGACCAGGTGAATTATAGGTGTAAAAAACATTTGTATCTCCTGAGGAATCAGTATCTCCATTACCAAAGTCCCAAACATAAGATGATACTTGATTTCCAAACATTCCTTTGCTTCCAGATATAATCAATGTTTCACCTTCACACAATGATCCTGTACCTCCACCAAAATGACTAAAAACAGGTTTTTGTGTACAGATTGGTGGCTTATGTCCATCTTCTGTTCCTGTAGCTAATATATTGTCATGAGAACAAAGATATTCTCTATATGCAATTTCATTATCATCACCATCCATTCCTAAATGCATTTTCATTATCTCAACTTGACCTTTACTAAACATAGTACAGAATTGATCTGGTGTATAGTCCATATAATTCATAAACATTTCTCCTGCTGGATTTAATGTATCCGCTATACAACCCCAAAAAGCCAAACCAGAACCAGCAGGTGGTGCTAATCCTGCATGATAAGGAAAATCATTAAAAGTAATACCGTAATTTGGCTCTCTAGCAGGAGGCGTATCTGAAATACCATCATCGCCACAGTTTGCATCACCCCATACATGTCTTAGGCCTAACCAATGCCCAACTTCGTGAGTTAATGTTCCTCCGCTTGCCATCTGACTTGCTAATAATACTACCCCATCAGTTGACATTGAACCGCTCCATGGAAATTGAGCAAATCCTAATAATGTATTACCATCATTTTGAGGTGCAAATTTTCTTAATGTCCAAATATTAAAGTATTTGTAGGAGCTCCAGTAGCTAAGTGCTTTCACAGCATTTCTAGGTGTTGGTTCAAAAGTCATTGACGATTGAATTCTATTGACACCTGTAGTTGGCAAGCCATTTGGATCTTTCTTAGCTAAACGAAACTCTACTCCTAAACTACCTCTAACTGATGCAAAAACATCAGGAGTTCGAGCTAAAAAATTAGATGCTTGACCATTAATATTTCTATTTAATTCATCTAATGCAAATTGAATTTGTTGATTAGATAAATTTTCTGGACCTAAATCATGTATAACATGAACAACAACTGGTATAATAATTTTTCCATTTTCTGTTTTTAAGCTAGTCATTTTACTTATTGCAGAAAAATATTCCTTTTCTATCTTATTATTCTTATCAGAAAGTTTTTGATAAAAATCAGGGTATTTTTCTTGTTGTTTTTTAAAAGATCCTTCATATGTTCCGCAAATACCTTGCGCAAATGAAAAGGTTGAAATTAATAAAGCTATAGTAAATAATGATAAAATTTTATTTTTCATATAAAAACATTTATTAGTAGACAAATATAATGAATATCTTTTTTGTGAAACATAAATAAAATTAAAAAAAATAAACTTTAAAAAAGTAACTATAGGATATGCTTCTCTGCATGATATGAAGAGCGCACCAATGGACCACTTTCAACATGCTTAAATCCTAAACTTAAACCTATTTCTTCATATTTTTTAAACTTATCAGGACTAATAAAATCAATCACTGGAAGATGTTTTTTTGTTGGCTGAAGATATTGACCTATAGTCATAATTTGCACACCAACTTTTCTCAAATCATTCATAGTTTCTATAATCTCCTCTTCTTTTTCTCCTAAACCTAGCATAATACCAGATTTTGTATTCATTCTATTATCTCCTAAATATTTTAAAACATCTAAACTTCTTTCATATTTTGCCTGAATTCTAACTTTTTTTGTAAGTCTTTTCACAGTTTCCATATTATGAGAAACAACTTCAGGAGATGCATTAATAATTTTCTGAAGGTCAGCCTTATTGCCTTTAAAATCAGGAATTAATGTTTCCATTGTAGTCTTTGGATTAACACTTCTTATCGCATTAATTGTTTTAGCCCATATACTTGCGCCCCCATCTTTCAACTCATCTCTATCAACAGACGTAATTACAGCGTGTTTTACTTTCATTATTCGTACTGATTCTGCTACTTTTCTTGGCTCTTCTAAATCTACAGGAAGTGGCCTACCTGTTTTAACATTACAAAATCCGCATGAACGAGTACAAATATTTCCCAATATCATAAAAGTTGCAGTTCCTGCACCCCAACATTCCCCCATATTAGGACAATTTCCACTCTCACAAATTGTATGTAGATTATATTTTTTTGTCAAACCTCTAATATTCTTATACGCCTGACCAGTTGGAAGTTTAACTTTTAACCACTTAGGTTTTTTGTACTTTTTTTTAGATAAAATATTCGTTGGGTTCTGACCTTTTAGTAAACTGACTTTATGCCATTTAGGATCTGTTTTTTTCATATTGTTTAACAATATTAAGAATTTTCTTCTACTTGATCTTGAATTGTGACACCTTCACATGGCTCCTTATACACACCACATGAATTTATAATAATAGTTAAAATAACTATAAAGCTAATAAATAATAATTTTTTCATAGATATAAAATATACGCAAAAATACATATTATATCACATATTATTATAACTGTTTATATCTTTGTTCAATTAAATTAAAAATGATTGTAAAAACAACTAAAATAAAAGAAGATTGGCAGATTCTATTAGCAAAAGAATTTAGAAAAAACT
>MDSV01111387.1_pt1 | contig 11758 bp, 12 predicted proteins | sample 810851 | NCBI WGS metagenome assembly MDSV01 (sample SAMN05326640, study PRJNA326480) | marine metagenome | isolation source: seawater | place: Atlantic Ocean: North East | collected 2012 | reverse complement strand
TGGGGCACTAGGATTCGAACCTAGGATGGCGGTATCAAAAACCGCTGCCTTACCGCTTGGCTATGCCCCATTATTAAGTTTTTGATATATCATATATCAACCAATTTAAATAGTTTTAGCAAAAGATGACCAATATTTTGGGTACTTTAACTTTATCTTAGTTAAAGCATTTTTCGCCAATTTTCTACTTTTGAATACTCCATAACAAACTGATCCTGATCCAGTCAATCGTGAAAAACAACATCCCTCAAATTGTCCCATTTCTTCAATTAATCTTTTTATTTTTGGGTAATTTATTTCAACAATTTTTTGCAAATCATTGTTACTTTTAGCTAGGAATTTTATAAACATACTTTTTTTATTGATATTAATATTTCTGGTGGACGATTTTGGTGAGTATTTCTTTACTTTTGAGTAAACAAGCTTGGTAGAGCTCCTGATATTGGGATAAACTAAAGCAAAATATAAATTATGTTTTTTTTTCAGTTTAATGTTTTTACTTAAGTTTTGAATAAAACCTTGATTGTGAGAAAATAATCGAAAATCAGAGCCAATTCTTTTACTTAAAGTATCAGATATACTTTTTGTCATATTATTTTTAACCAAATATTTAGTTAGAAACGCTGAATTACTTGTCCCTCCTCCTAATCCTCCAAAAACTGGTATATTTTTTTTTATTAAAATTGAAAAATAATTATTAACTAAATTTCTCTTTCTTAAAATAGAAAGCGTGCTTTTAATAGAATTTTTTGAATTATTCACGTTTTTTGCAAATTTTCCGTGGAACTTAATTTTATCTTTTGCTTCATTCGTTGCTTTAATATTAATTTCATCATGTAAATCTATTAAACAATAATAGGATTGAATATCGTGTAATTTTTTATGCTTTAACTTTTTATTTACTCTTAAGGTTAAATTTATTTTAGAATAAGACTTAAGAATCATTCAATCAAATACCTGATAACAACTTTATTTTAATCTTTTCTTTCAATTCTTCCTTTGTTGAATCGAGATTAATTACATATTCCCAATAATATCTAGCTTGTAACTTTTCTCCAATTTTCCAAAGCACGTCACCATAGTGATCATTCACGATAGGATCAGCGGGCATAAGTTTTACAGCAGATCGAAGGTATTTTTCTGAGTCATTATACTTTTTAAGCTTGAAAAGTGCCCATCCAAGTGAGTCAATTATATACGGATCGTTAGATTTTAAATCATTTGCTTTTTTTAGCATTTCTAAAGATTGAGGAATTTTAATACCCTGCTCAATCCAAGAATAAGCAAGATAATTTATTACATAAGCTTGTTCTGGACTAGCGTCTAGTGAAGATAATAAATCTTTTTCAGCTTTATCCCAATCTCCAATTCTTTCATAACAAATACCTCTACCATCAGTCACTTCAGGAAATAAAGGATGATCTTTTTTTATTGACTCAATTATTTCAGTATAAAGGTTTATAGCCTCTTTAAATTTATCGTTATTTTTTAAAAACTCTGCGTAATCAAATTTTTCGTATATGCTTTTGTATTCAATTTTTTCATAAGCATTTTTTAATATTCTATTTGCTTGCTTGTCTTGTTTTTCATTTAAAAAAATATTTGCTGATTGTTTTGCAGAATACCATAAATAAGCATCACCTCTTTTTCCTAATTCTATATATATTTTTTTAGCACGTTTAGTGTTTTTAGTTTTATAATAATTTTCTGCTAGCAACGTATCAAATGAATAAAATTCCTTATTTAAATATTTAGAAATATTCAAATAAAAATTAGATTGTGGATGGATATTCTGTGATGACAGAGCGTTTGCGGCTATATATAAAACTTCTGCAATTACATTAGAGAGATTTTGACAATTAAAATTATTTTTAAATTTTGAGTTTTCTAAGTCTTGTCTGAGTTGATTTAATATCAAATTTCTTGGAAATTTTTGTAAAGCTTCATCAATTACTTTTTTAGCGTCATTAGTTTTATTAAATCTCAAAAGATGAGATGCGTAGAAATAATTATACCTTGAAAAATCGACTCGTTTATCTGAAACAAGATTAGAAAAATGATATTCAGTTTGTTCACTTTTATAATAACAATGTAGAAATACATTTTGTATTTTTTTTAAGTTTTCAAAAAAATTTGAATCATCATTATTGATAATACTTTGAGATTTTTTGAAATCTAATTTATTAAAACTTGCCCAATTATATAATGCGTTAGAAATAAAGTTATTTAAAATTATTTTGGAATCTCTATTTTTTAATTTAAGGAAAAATTTTTGTGCTAAATCGTAATTTTGTTTTTCAAGATAATAAATTCCCATTACAAGTTCACTTTCAAAATTGCTCTTACTTATCCTTTCAAGTTTTCTAGAATAATTAAATGCTTCATTAAATTTTCCTGAATTAATTAATGAGAAAAGATATCTTGAGGAAAAATCTACATGTCCTTCTTCTAATCCTTCCAATTTTTTCAAAAAATTATAAGACTCTTCGTAATTATTATCCTGTAAAAGCAATATCCCAGTAAAATAATTAGAAATATTTTTCCCATTATTATAATCATCAAGTTTTTTAGCATGTAATGTGGAAAAAAAAATAGTGACAAACAAAATATGGACTGTAAGCTTAATATAAAAATTTAATATATTCATAAATCTTAATGATAAAAAAAATTAATTCTAAAACAATAAAGTTAATAAAGTTTTATGAATTAATTAATTATAATTTAGTTTATAATAATAAGGCAATCAATAGATATAAGAGACACACTTTTGAAATATCGGGTGATAAAATTGAAAAACTGGATAAGTTGAAAAAGTTGATTACAAAAATTAGTAATTGTAAATTAAAAGATAATGCTACTAATATTGTTTTTGCAGACGGCAATCCTAAATCTAAAATAATGTTAGTTGGTGAAGGCCCTGGCTTTAATGAAGACCAAGAAGGTTTACCGTTTGTAGGTAGGGCGGGTTTGCTGCTAGACAAGATGTTGGCCTCAATCAACTTGGACAGAAAAGATGTTTATATTACTAATGTAGTAAATTATCGTCCACCTGATAATAGAAGACCAACTGACGATGAAATAGCAAGGTATTTACCTTTTCTAAAAAAACATATTGAAATAATTAGTCCTAAAATTTTAGTTTTACTAGGTAGCACTGCATTAAATTCATTAATAGGTAATGAAAAAACAATTTCAAAAGTGAGAGGTAAATGGATTGATAAAAAAATTGGGGAATGCAAAATCTCTATTATTGTTACTTTTCATCCAGCTTTTTTAATGAGACAACCAGCTCAAAAAAAAATGGCCTGGATTGATTTAAAAATGATAAGAGATAAAAAAATTAAACTTAAAATTTAATTGAACAATAATATTATAACAGCTGGAGTTGATGAAGTCGGTAGAGGTTGTCTCGCAGGACCCGTTGTTTCAGCAGCTGTCATTTTAAAAAAGGGTATTAATATTGACCTTTTAAAAGATTCAAAAAAAATCTCTTTTAATAAAAGAGAAAAAGTATCAAAGCATATTAAATCTAATTCGCATTATGCTATTGGCCTAGCGTCTGTAAAAGAAATTACAAGTTTGAATATTTTACAAGCCACCCTACTATCTATGAAAAGGGCTATTGAAAATCTACCAATTAAACCTGAGTTAATATTAATTGATGGTAGCTTCGCACCTCAAGGATTAACAAATTTTAAAACAATAATTAATGGTGATGAAAAAATTAAAGTTATAAGTGCAGCTTCTGTAATTGCAAAAGTTTATAGAGACAATTTAATGATTAAATTATCAGAAAAATTTTCGAATTATGCATGGGATAGTAATTTTGGTTATGGCACAAAAGCTCATATAGACGGTTTAAAAAAATTTGGTATAACTGCACACCATAGAAAAACCTTCAAACCGGTACACAAGATATTGTCAAGATAGGAATCTCTGGCACAAGAAATCTTGTTTTTTGAATAAAATAGTTTGATTGTAGATTCAATTTAAGGTTGAATCTCAAAATGTCAAAATTTTGTAACAGAATTTTAAACGGCAATTGTTTAAAAGAGTTAAAAAACATTCCAGATAAAACTTTTGATTTAGTTTTTGCTGATCCTCCTTACAACATGCAGATTGGTGAAAAATTAACTCGACCAGATTCAAGTAAAGTAAATGGAGTTAATGATAAATGGGATCAGTTCAATAGTTTCAAACATTATGATGATTTTTGTAAATCTTGGTTAACTGAATGTAAAAGAATTTTAAAAGACAATGGAAGTATTTGGGTAATTGGATCCTATCATAATATTTTCCGATTGGGTTATCACTTACAAAACTTAAATTATTGGTTGCTTAATGACGTCATTTGGAAAAAAAATAATCCAATGCCTAATTTTAGAGGAACAAGGTTCACCAATGCTCATGAAACATTAATTTGGGCCTCAAAAAGTAGGAAGTCTAAATATACATTTAACTATCAATCTCTAAAATGTTTAAATGACGATTTACAAATGAGATCAGATTGGACTTTACCTATTTGCAATGGAAAAGAGAGGCTGAAGAAAAATGGAAAAAAAATTCATTCTACACAAAAACCAGAAGCACTACTACATAGAATTATATTAGCTACTACAAATAAAGGTGATTTAGTTTTTGACCCTTTTTTAGGCACTGGAACTACTGCTGTTGTTTGTAAAAAATTAGGAAGAAATTATTATGGAATTGAGAAAGATAGAAAATATTATTTAGCAGCAAAAGATAGAATTAATAAAACAACAAAAATTGAGGACAATTATCTTGATACAATTCAAAATAACAAGTCTAAGCCAAGAATACCTTTTGGGTCTTTGGTAGAATTAGGAATAATTAAACCTGGGGCATCGTTATATGATCCAAAGAAAAAAATTAACGTGAAAATAATGGCTGATGGAAGTATTAGATACAAAGAGTCTGAAGGATCAATTCATAAAATCGCAGCTAAAATAATGGGTGCTGAAAGTTATAATGGTTGGACTTATTGGCATTATACTGTGAATGGATCTAGTGTTTTAATCGATAGTCTTAGACAAAAATTTATAGCTGAAAAGCAAATCTAGTTCTTGTAGACTGCACCTAAATAAGAACTGATAAAACTTTTTCTTTTTACAAGAAACTTCATAAAAAAGTTCCTAATAGCTTGCGTGATTGAACTAGAAAAATGGAAAGCAAAAAAATTTAAATTTGATCTTCTTCTTACTATTTTTGCTCTTGTTGACCTCTCTTGAAAGTAAGCATTATGAATATCTGCCCTATCCTCTTTAATCAAATTAAATAATTCATAGGCGCTTTCAATTGATTGTCCTGCACCTTGAGCTAAGGTTGGTAAAAAACCGTTAAAGGCATCCCCAATATAAACTACTTTACTATTAGTAGATGGGAGTATTCGGGGAGTGGAAAAAAGTGGCCAGGATTTTAAATCTCCCTTAAAAATTTTTTCTAAATTAGGATTTTGGCTAACCACTTTATCAACTAATGATTTAATATTATCAGGATCATATTTCTTACTTCTGATAATACTAACTAGATTAAGTTCTTTATTTTTATTTATTGGATAGATGACTACATGACAATCTTTTCCCATCATGAGACTGATATTTTTCTCATCAATATTAAGTTCAGATTTTGCATTAAGCAACGTCCTAATGGCTATAGCTTTTTTAAATTTTGGTTCATTTTTTTTCTTTTCAAAAAAAGATCTTGTATTAGAAAAAATACCATCAGCAGCAACTACTAGGTCAACAAGATCATTTGTGTTATCATCAAATTTAATAAGCACTTTCCCTTTTAATTCAGAAACTTCTTTTATCTTTTTACCAAATCTTAAGTGCTGCGTGTAAACATCATCTTTTAAAAACTCAATCAAAGTTGATCTTTGTAAAGTAGTATACTTATTTTCGTCTGTGTTAAATTGTGTTAAATCCAGATCACAAATTTTTTTATTTTGAATATTATAAAAATCAACTCCTTTCGGATTAAAAATTTTCTTATTGTTAATTTTATTAAATCCTATCTCATTTAAGATTTTAATACTATTAGTTGACAATTGTATCCCATATCCTTCATCTAGGGATAAGCTCTCTTGTTTTTCATATAACATGAATTCATACTCAGATTTTTTACTTATCAAATTAGCAAGAGTTAAACCTGCTATACCAGCGCCGATGATAGCTAATTTTTTTTTCATTAAAATAAAATTGAAACCTGTTTAAATATTTTTTTTGTAAAGCTTGGAATGAATTCTTTATTTTTATCTAAAGAATACCAGTTATAATTAGAAGGAATTTTATCCGAAAATTTATAATACAAATTAATATTTAATTTTAAATTAGATATTGAATTTTTATAATTTTTAAGAAATTTCCAATTTTGGATGTTCGAATTGCTATTAGATTCTTTTATAGTTGGTAAATTGAAGTTTTTTAAAAAACTTATTTTAATATTTTTTGTTAATGCAATTTGTTTTCTTTTATTGATATAACAAAAAATATCATAATTTTTATTTTTTATCATTTTTCTTTTAACATTTTCTATTTTATCGGTAGATTTAAAATACTTACAAGTTTTATTCAAACAACAAGTTATACAAAGTGGGTCTTTGGGTTTGCATATCAATGCCCCGAATTCCATTAAAGCTTCGATAAAATCGTCATTGCGATAAGTGTTAAAAAGTTTTTTTTTGTTTTTTTCGATAAATTTTTCAAAATTTATCTTGTTTTCAGCTGTATTTAAATTTCTCGAAAATACTCTTTTGACATTCCCGTCTAAAGCGACTCTAGGTTGATTATAAACTAATCCTAATAATGCATTTCCAGTGTAATCGCCTATACCTGGAAGTTTTTTAATTTCCTTAAGTGTTTTAGGTAGTTTTAATTTATAATTGTTAACTAATTGCTTAGAACAAGCCAAAAGATTTCTTGCTCTTCTATAGTATCCAAGACCTTCCCACATTTTTAAAATTTCTTTCTCATTGCTTTTTGATAGAGCATTTAATGTTTTGAATTTTTTTATGAAATTATTAAAATAAGGAATAACTGTTTTTACTTGAGTTTGTTGCAGCATAAATTCACTTAAAAGTCTATAATATAGCTTTTTAGGTGACTTTTTGCTAACACGCCAAGGTAAGTTGCGTTTGCTATTATCATACCAAGCTAAAATTTTTTTTGGTAAAGTTGAACTTATATGCATAATAAAAATAATAATAAATCACATACTTTCATACAAGGACTTCGTCCATTTTCAAGCTCGATTCCAAAAACATTAAAAAAACATCTTAAAAAAGGTGGTTATAACTATTCAAATATAATCGATAATTGGACAAAAATGGTTACTAAAAAAATTTCTGATGCATGTTATCCTGTTAAAATAAAAATGGGTAAAGACATGAAAAATGGTATTTTAATTTTAAATGTAGCTCACGGTAAAGAGTTAGAGATAGAGTATGAAAAGAGAGAAATAATGGATAAGATAAATAGTTTTTTTGGATACGATTGTATAAGTGAAATATCTTTGAAAATTGTGCAGAATAAAATTGAAGAAAAGAAAGAAGTTTTTCCTAAAATAAAAAACTTTAAAAAAATCGAAGAAAAATTAAATAAAGTTAATGACGAACAATTAAAAAATTCTCTTAACGATTTTTTGAAAGCTTATAATGATAAGAATGAATAAATATTTTATAAATATAGTATTAATATTTTTTTTTGTATTGCCAACAAAAACAGAGGGTGCCGTTTTAAGTATAGGCAGTCCAGATGCAAAAGTTACAGTAAAAGTTTTTTCTTCTTTAACCTGTCCTCATTGTGCTACTTTCCATAATACAATATTTGAAAATCTCAAAAAAGATTTCATAGATAAAGGACAAGTAAGATTTGAACATCATCCTTTTCCTTTAGATTTAGCAGCCTTAAACGCTGAAATTATAGTAAGGTGCCATGTAAATAACGAAAAAAAATTTGAGCTTTTAGAAAAAATTTACAGTAAACAGAAAGTGTGGGCTGTAGGATCTGACATAAACAAAATAAACGATTCTATAAAAAAAATTGGCCTTGAATTAAATTTAACTCCTGAAAAAATGGAAAAATGTTTAAAAGATGATAAAACACAAGAAGATATTTTAAATCAAAGAATTGATGCACAAAAGAAATATAAGATTGAGTCTACGCCTACTGTAATTATCAATGAAATAAAATATACAGGAAAGGTTGATTATAAAAACTTTAAAAAAGCTATAGAAAAAAAACTTTAAATGAAATTTAAAAATTTAGAAATGAATGGTTTTAAATCTTTTTCAGAAAAGACAACTTTTTCAATTGAAGGAGGCCTAACAGGTATTGTTGGACCAAACGGATGTGGTAAATCAAATATTGTAGAAGCTTTAAGATGGTGTATGGGGGAAAACTCAGCAAAAAGTATGAGAGGATCAGGAATGGAAGATGTTATTTTTTCTGGAACTTCAAATCGTTCTTCAAAAAATATATCTGAGGTTACCTTATTAATTGAAAATCAAAATAAAGAAGGGCCAGTTCAATATAAAGACTTTGATGAAATTTCGATCAAAAGAAAAATTGAAAAAGACAAAGGCTCTAAATACTTTATAAATGAAAGAGAGGTTAGGGCCAGAGATGTTCAGACATTTTTTGCTGATCTTTCAACTGGTGCACACTCCCCATCATTAATTAGTCAAGGAAGAATCGGTCAACTGGTAACCGCAAAACCAATTGAGCGTAAATCTATTCTTGAGGAGGCAGCTGGTATTTCTGGTATTCATGCTAGGCGACAAGAGGCAGAGACAAGATTAGGCGCAGCTGAAAATAATCTTAAGAGAGCGGATGAGTTAAAAAAACAACAACAAAAGCAACTTGATAACTTAAAAAAACAAGCTGAAGAGGCTACTAAATATAAAGAAATTTCTAAAGATATTAAAAGAATTGAAGCCGGTTTGTATTATTTGAAAATAAGAGAAATAGAGAAAGATAAAAATCAAATTTTAGAAAAGTTAAATGAAGTTGATGATGAAATAAGCGCAATTTATATAGATTATAATCATAATAATACCTTATTGGAAGAGGAAAACAAAAAATTAACACCATTAAGAGATAAGAAAATTGAAAGCGCTGCATCTCTCCAAAAATTAAATTTAGATATGTCAAACCTAGTTGAAGAGGAATCTAGAGTTAAAACTCTTCAAGAAAAACTCGAAAAGTCAATAAAAACTATTGAGTCTGATCTTGAGCGAGAAAAAAGTATATCCTTAGATGCAGAATTAAATGAAAAAAGAGTTTCAAAAGAAAAAGAAGACCTTTTAAATACAGAAAATAGATTATTAAATGTAGAGACAAACTCTGCAAAAGAACTTCAAACATCAAAATTACAACTCAATGAATTACAAAATAAATTAGATATTATGTTGGATCAAATTGAGAGAGATATAGATAAAGAGAAAAAACTTACTAAAGAAACTTTCAAACAATTAAAACAATTAGTTAAGAAAATAACTCTTTCGCAAGAAGAATATGCTGAAAAATTTGGGAAAAATAAATCAATAGAAAGTGACTCGATAAAAAGGAAGGAAAGGATTAAGAATATTGACGTTGAGCTTGAAAATTGGAGAAGCTTAAAATCAAACTCATCAAAAATGATTTCTGAATTAAATAATCGTAAAGATAAAATATTATTTGAAATTAGTGAGAATAGAAAAAATCCCGAAAGAATTGCAACCACTAAAGGGCAAAACCTACAAAACCTTGAAAACATAAAAAAAAGAAATGAAGAAATTGAAAATGAATTAATTGAAGCTGAAAAAAAACATAATGCTATAAATGAAAACTTAAAAGAAATTCAATTAAAACTTACAGACCTAAAAGAGAATAAAGCAAGAAGTGAGGCAACTATCGAAGGAATAGAAAACAGAAAAAAGGATATGTTGTACTCAGTTAAAAATGAACTCAATATTGATAATGAGTCTTCCATTCTTCCTTTATCAGATTTAAGTGATATAGAAATAAATAATTTACCTTCAATTGAAGAACAAACATTAAAAGTTGAGAAAATAAAAAAGCAAAGAGAGTCCTTTGGTTCTGTAAATCTTAAGGCGGATGAGGAAACTAAAAAATATGAGACAGAAATAAAGAAAATGGAGGACGACAGAACTGATCTTTATTCAGCTATCGTTAAGTTAAAAGCAAGTATTGATGAACTAAACCAAAAAGGAAGAGAACGTTTACTAGATGCTTTTACAAAAGTTAATAGAAAGTTCAACGAAGTTTACACAAAATTATTTAGCGGAGGCACAGCTAAGATTGAGCTAGTTGACTCTGATGATCCTTTGGAAGCTGGTTTGGAGATGTTTGTATCTCCCCCAGGAAAAAGATTGCAATCAATAACTTTGTTGTCTGGAGGCGAACAAGCTTTAACAGCTTTATCATTAATTTTCGCAGTTTTTTTAGTAAATCCGTCCCCTATTTGCGTATTAGATGAAGTTGATGCACCTCTTGATGATGCTAATGTAACAAGATTTTGTGGATTGCTTGATGAACTAACTAAAATAACTAAAACAAAATTTATAATTATTACACACCACGCTTTAACAATGTCAAGAATGCATAGATTATATGGAGTTACAATGGCTGAGCAAGGAGTTAGTCAATTGGTTGCGGTAGACCTTCAGAAAGCTGAAGAGCTTGTAGCTTAAAAATTCAATGAAAATATCAGATGATTTTAAAACTCGCCTAAAGATTGCAAAATCAAAAATCCAAAAACAAACTCAATTAAATAACGAAAAAAAAGGATCTTTTATGGGCAGCGCTTTTAAATTAGGCACTGAACTTGTTGCGGCAGTAGCAGTTGGGACAATAATTGGGTTTATTTTAGATAGCTGGTTTGATACTAAACCATGGTTAATAATAATATTCTTCTTTTTAGGAACTGCAGCTGGCATGTTAAATGTTTTCCGAGCAGCTAAAAGAATGCAAGAAAAAGATTAGAAAGTATTTATATGGCAAGTAACCCAATGCAACAATTTACAGTCCATAAAATTGGGCCAGAAATTAAAATTGCTGGTATCGATTTATCCTTTACCAATGCTAGTTTATTTATGTTTATTAGCGCTTCTATAATTCTGATATTTCTTTTTCTTGGCTCTAAAGAAAAAAGAATTATTCCAAGTAAAATACAACTGATTGCTGAAATGTTTTACTCTTTTGTAGCTAAAATGATAAGTGACACGGCGGGATCAAAAGCTAAGCCTTATTTTCCGTTTATTTTTAGTCTCTTTATGTTTGTTTTAATTTGTAACATGGTAGGAATGCTTCCTTATTCTTTTACAGTTACAAGTCATATAATTGTTACTTTAATAATGGCTTTATTTATTTTTATTGCAGTAACTATAATTGGTTTTATTAAACATGGCTTTAAATATCTTGGTATTTTTGTACCTAGTGGTGTACCAGCTGTTCTTTTACCACTAATAACAATTATTGAAATTATTTCTTATCTGAGTAGACCAGTTAGTTTATCAGTAAGGCTTTTCGCTAATATGATGGCTGGACACACTATGTTAAAAGTTTTTGGAGGATTTGTGATAAGTTTAGGAGTGTTAGGTGGATGGTTACCACTAACTTTTTCGGTTGCATTAACTGGTCTAGAAATTTTAGTTGCATTTTTACAAGCTTATGTTTTTGCAATATTAACCTGTATCTATTTAAATGATGCATTAAATTTACACCATTAATTAATAAAG
>MDSV01225298.1_pt1 | contig 11759 bp, 10 predicted proteins | sample 810851 | NCBI WGS metagenome assembly MDSV01 (sample SAMN05326640, study PRJNA326480) | marine metagenome | isolation source: seawater | place: Atlantic Ocean: North East | collected 2012 | reverse complement strand
TCCATGGACCAGATGAAGATTACGGCTGTTCCCCTGCAAAGGTTATGGAAAAGCGTGCTGGTGACTTTGGAACTACTAACGCTGCTGGAGTGGCAAACACATTCACTGCTACAGAGGCTGCAATGGTTGCTGGACTTGCAGCACTACAAGCATCAGACTCCGCAGGATACACCGCAGCAGCTGACACAGTTGTTAAGAACCTAATAATCACTTATTCTCAAGCAGTACTCAAGTACACATCCAAGATGGATAGCAATGAATCTGGTGAGAAGTACCAAGCAGAAGGATATGCTTTCTGGAAGGCTATTGAAGCATATGTTGCAGATTACAGCGATGCATGCTACAATAACCAAACCCACGGCATGGCTTGGATCGGTGCAGGAGAAGCAAGCAGTTGCGACGGTTTCTCATGGGTCGAATCACCAAGTACTGGTGAGATGGTTTGTTACAACATGGGAGCTGGACATTACGTATATGCAGCAGCTACTAATGAGACAATCTGTAATGGCTTTGCCTCTGTATTCCCTGGAAGCGGAATGCCAGGTTTCTATTCTAACTACGGCGCATCTCAGATGAATGGTGTTCTAGACCTAACAGATGCTACCCAACTTGGTACCTCATATGATGTATCCGCTTGGTTATCTGGTGCATGGAAGCATTACGGAATTACATCTACTGATATCGGAACATACGCTTGATTTTCTTGTTTAAGAAAAAAGTCCTAAGTTGGCGGCTCGGAGTGAATTCACCCAAGTTACACCGAGCCGCTGACAATTGGGGTGTTGTTGAATGAACAAGAGTAGAACCATTGCAATAGTACTGATTTTCTTATTCTGTGCTGTTCCAAAAGAATCATTTGCAGAAGAGAATAGTGATCAAACATTCACTATCTCAGGAACTATTTATGATTCGACAGGCAATTATATTGCAAATCGAACAAGTGTGAAGGTAGACTCTTTGAATTCTGTTTGGTCAAATGATCAAGGATACTATGAATTCCCTGGAGTATCTTTTGGAGAACATACGATTAGAGCTTACTTCATGAATGATGGGCATTCAGTATCTTATCGTACTATCGATGTTTCTTCTGATATCAACCTAGACTGGTATGTAGGAAATAATTGGTTTACTCTTGACATGAGAGATTCCGATGGGGATATTATTACAGACTCTGAATTCAATACATTTGAGTTATTAGAGGCTCAAGAATCCACTTCCACTAGCGACGGTAATGCAGAATTTGGACCATTAGAAATAGGCCAATATTATACAATCAAATCTAATTTTGGCAGTATTGATAACAGTTCACAATACTTGTATGTCCCTCTTCTTTCTGGTTCCTCTTCTATGCCCTATGCAAATGATTATTCATTTAACCACGGCCATAACAATAAATTTGGCTTTATCACTGATATAAATGGTATTGGAATGCCAGATGTAATCGTTTCATCTGGCTCAAAAACAGCATTGACAAATGATGATGGATACTACCTAATTAGAAATTTAGAAGTTGGTGTAGAATATGAGTTTAATTTTACCAGATCAGGAATAGATATAATTCAACCGATGTCAGTAAATGTTACTAATCAGCAAGGTTGGATGAATTTAACTTCTAATATCTCTGTAGAACTACCTGAATTGCCGTACTTTACCACACAGGTTCAAACGATAACTGATTCAGAATTAGTTTTACAATGGGTTGGAGGTAATTTCACAGACTATTTTTCTATTTATCAAAATGGAAACCTCTTGTATAGAGGTACTCAAACAGAATATATTTTTCAATCCGGTATATCGGGTAGCTATGAATTCAATATCGAAGCAACAAATCAAAACGGTTCTACGTACAACAACTATTCTTTACTTATCATAATTCTACCTAAAAGTTCTCAGTCAGATTCTTGGACTTCAGGGATGAGTTGGAATTATGAAACAGTATATACTCCTTTAACCGAATATGAGGTTCATAACGTATCTATGACTGTGATTGGGACTGAAACTGTAATAGATTCATTTGGAAGAACTAAGGAATCTTTTTTGACAAGAATTAATTCTAATACCTCCGAGCCAGATTCTCAATCTTATAGATGGATAGATGCTCAGAACTTCTTTACCTTACACACTTACTGGGTTGACTCACCTTCTGTCTCCTCTTACTATATGGAAGGTACACTTGGATGGTATTTCACTAATTCATCCGGTCAAGAAATAAACCCTCTATATTCTAATGATGAAGTAGATTTACACTTCAATAGAACAAATGTCATTGGAGTCCCTGGTCATCCTGATGGAAATGATGATACCTATAACTCTGTAGAGATAAATCACAATGTATCAATTACTACCAAAGCAGGAACTTTTCTAACAACTCACATTATTATTTCAGATAATGATGATGGAATAGAGTCATGGGAATTATGGTATAATGATACAGTGAAGAATTGGGTAAAGGTTATCGATAGATTGCCTGGTACTCATTCAGAGATGGTTGTCAAGGAATTATCATCCTATTATTTCCCTACAGTTCCGCAATTCATTACAGAATCAAAGGTTCTCGATAATAATCATTACACGATTCAGTGGGCCAATTTTGATGATGCTTTATCCTATCAATTGCTAGAAAACAATGAATTAATTTATTCTGGTACTGAAAATAATTATGTTATTCAAAATCAACTTGATGGTCAATATTCTTATCAAATCAATGCTGTGATGTCTTCTGGGGAAATTGTCGAGGGTAATTTGATTGAGTTAGAAATATTTTATATCTTACCATCACCAATGTTTACAATAGAATCTCAGACCATATCTTCAACTGATAAATTCGAAATAAAGTGGGAGAGTTCAGTCGATTCAATTTCATGGTATTCTCTTGTGGTAATAGATCAAGAAGGTGAAATGCAGGAATTATATAACGGTTCAAAGAATACTTTTACAGTTGAAGCATTAGATGAAGGTCAAAATCGATTTAGGGTTAAACAAGGATTAGAAAATGGTAAATTTTCTCAGTCTTCAGATTCAATTTTCCTGAATGTTGAGAAGTCTCAAGATGAGGTAGAAGATTCCAGAAGCACTCCTTCTTTACCTATTATGCTCACATTATTGACAATATTATTTTCTGCATATATATTCAAAAGAAGGTGATTTCAATGAGTAATGGTAGAAAAATAATGGCATTTCAAATTATTTTATTGCTAATTTCTTCTTATGGAGTTTTGCATTATACTAACTCCAAGGATGCCGATGAGCAATCCGGTTCAATATTAGTAGTAGACTCAAATGACGTTGAACATTCCTTTCAAGAGGCACCTTCACGTGTTGTATTAACAAATAGTTATGCTGCAACTGTGATGAGGATGCTTGATATTGATTTATCAGTTGTTGTGGGAGTTTCAGGCGATCTTGATGATGATGAGTTATGGCCTGAATTTGTTGATACAAACATAGTACAAAACTCTGCACATTCTGAAATCGATTATGAATCTCTATTCGATGTTAGGCCAGAGGTTTACGTTGTTTTCGCCACAAATGGCATGGTTGATACAAATGCAATCAGAGAAAAGTTAGAGCCGGTTGGAATCAAAGTACTGGCATTAGATTTTTACAAATATGACTCACTAAGAACAGAGATTTCAGTCTTAGCAGATTTATTTGATAAAAATTATGAAAAAGAACAACTATTCCAAGAGTTTGAATCAATTGAATCGCAGGTTGCACAAAGAATTTCAGCAGTAAACCAATCAGAAAGAACTACCGTTGTGATGGAGCATCACGCATCTTTAACTCGTGACCCAGTGGTCTTAACAGGTACTTCTCAATGGACTGATATTATACATCTAGCAGGAGGAGTAAATGTGTTTGAAGATTTACCCGGTCATACTACGCATGTAGATATGGAGGCAATTCTTGACTCTAATCCTGATGTATTGATGTTTGATGGAATCACATTTGAAATCGGATATAATCTATTTGATGATAGTGATAAGTGTCAAACACATTTTGATTTGGTCAGCGATAGACCTGGTTTTGAAAGTATGGACTCGATTAGTAATAACCGAATGATGATAATGTCTGGAGAATTTGCAGGACCTATGATGATTCATGGGCTGCCCACACTCGCTAAATTATTACATCCTGAACTTTTCACTGATTTTGATAGCGAGGAATTACTGGATAATTATTTTCTCGATTATCATAACATAGAGCGTACTGGTAAGTTTGTCTGTAAATCAACGGGGATTTAACATGGACTCAATCTCTAACTTGCATTTAGAGAAGTCTAGAAAGCAATTGCTTTATGTTGGAATACTATGTTTCTCAACATTATTTCTAGCAATAATTTCAATGGGATTCGGCTCATCTTCTTCTCTAGATATGTCAACGACATTAAAGATTATTTTTGGCTTTGAATCGGGTGATCAATTACAATCAGATATCATTTGGAAATTGAGGTTTCCTAGAATATTAATGGCAATAATTGCTGGTACAGCTTTAGCAGTAGCCGGTACTTTGATGCAAGGCTGCCTTGGTAATCCGTTAGTTTCTCCATTAACTTTAGGCGTCGCCTCTGGTGCCGCACTAGGGGCTGCTTTTGCTATAGTTTTAGGAATCTCAATAATCAATATTCCAGAGATTGCAATAGTCGGAAATGCATTCATCTTTTCTTTAGTCGTAGTTGCGATTATAATTAAACTAGGTAATATGCGTTCTATAAATGCCGAGTCATATATTCTAGTCGGAATTGCTATTACATTTATTGCAGGTGCTATAGTTTCAACATTACAATATTTTGCATCGGATGCTCAATTATCTCAACTTACTCATTGGTCTTTTGGAAGTCTTTCAAGGCCTTCATTAGTGAATGTATTATGGATTTGTGTGGCTATTATTTCATTACTTCCTACAGCAGTAAAATGGTCATGGGACCTCAATGCAATGTCTCTAGGAGGGGATGATTTTGCTATTTCATCGGGTGTAAACCCTAGTAAGATTAGAAGAAATATATTGATTCTTTCAGCATTGATGACTTCAATAATCATTGCATTTACTGGACTGATTGGTTTTGTAGGTTTAGCAGCGCCTCATATGAGCAGGTTGATAATTGGAAATGATTATCGAAAACTAATACCTTGTTCAGCAGTATTTGGCTCATTTTTGATGCTTTTTGCTGATACTGTTGGACGAACCTTATTCGCACCGATAATAATACCAGTTGGAGTTATGTTATCAATTATCGGTGGACCATTCTTCATGTACTTATTACTCAAAAATAGGAGGATTGATTAATGACAAAAATGCTGAAAATATCTAACTTATCTTTCAGTTGGGGTGACCACCAGGTTCTGAAAGATATCAATTTGGATATTGATTCAAACGAATTAATTGCCATACTAGGAGTTAATGGTGCAGGAAAATCTACTTTGATTAAATGTATAAATGGTATTTTAAAACCGAATTCAGGAAGTATAAATATTCTTGAATCAGAAATAGATAAAATGGATATTCTCGAGGTTGCAAAAAGGGTTTCATATGTACCTCAAAATGTCCAAACTAATTTTCCTATGGATGTTTTCGATGTTGTTTTACTAGGTAGAAGGCCACACATAAATTGGAAAATAAGTCAAGAAGATAGAGACAAAGTCAGTACAACTCTAAGGGCTTTAACTCTAGAAGATTTTGCTTTTAGGAGGTTTGACAAATTATCAGGTGGTGAAAGACAACGGGTTGTAATCGCCAAAGCAATGGCCCAAGATCCGAATTTATTTTTATTCGATGAACCGACTAGCGATCTTGACTTTTGGCATCAAATTGAAGTTATGGAAGAAATTAAAAAGTTAATTTCAGATAAAGAAAGTAATAAGTCAGCAATAATTGCTATTCATGACATAAATATGGCGATTAGGTATGCCGATAAAATAATCTTATTGCACAATGGGGTAATCGAACATTTTGGAAAGCCTGAAGAAGTTATTACTAATGAAAATATGGAACAAGTTTTTGCAGTGTCATGTGACATTTATTCAGCTAGTGATGATTCCCCTATGCGGATTTACGTAAAAGATAAAACATTCTCTGTTAAACAAGAGGAGGAATAATTATGCATGATAAGAAAATAATGATAATATACGGCACTGAAACAGGAAACTCGGAACTTCTATCTATGGATACAAGTAACGTAGCAAAGGACAATGGTTTTGAAACTACAGTTATGGGGATGGATGAAATAGAATTAGAAGATTTGAAAACATGTGAGAATTTGATTATAGTTTGTAGTACATGGGGAGATGGAGAACAACCAGACAATGCAATTGACCTTTTTGATGCAGTAGAATCAGCTAACGATGACGAACTTAAAGATGTGAATTTTGCAGTACTGGCGCTTGGAGATACCGCATTTGACTTATTTTGTGAGGCTGGAATTCAGTGGGATGAAATACTTGAAAAGAAAGGCGGTAAAAGAATTAATGATAGGATTGACTGTGATGTCGATTATGAAGATGATGCAGAAGAATGGATTGAAGAGACAATTTCAAAATTTCAAGTATGGATTAAAATAAATTGAAGAGTGGATTAAGATGAGTGATGAAAGTAAAAACGAAGAAATAAAGTTAGCACATGATGAAGCTAATAGAAATGAAAATCCAGCATCATTCGTAGCACAATGGTTAGAAGATTCTAAATTTGGTACATTGAGTACTATTTCAACTGTAAAAGGAATAGAGGGATTCCCGCATGGTTCGATAGTCCCATTTGCTATTAGCAGTGATGGTTATCCATATATTTTGATTGCCGAGATTGCGGCTCATACCAAAAATTTACTTCAATCTCCGAAATCCTGCCTTTTCTTATCACATCCATCTCCAGAAGGAGATCCTCAATCACATTGGCGGATTGGCATTATGGGTAATTTTACAAGAGTTGTTTCAGAATCTAGAAGTAGTGAATTATCCAGTGAAAAACTCGAAAATAGTTTAATCATTTCAGATGAGGAAGTGGATAACATGTTGATTCGTTATTGCCACAGAGTGCCTAATGCTGAAACTTATCTTAAGACTCATAATTTCTTTTTCTGGAAAATGAATGAAATAGAAAGAGTAAGATATATCGCTGGTTTCGGAAGAATATGTTGGATTGATGGTCAAGAGGTCGTTGACGAGGTCTCAGATCCTGATTTCCATAATTCTAAACTAGAATCTATTGAACATATGAATGAAGATCATGAAGATGCAATGTTGGATATATGTGAGGGAATAAGTAAAATCAAAGCAAAAAGTGTGAAAATGATTGACCTAGATCCCGGAGGAATAATATTGCATGCACAAGAGCCGGAACACAAATCTTACTATTCATTTGGTAAGCGAATTAAGCCAGAAGAAGTAAGAATAGAGATAATAAATTTACTAAAGAAAGCTAGAGAATTAATCTGATTGTGAATATTAAGAGGAGTCAAAATGCCTGAATCTATTTTGTCTCTAAAAAACCTTACAATTGGGTATGAAGAAGAACTAATTCATTCAATTGATTTGGAAGTAGAATCAGGTGATATAATTGCAATTGTAGGTCCTTCAGGTCTTGGTAAAACGACTCTACTTAGAGTCATTGCAGGTCTGATAACGCCACTTAATGGTGAAATAACTTGGAGGAAAATTCCTAAGAGAGGTGGAATTGGCTACATACCTCAGAGACTTGGATTAGTTAGACATGCAAGTGTTTTTCATAATGTTGATCTAGGTGCTAGGGCAGGTTCTACTCCTAGTTGGAACTTATTCAAATGGAGTAAGCAGAGAAGTATAGATGTAAAAAAAGCCATCAAACTGATGGGGATTTCTGATAAAATTTATCAACCGATAAGAAAGTTGTCGGGAGGTCAACAACGACGTGTTGCAACTGCTAGAACATTGGCACAGAAGCCTAGATTGATTTTAGCAGATGAGTTTCTTAGTGAACTAGATCAAGATAATGTTAACAATATTATCGATGTCTTTACGTCATACATTGAAGAAAATGATGCTGCAATGATTCTAGTTGAGCATGATATCGAAAGAGCTAAAAAAATGTCAACAAGAATAATTGAGATTAAAGATAATCAACTAAGAATTTTTTCACCAGAGGTGGAAAAATGAACAAGGGAATATCTAGGATGATTATCCTAATTTCTTCTCTACTATTCCTCTGTATAGTAGTATTGAATGATTTAGTTCAAGGCGACTGGGGAAATTTATCAGAAGGATGGGGTAATCTAATCAAATTTTGGAATAATTCTCTATGGCCCCCAGATTGGTCGATGTTACAAGCCCAAACTTACCCAGAGTGTAAAGTAAGCATTGGATTTTTTTGCTCAAAGGCCTACTTAGGTATGATGGAGACCATAAAAATGGCTTTTGTAGCCACTATTTTAGGTTTCATTGGAGCAATCTCTCTATCGACGTTAGCTGCTAAAAATTTAGTACCTTCATACGTATATTTCCCGGTGAGAATCATTCTTGCAATAACTAGAAGTCTGCCAAGTATTATTTGGGCTATATTATTCGTTGTAGTACTTGGACTGGGCCCTTTAGCAGGCGTTCTTGCTATGACCTTTTACACAATCGGTTATCTTGGTAAATTACAATATGAAGAATTGGAAGGAATGCATAGGGAGCCATTGGATGCTGCCAGGGCAATGGGACTAACACATTCAGAAGTTGTAACTAATGTGGTGATTCCTGAATCTAGTAATACCCTGCTAAGTCAGTTATTATTCATGTTTGAATATAATGTTAGACATGGTACTGTTTTAGGTTTAGTTGGGGCAGGTGGAATTGGATATTATCTAAATTATTACATGGAATTATTCCTATATCAAAAAGTAATGGCATTCTTAGTTGTCATTTTCATAGTAGTGATAATTATCGATCTATTCTCTATGTTCATCAGGTCGTTTGTCACAGATGAAGGAGATATCAACAAACCCTCTTGGTTAGCAGTATTTTTACCACCTTCATGGGCTGAAAAATACCATAAAAATAAAGCTAAGGAAAGTGAATGAAATCATTCCTTTTCATAGAGATGATATATTGAACCAGACCAACTAAAAAGTAATAATTCATCATTTATTCCTCTTCCAAATCCTACTATCATAGTTCCAACAGTTGTTAATTCCTCTCCTACCCAATTACCATCAACTTGTTTAGTAATCCAAATAGTTCCACTGCAGAAATCTCCATACAGATAACTATCTTGAATCGAAGGCGGGCCCCAATCCATCCAATAACCTCCAGTGACAGAGCAATTGCCATTTTCATGAGAGTATTCAATAATCGGGTCAGTCATATTTTCAGGAGGTTCGGTAGTTGGTTGATCACAGTTACTTTCTTTGTCAAACTCATGCATTCCTTCTCTAACTGACCAGCCAAAATTCGATTCTTGCAATAAGTTGACCATGTTTATTTCTTCAAAGCAATACTGACCTACATCGGCAATCCAAAGTCTTCCTAAATCATCAACATCAAACTTCCATGGATTTCTTAATCCATAGTGAAGGATATAATCTAAATCATTTCCATATGAATTAAGAATTGGGCTTATCGAACTATTTTCATATTGGAAATATTGTATTGTACCTAAGTGTGATGACCTATTCTGTCCATTTAGGTCAGGGTCATTAGAACCTCCTCCATCACCAAGACTCCACAAGAATTGATTATTTCCAATTGCTAATATTGAGCCACCATTGTGGTTTCTATGTGGTTGTTCGATTGTCCGAAGAATTTTAATTGAATCGGCATCAATTACCCCGTTTACAATTGAGGCTTCAGAAAGAATGGAAGAAGCAATTCCTTCTTGACCATCGCAAGATACTTTTTCTGTATATGAAAGTAAGATTTTATATTCATTAATATCTGATTCCACAAAAGAAAATCCCAACAAACCTTGCTCATTATGGCAAGTAGAAATTACCGATGAAAGATTACCAACTAATTCTCGGTTAGTTCCATCCCAAGAATAAATCTCTCCAGTTAAGTCAGCGATCCATAACTCTTCATTACTTGGATATTTCAGAGTTTTTATTGGAGTATTAAAACCACCTAGAAATACTTCACATTGATACTTCGGAACATCCGATATATCGCAGTTTATATCTTCAAATTCGGGCCAAGAGAACCTTTTTTCAGGCCTTTCCTCTTCTCCAAAGCAACCAGATAGTAAACTGGAGGCTATCACGATTGAAAGGAAAACCGCTTTTAGTTTCATCAAATCACGGTTTAGTCATTTGAAACACTAACTGTGCGTTCTTCTTCCTCATCTTTTGAACCTTTAACATACATGAAAATAGCCCCGATTAGGCCTACCACGATAACTCCACTTCCCAAATATAATAGCATATTTGACGAATCATCATCACTTGAAGACGAACTCATCTTAGCATCAAAATAAGCTCTAATACCTGGAACATCTTCTACAGCATCTCCATATGTCCCCAAATGGTCTGTTGTGTTGATAATTGTCATGCCTGGAGTACTCAATACATCATCAAGTATTTCTAAATCCTCTGAGTTATTATTCATTACACTAAACGCATTACGGAGAGCATCAACTTCTGATTGAGTAAAGTAGTCAGGGTTGTACATTACAGGATGGCTAGGTGCTCTTCCAAAAGGAGTATTTATTTCTCCATTTTCAGCATACCCTCCTATTGGATAGAAGTCTTCAGTAGAAGTAAAATCTCCCTCAAAGCACCATGATTGTGGGTCTTCACCACAGTAATCAGGAACCGTAGGATCTTTTGCAAACGAGATATAGTCAGTAGCACTTCCTCCTTCGTGCTCCGCTAAGCATCTCAGAGAACCGATATATCTGTAGTACTTGGTGCCACTATTTGGAATACTTGAATCTTCAGAAAAGTGTTTTCTAACCGTATCGGTCAATGAGTCAATCTCATTAGCATCACCCTGTACTTCGATATATCCATTTGAGATCATGTATCCCATAGGGAGCAGCATTCCAGAACTTCCTAATGCTGAAGTATGGCAAGAAGTTTTTCCAGCCATTAGTGATAATGCTCTAGTAGAATTGCCGTCTTCCATGTCTGCTATTGCCATATCTGAATCTTTGTGAACCCATGCTACAGCATTATAGTAAGCACGTCCGTCAGCTTTTTGCTCTGCAGCAAGAACTTGGAAACCTTTCGTATTCCAACTTAGCCACGCAGCACCACCATCTAGGAATCCAATATCAGCCTTTCCAAATTCCAAAGCAGCGATTGTCGCAGCAGGTCCAGAAACAGGATATATTTCGATTTCAACACCCATTATTTCCTCTAATCTGTCGGCTAATTTTTGAGGACTTTCTTCAGTATTCTTGTATTCTTCTTTTGCTTCAAATGCAATAATCAAACAATTGTCTTTATCTTCGCACTTATCAAATTCCACAGTATCAGTAAATATACATCCTGGAATACTTGCTCCTAATAGGAATATTATCATCAAAACAGATTTTCTCATCGCATTACTCATAGTACCACTTTAGGCCACCCTAATATCGCATGTAGATATAATTTAGGGTGTACGAAAAAAACAAAATCAGAAAAATCATTCTGCAGCAATATGCAGAGTCCCTTCTTTATAGAATACTTGGATTCGGTCTGGTACCTTTTTTGTGAGGGCAGCAACCGCTTCATAAATTTCATCTTTCTTGACCTTGAAGGCCTTTGCAGCTTTAGATGTTGACCAAGGCATTGTATGGAAATCAGATTGTCTAATCCATTCGAATAAGCGTGC
>MDSV01042750.1_pt1:0-10000 | contig 11759 bp, 8 predicted proteins | sample 810851 | NCBI WGS metagenome assembly MDSV01 (sample SAMN05326640, study PRJNA326480) | marine metagenome | isolation source: seawater | place: Atlantic Ocean: North East | collected 2012 | reverse complement strand
GATTTGAATGCTTCCGATCTAAATCTGATCCATATCTCTCAGTAAATGAAGATTTATGATCAATGAAAAAAGTCTCACTCCCCGGGGAATCTATTGGATCTACACTTAGATATTCCCATTCGTATGCAACCGAGCCATCAGTGTTAAATCTTCTACTATCTTTCACGTCTGAAGTAATAATTTCATTTTGAGCTAATCTATCTGCTTGGGATTTAAGATCGTCATCCCCTAGAGCAAACATATATAACCCTTGTTTACGGTCTAGAAATTGGAGGAAATCTGCTCTATTTGTTTTAACCGTTTCTAAATCATTCACGCCAATCAATTCCAAGTACTCTCCATCAAATAGAATTAATCTATTTGCGGTACCTCTATCCCGATGAATTCCTTTGTCAGTGAGTTCAAACCCAATTTCTCTCATTATTTCTGAAGAATCATCTAGGTCATTGGTAGCTATTAAAATATGGTCTAAAAACATTTACTTTACACCTTTCGCATATATAATTTAGTTTCAAATGTATTCTAAACTAAATATTAGTAAAAGTTATGTTAATTAACGATGTAAATGAATTCGAACTCATATCTATACTTGCCAAAGTATTAGACCAAGGGCACGCCAAGTGGGGAATGTCCAGCATGAACCATTTAGATCTAACCGTGTCAAACGGAGATGATGCAGCTGCTTGGGCTCCCAATACTCAGTATGAAGTATTTACTATGGATGCCTGTGTAGAAAACGTACATTTCAGGCGAGACTTCAGCGGTTGGTATGAAATTGGCTGGAAAACTTTGGCTTCTAACATAAGTGACATAGCAAGTATGGGAGCTCAACCGCTGTATGGTCTTGTTACTTTAGGAGTCCCAGCAACCTTTAGCGTAAAAGAACTAAAAGAAATGTATCAAGGGTTTGCAGATATAAGTGGCCAGTATCAAATGATGATGGTCGGTGGAGACTTGGTCAGATCTGATAATGTATTTATTTCAATTTCTCTTATTGGAGGTTCTGATGCACCTCCACTGACAAGATCTAAAGCCAGTGAAGGAGATGTAGTCATATTAACCGGAACAGTGGGAGCATCCAAGGCTGGTCTGTTATTGTTACAAAAAGAATTGCCCATCTACGATAACAACCAAACGTTTTTAATTGAAAAACATCGTAAACCTTACCCCCACGTATCCCAAGGAAAAGTATTATCTAGACTACAGAATGTCAGTACAATGGATGTCAGTGATGGAGTATTCAGTGACTTAACTAAATTGTGCGAAAGTAGCGAATGCGGAGCCATAATTCATTCCGAATCAATCCCAGTAGATGATCAGTTATCAGCTTGTTTCCCAGAGGACTTTTTGAAAATTGCTTTGTCTGGGGGAGAAGATTACGTATTACTCGCCACAGTTAACCCAGATCAAATAGACAATCTAAAACAGAATATTGATCTATTTGTAATTGGTAAAATAGTATCAAAAGAACAAGGAATCAGTGTTTTAGACACTCATGGCAATCACCAAGACAAAAACGACTTTCTAGGATGGGATCATTTCAGATGACAACTTATGAATTGCTTAGCAAGGAGTCAGAAACCACTTTAGAAATAGGCCGAACCATCGGACGATGGTGCAAAGGAGAAGACTTATTGCTGTTGCATGGCCCATTCGGAGCAGGGAAAACGGTGTTGACGCAAGGAATTGCCGAAGCTCTTGGGATCACTGGCCCTATTAGGAGCCCAAGTTTTACACTGATGAGCACCTATAAAGCAGATCTCACATTGGCACATTGGGATTTATTTAGGCTCTCTTCTATCCATGAGGTTTGGGATTTGGGAATACTCGACCAAATTGATGAAAAAACCATTTGTGTGATTGAATGGGCGGAAAAAGGGAGTGAATTATTCCCTGAAACCGCATTGGATATAGATATGGATTACACTGAAGATTATGAAGATAGAATAATCAAAATAGAGATCGACACAAGTAACCCCAGGCACTTAGAATTAAGTGAGATATTGAATAGGTTTAAGAAATAACTGAAAATGTTTTTACTCATTGACACATCAACCAGAAATGCAAGCTTAGCAATCTGTACAAACGGTGAATTTGTAAACAAGCAAACATGGTCTTCCCAATACAATCATTCTCAGGAACTGTTTGTAGCGTTGGAAAAAGCCTTCTTGGAAACCAAACTCACTATTTCGGATATAACAGCAATAGGGTTGGCATTAGGACCTGGGGGATATAGTTCAGTAAGATCTGGAGTCAGCGTTGGTAAAACAATAGCTTATGCCCAGAACATTCCTATTTTTGGCCACAACACATTAGACCTAGAAGCTGCTGTGCATCAGCCTCAACGCATGAAAATCTGTTCTGTAATTGAAGCTGGTAAAAGTGTATTATCTTATGCGGTGTATGATCCATCAGGGGAACGACTAGGACCTGACAAAGTTTCTGATATAGAAAGCATCCTCGATGAACTTGATGATCAAACTCTAATCTGTGGCGAAGGAGTCAAAACATACGAAAACAGCATTAAGACCACAAGCATCCAAATGGCTGTTTGGGATTCCCAAATACCACGGCTAGAAGCATTAGGCGCAAAAACTCTGGAAAAACATACAACTGGAAACGCTAGTAAATTAGAGGACATTGAACCTATATACGCCAGACCTCCTAGTATTGGATAAATCGTAACTAAAACATTTTAAACAAGAGTGAGAAATATGGAAAAAACATTAATTTTAGTAAAACCTGACGGTGTTCAGCGATCTTTGGTAGGTGCAATCATATCTAGATTCGAAGGACGAGGCCTCAAACTAATTGGTTTGAAAATGCAACAATTGAGTACAGAAACAGCTCAAGAACATTATGGAGAACATGAAGGGAAACCTTTCTATGACGGATTAGTAAACTTTATTACCTCAGGACCATTGGTTGCTATGGCGTTCGAAGGTGAGAATTGTATCGAAATATGTCGTTCCACTATGGGTGCGACTAATCCAGTAAATTCAGGACCTGGAACCATAAGAGGAGACTTTGCAGTGGACATAGGTAGAAATATAGTCCATGGATCAGATGGCCCCGAAACTGCAGAAAGAGAGCTAAATATATTCTTCAAGCCTGAAGAATTAGTCAGCTATGATAAGAATTCAGATGCTTGGGTTAGAGAATCCTAACAACCTGGGAACCTCTAGACCATATACTTTCTAAATTGTAGTAATCTCTTTGTTCTTCTTGAAATAAATGGATTACTACTGCTCCATAGTCTAGGACAACCCACCCAGAAATCGGCACGCCTTCACTATGCAAAAGCTTGCAGCCTTTTTGGTCCAGCAGCATTTCGATATCATAAGATAGAGCCTCAACGTGGCGGGACGAATTACATGTCAGTAGCACGAAATAATCTGTCAGAATTGCTTGGTCCTGTAAGTCCAACAAGACGATATTTTCCGCTAATCGGTCGGTGACTATCTCAACGACTTCTTGTGATAAATCAAATGGTTCCATCATGAAAACCATTATAACACCTCTCAGATATGCCACACATCCGGCCTGGGACTACTAAAACGACCGTGAAACGTGTATAATTCTTAACTTGCGAGAGAATAAAAGAGATGCACGATCTATCGTTTGGAAGAGGACATAATATAGCCAGATAAATCGTACAGATGGAATTATTAGGACAATAGGAATTATTCTATATGGATTATCTAAAAGATATAGCTGAGAATGGTCTGTATGAACCATCCACCGAACATGATGCATGTGGAGTAGGTTTAGTTGCTGATATTAATGGGATAAAGTCTCAAGATATTATCAAAGAAGGCCTGCAGGTACTGTGCAATTTACACCATAGAGGTGCGGCTGGAAGTGATCCACTTACAGGCGATGGAGCGGGAATTCTAATACAAGTTCCCCACGAACTGTACCTTCAAGAATCTAAAAATGATGATTACACCCTTCCTGAGGCAGGGCAATATGGGGTTGGAATGGCCTTTCTGCCTAGCAAGAAAGATTTAGCAGAAAATGTCAAAACACTAATCACAACAGCTGTTGAAAATGCAGGTATGTCTATAATTCACTGGCGCAAAGTACCAGTGAATCCAAAAGTCATCGGTACAGATGCACGAAAGGTACAGCCTTCTATTTGGCAATTCCTAGTTAACAAGAACGAAATTGAACTAAGCACTTTAGAACAGAAACTCTACGTTGTTCGAAAACAAATAGAGTCACAAGTCGCATCAATGGGGCTTCCAGAAGATCAACTAGACTATTTTTATATATCTAGTTTGTCCAGCATGACACTAGTTTATAAAGGACTATTACTATCCGAGCAAGTAGATCAATTCTATCTTGATCTAAAAAACGAAAATACAACGAGTGCATTAGCCTTAGTACACTCAAGATTTAGCACGAACACCCTGGGACACTGGAAATTAGCCCACCCTTATAGATACTTAGCCCACAACGGTGAAATTAACACCGTGAGAGGAAATATCAATTGGATGAAATCGAGAGAACCCCAGTTTTCCTCCGCGATACTTGGAGATGATATAACAAAAATATCTCCCGTCACTAGTGAAGGTGCAAGTGACACTGCATCGTTCGATAACGGTCTTGAATTACTTCTAATGACAGGTAGAACACTCGACCATTCACTGATGATGATGATCCCTGAAGCATGGGAACAAAATGAAGCAATGCCCAAAAACAAAAAGGACTTCTATAAGTATCATGCATCTATGATGGAGCCATGGGATGGACCAGCTATGATAGTAGCTGCAGATGGGAAACGAATCTGCGCAGTCTTAGATAGAAATGGTTTACGTCCATTTAGATACACTGTTACAAAATCAGGGAAATTGGTAATGTCCTCAGAAACTGGCGTGTTACCAATCGAACCCTCTGAAATCGAGACCAAAGGACGGCTGCAACCTGGACGTATGTTCCTAGTTGATTTAGAAGAAGGCCGAATCATTGGAGACGATGAGGTTAAAGAAACATTAGCCAATAAGAACCCATATGCCAGCTGGCTAGAAGATAACTCTATAGAACTAAGCGGCGGAATTACATCCACTGAGTCTGACCTCACCGGAGAAAATCTACTTAATGTTCAAAAAGTGTACGGCTACACAGAAGAAGAGATCCGTATGCTTCTTACTCCAATGGGCAACACAGCATATGAGCCGATTGGATCAATGGGTAACGATGCGCCGTTGGCTGTTCTATCAAGAGAACATCAGATTTTATACAATTATTTCAAACAACTGTTCGCACAGGTTACTAATCCACCATTAGATGCAATAAGAGAAGAATTAGTAACATCCATATCTGGTTTTATTGGAGCCCAAAGAAACCTTTTCGATGAGACTCCTGAGCACTGTAATCAGCTGTGGTTGCAGTCACCTATACTAGATAACGATCGACTGCAAGAAATTAAACAACTAAACAGTAAAGGCATAGAATCAGCCACTGTTAGCATGCTGTATAACCCAGCTGAAACAGATTTAACATCAGCTATCGATAATCTTAGAGACAATGTTATTAAGCAAGTCCAATCAGGGACTTCTATAATCATATTAAGTGACCGTGGAATATCTAAAAACAGTATTCCAGTACCCACTTTACTAGCAACATCAGCTACGCACCATGAACTGATTAAAGCTGGTTTGAGAACCAAAGTTGGTTTAGTGATTGAATCTGCTGAACCACGAGAAGTCATGCATATGTGCCTCCTGATTGGTTACGGAGCAGGGGCAATCAACCCTTACGGAGCTATAGCGACTGTAAGAGAACTATCAATCAAGAATATCTTGTCTGATGACCCCATAACTGTTGAGCACAACTACATCAAAGCTTCTGAAAAGGGCGTCCTTAAAGTGATGTCTAAAATGGGAATATCTACTGTTCAAAGTTATCGAGGAGCGCAAATATTTGAAGCTGTCGGTCTAGATGACTCTTTTGTTGACGAATATTTCACAGGCACCCCTTCGCGCATAGGAGGAGTCGGTCTTAAAACTATAGAATCCGAAAGCATTGAACGGCATGAAGCGACATTCAAGAGCGTGGAAGTTTCTGCAAATCTAGATTTGGAAATGGGCGGTCAATACCAATGGAGAAGACATGGCGAATTCCACCAATGGAATCCAGAGAGCATATCCAAGCTACAATTCGCCGCCAAAGCTAACAGTGCGAAAATATATAAAGAATTTTCCAAATTAGCTGACGATCAAACATATTACACAGCTACTATCAGAGGATTATTAGACTTCAAAGAATCTAAAAGCTCTATACCATTAGAATCCGTAGAACCAGCCTCGGAGATTGTGAAACGGTTCGCAACAGGAGCAATCTCGCTAGGATCCATCAGTAGAGAAGCTCATGAAACATTAGCTATCGCGATGAACAGAATAGGGGGGCGTAGTAATACAGGAGAAGGCGGAGAAGATCCTATTCGATATCAACTTGATGACAACGGAGACTCCCGGAACAGCGCTATTAAACAAGTTGCTTCCGGAAGATTCGGCGTGACTCCAAATTATTTGATTAATGCAACAGATTTACAAATCAAAATGGCTCAAGGGGCCAAGCCTGGAGAAGGCGGGCAATTACCTGGCCACAAAGTAGACGATTACATAGGTTCTATCAGAAATACAACCCCTGGGGTAGAACTAATATCTCCCCCACCTCATCATGACATATATTCAATTGAAGACTTAGCTCAACTCATACACGATTTGAAAAATGCTAATCCTAGCGCACGTGTTCAAGTTAAATTAGTATCTGAGGTAGGAGTTGGAACAATTGCTGCAGGAGTATCCAAAGGACATGGAGACGTAGTCCTAATCAGCGGTCATGACGGTGGTACAGGTGCATCCCCTGAGTCATCTATTAAGCACGTGGGAACTCCATGGGAAATAGGCCTAGCTGAAACCCAACAAGTACTAGTAGCAAACGATCTAAGAAGTAGAATAGTAGTGCAAACAGACGGACAACTAAAGACTGGCAGGGACGTTGCAATCGCTGCATTATTGGGAGCGGAAGAATTTGGTATCGCTACAGCAGCATTAATCGTGAATGGCTGCATAATGCTTAAAAAATGCCATTTAAACACCTGTTCAGTAGGTATTGCTACTCAAGACCCTGAATTGAGAAAACAATTTGCTGGAAAACCTGAATACTTAATCAATTATTTCTATTTCGTTGCTGAAGAACTAAGAGAAATTATGGCTGAAATTGGATTTGCAAACGTATCTGACATGGTAGGCCGAATGGATATGCTAAAACAAAAAGAAAACATAGGAGATATGCATCCTAAATTAGCAGGAATAGATTTATCTAAACTGCTTTATATGCCTAAAGCAGCTAAGACTGTAAACATCCATTGCACAGATGAACAGGATCATGGCCTAGATCAAGCTATGGACAAACATCTTATAGAGTTTTTCAAAGACAGCATTGAAAGCAAAAAAACTAAAAGTGTTGAATTGGATATATTCAATTACAACCGTACTTTCGGAGCCATGTTGAGTGGTCAAATAGCCAAAAAGCACGGAGATGACGGATTACCTGAAGACACCATAAATATCAAACTAAACGGATCAGCTGGACAAAGTTTCGGAGCTTTCTTATCAAAAGGAGTCACTATCAATTTACAAGGTGACACTAACGACTATCTAGGGAAAGGCATGGGAGGCGGCAAAATATCTATAGTCCCTCCGGAGAAGTCTACATTTAAGCCAGAAGACAACATCATAATTGGAAATGTTGCACTATACGGAGCAACAGGAGGAGAAGCGTACATTTACGGCAAGGGAGGCGAACGCTTCGCAGTCCGAAATAGCGGTGGTAAAGCGGTCATTGAAGGGGTAGGAGACCATTGTTGTGAGTACATGACTGGCGGGATAGTAGTTGTGCTCGGGGAGACCGGACGAAACTTCGCTGCAGGTATGAGTGGAGGTATAGCTTATGTTTACGATAAAGACGACACATTCCACACAAGATTCAACACAGGCCTTGCTGATCTGGAAGAATTAAGCGATGCATCAGATATAGACAATCTAAAAGAGCTCATATCTAACCATAAATTAGAAACAGGAAGTACCAAAGCAACATATTTACTGGACAACTGGAAGAACGAGATATCAAATTTCAAAAAAGTTATGCCTAGAGACTATAAAAGAGTATTAGAAGAGAGAGCCAAAGAGGCTACCAGAGGATAAACATGGGAAAACCTTCAGGATTTATTGAATTTAATAGAGAGCCTCCGGGTAGGAGGGATCCAAGATCACGCATTCATGATTACGATGAATTTTACGAAACTTGGACAGAACAAGCGATACAAGAGCAGTCTGGCAGATGCATGGACTGCGCAGTACCGTTTTGCCATACTGGGTGTCCATTAGGGAACGTAATTCCTGAATTCAATCATCAAGTGTATTTAGGTAATTGGGAGAAAGCGACTGAAGTACTACTAAGCACCAATAATTTCCCTGAATTTACAGGAAGAATATGCCCGGCTCCTTGTGAAGCGTCTTGCGTATTAAGCATCAACAATGATCCAGTCACTATTGAATACATTGAAAAAGAAATATCCGAGCGTGGCTATGCTAATGGATGGATTAAACCAGAACCCCCTACAGAGCGTACTGGTAAAAAAGTAGCAGTAGTTGGCTCAGGACCATCCGGTCTAGCAACAGCTCAACAGTTAAATCGAGCGGGCCACTATGTAACTGTTTATGAACGAGCAGAAAAAATTGGCGGACTCTTGATGTTAGGTATACCGGATTTCAAACTTGAAAAGCATATCGTAGAGCGAAAAATAGATCTAATGGAAAAAGAAGGGATCAATTTCGTAACCAACACAAACGTTGGAGTAGATTACGATGTACAAAATCTAATAAACGATTTTGACGCTATATGTCTCACAGGGGGATCTACGCAACCCAGAGATCTTCCAGTCGACGGAAGAAATTTGGATGGCGTCCACTACGCTATGGAATACCTTACCCAGCAAAATAGAATATTATCAGGGCAATCCGTCCCTCCCGAAGAATTGATAAATGCGGAAGGCAAACGAGTGATTATTTTAGGTGGAGGGGATACAGGTGCAGACTGCCTAGGTACTGCTATCAGACAAGGCGCGGAAGTCATTCACCAGTTCGAGCTTTTGCCAGAACCACCTGAAGAGCGACCAGACGGGAATCCCTGGCCTGAATGGCCACGTGTATTGAGATCATCTCCTGCTCACGATGAAGGGGGAATCCGAGATTACAATATTCTCACTAAGCAATTTGTAGGTGATGAAAAATTAGAAAAACTACAAGCAGTTAGAGTGGAATGGAAGCAAGACGAAAACGGTAGATATAACATGACTGAAGTACCTAACAGTACCTTCGACACAGATGCTGAATTAGTATTGTTAGCGATGGGCTTTGTACATCCAGAACACAATGGGCTCTTGGACCAATTAGGAGTGGAACTGGATGACCGAGGTAATGTAAAAGTAGATTCCAACAAAATGACCAGCGTACCCAATGTGTTTGCGGGTGGTGATATGGTTAGAGGACAATCATTAGTTGTTTGGGCCATCTCAGAAGGAAGGGAAGTTGCCCGGTGCGTAGATGCCCATCTTTCTGGTGCCACAAATCTTCCTAAAACTTTACCTGTAATTCAGTAGGATTCACTCAAGCAATAACCTTTCCTCTGGATCTAATTTGTGTTGCACAACACCAACTTATGGGCGAGGCAGGGCTTCAGTCGGTTTAATAGAATATATTGACGCACCTTTGTTACTATTCAAATACACTCTGAAAGAACCATCCGGCAATGTTACTGAACCCGGATCTTGTAGTTCAAAAACCGGAATTTCATCGCCATGCTCATCATTCACAACAACCTGATAAAACTCCTTAGACCAGTTAACTCCATCTTCGGACATAACCATACCCAATATATCTTTCTCTAGTTCAGGATTCTTCTCATAATAGAATTCCTTTGGAACTTTCAC
>MDSV01233929.1_pt1 | contig 11760 bp, 9 predicted proteins | sample 810851 | NCBI WGS metagenome assembly MDSV01 (sample SAMN05326640, study PRJNA326480) | marine metagenome | isolation source: seawater | place: Atlantic Ocean: North East | collected 2012 | reverse complement strand
CTGAAGCCGCTGATGACCAGGATATTCAGGGCCGTGACGTCGAAACTCACCGACCCGCAACTGAAGACCCATGGGGCATTCTGGGAAGAGGAATTGCAGCGCGACGGCTGGTTTGCCGGCGAAAATTTCACCGCCGCCGATATCATGATGAGCTTCCCGGTCGAGGTCGGCATGGACAGGATTCCGTTCGGGGAGCGCCCGCAGGCCGTTCTGGACTATCTGGTGAAAATCCACGCCCGCCCGGCCTATCGCCACGCGCTGCAGCGCGGCGGGGCGTATCGCTATGGCGGTAATCCGATCTCCTGATCAGGGAGAGCCGAAGAAAAGCATGTCCCTTTACGGCGGAGAAGAGGGGCGGGCCTTGCCAAAACCCTGACGCCGTCTCCTGATCGGTTGCTTCATCCAGGTCTGCCCACAAGGGTGGCAATTGCCGAAAAAAGAGGCTATGGAAGTTCCGCCGCCGCGGCCCCGATATTGCATGGCCCCGGCGCGTCAGCTTCTGGTGAATTTCATGTCTGTCGCAATGCCTACTGCGCAAGCAGCCGGCCATTCGTGGTTCTCCCACCTCAAGGAAACCCTTACCCTCGGCATCCCCCTCATCGGCGCGCAACTGGCCCAGCAGGGGATCAATGCCACCGATATCTTCATTCTCGGGCAATTGAGCGCGCTGGATCTGGCGGCCGCGGTCCTTGCCACGCAGTATTATTTCACGATCTTCATCTTCGGCATGGGGCTTGCCATTGCGGTGATGCCCATGGTCGCGCAGGCCTATGGCCGCGGTGATGAGGTTGCCGTGCGCCGGTCCATGCGCATGGGCATGTGGGCCTCGATCATCTACGGCGCGCTGGCTTTGCCGTTGTTCTTCTGGTCCGAGCCGATTCTTCTGGCGCTCGGTCAGGAGCCGGACGTCGCGGCCAAGGCGGCGCAGTATCTTCATATTGTCGGCATCGCGCTGTTCCCGGCGCTGCTGTTCCAGGTCCTGCGTTCGCTGGTCAGCGCCACGGGGCGGGCACGGGTGGTTCTGTGGGTCTCGTTGCTGACGCTGGTCGTCAACGCCGTGGTTGCCTACGCGCTGGTGCTCGGCGGGTTCGGGATGCCCCAGATCGGCATTCGCGGCGCGGCGATCGCCACCTTTGTCGGTCAGGCCTTCGGTTTCCTGTATCTGGTCGCCTATATCGGCCGCGACGCGATGCTGGCCCGTTACGAGCTGTTCGTCCGCTTCTGGAAGCCGGACTGGCAGGCTCTGCGCGAGGTGGTCATGCTCGGCCTGCCGATCGGGATTTCCGTTCTGGCGGAAGTGTCGATGTTCACCGTGTCGTCGGTGCTGATGGGGCAGATCGGGGCGATCCCGCTTGCCGCCCACGGCATCGTTCTGCAACTGGCCTCGATCGCCTTCATGGTCCCGCTCGGCCTGTCCCAGGCGGGGACGGTCCGGGTCGGCATGTTCCACGGGGCCGGCGACAGGGAGAATGTCATCCGGGCATCGGTCACGGTTATGGCGATCGCGATCTGCTTTGCCGTCGCCAGCGGCCTGACCTTCGCGCTCGCGCCCGTGCCGCTCGTATCGCTGTTCATGGATACCGGCCTGCCAAATGCGCCGGAGGTGCTGGCCTATGCCGTGCCGCTTGTGTTCGTCGCGGCGCTGTTTCAATTGCTCGATGGCGGGCAGGCGACGATGAACGGCCTGCTGCGCGGCCTCAAGGATACCCGGGTGCCGATGTTTCTGGTGCTGATCGCCTACTGGGTTGTCGGCCTGCCGCTTGCCTGGCTGCTGGCGTTTCCCTTCGGGCTCGAAGGCGTCGGCATCTGGGTCGGCTTCATGCTGGGGCTGGGGACGGCGGCGGTGATGCTGGCGCTGCGCTTTCGCCATCTGCTGCGCGCCGGAGCGGCGTCCGTGTAGAGGAAAGCGGCCGAGCCCGGATGGGGCGGCCGCTCCCTGAGGCGGAAAAATATCAGACTGCTGACAAACCCTTACATACGTGGGTTTACGTCCTCACTGGTGTTCCCCCACAGGGGTCATGCTCGGACTTGATCCGAGCATCCAGGCGACTTAAGTGATTGAACTTCAATGGACTTATTGCGAACCCTTGCCGCGTTGACTGGATCCTCGTGTCAAGCACGAGGATGACGCCGAGTTCGAGGACAGGTTTGTCAAAAAAACGGAGCGGCCGTCGCCCCGGCCGCTCTTTTAGAGTACGGGATTCTCGCTGTTACTTGGGCGAGATCATCAGTTCGGGGCGGACGATCTCGTCATATTCCTCGCCGGTCACAAGCCCCGTCGCCAGCGCCTCTTCACGCAGCGTGGTGTTGTTCTTGTGGGCGGTCTTGGCGATCTTGGCGGCGTTGTCGTAACCGATCTTCGGGGCCAGCGCCGTCACCAGCATCAGCGAGCGCTCGACCCCGGCCTTGATGTTTTCCTCGCGCGCCTGGATACCGACCACGCAATGATCGGTGAAGGAGCGGGCGGCATCGCCCAGAAGCTGGACCGACTGCAGGAAATTGTAGGCCATCATCGGATTGTAGACATTGAGCTCGAACTGGCCCTGGCTGCCGGCAAAGCCGATCGCGGCCTGGTTGCCGGCGATATGGGCGCAGACCTGGGTCATCGCCTCGTTCTGGGTCGGGTTGACCTTGCCTGGCATGATCGAGGAGCCGGGCTCGTTTTCCGGCAGCGACAATTCGCCGAGGCCCGAGCGTGGGCCGGAGGCGAGGTAGCGGATGTCGTTGGCGATCTTGAAGCAGGCCATGGCCGCCGCATTGATGGCGCCGTGCGAGAACACCATGGCGTCGTGGGCGGCGAGCACCTCGAACTTGTTCGGCGCGGTGACGAAGGGCAGGCCGGTGATCCCTGCGACTTCCTTGGCGACCTTCTCGGCAAAGCCGACCGGCGCGTTGAGGCCAGTGCCGACGGCGGTGCCGCCCTGGGCGAGCTGGTAGAGGCCCGGCAGCGTCAGTTCGATGCGCTCGATGGCGGAGGCGATCTGCGCGGTGTAGCCCGAAAATTCCTGTCCCAGCGTCAGCGGCGTGGCGTCCTGGGTGTGGGTGCGGCCGATCTTGATGATATCGGCGAATTCCTTTTCCTTGGCGGCAAGCGCATCGTGGAGGTGCTTCAGGTTCGGCAGCAGGTGATGAACGATCTGCTCGGCGCAGGCGATGTGCATCGCCGTCGGATAGGTGTCGTTCGACGACTGGCTCATATTGCAGTGGTCGTTGGGGTGCACCGGCTTCTTCGAGCCCATCTCGCCGCCAAGGAGTTCGATGGCGCGGTTCGAGATCACCTCATTGGCGTTCATGTTCGACTGCGTGCCGGAACCCGTCTGCCAGACCACCAGCGGGAAGTGATCGTCGTGCTTGCCGTCGATGACCTCCTGCGCGGCCTCGACGATGGCGTTGCCGATTTCGGCGGGCAGCCGGTCGAGCGCCATGTTGGCCCTGGCGGCCGCCTGCTTGACGATGCCGAGCGCGCGGACCACGGAAAGCGGCTGCTTTTCCCAGCCGATCTTGAAATTGCCGAGCGAACGCTGGGCCTGCGCGCCCCAGTAGCGGTCGGCGGCGACCTCGATGGGGCCGAATGTGTCGGTTTCTGTACGGGTTGCGGTCATGGTGTTTCTACTCCTGCCATTGCCCCGATGGGCGATCGTCCTTGCGAAAATCGGCATATGCAATCGCGCGCGCCGTGCCGCTCTGTCAATAATTGGTGAAAACTTATTCGATTAGTATCGGCGATTTGCCAACCGAAACTGACGAAAATGGATAGTCGACGCGGCAAAGCCTCGTCTCGTGGCATAAAAGACGGCGAGGAAACATTTTTTCGGGGGAACCCGTGCCTTGTCGAACCGTTGAAATCCCGTAGACCGGATCAATCGTCGCATGTTGCGTTGCACACAGAAATGGCTCGTGTTTAAGCCCCTGTTAATAGGCGCTTGATAGGCTGATCCGGAACGGCAATCGATCGGCAAGCGGACCAAAGTGTTGTTTTTCCATGACACAACCAGAAGGTTTGCGCACAGATAGCGCAAATGTTATTGGCTCGCCAACGGGCTTGCGGATAGGATGTCAATGAAATCGTTGACTTGCAAAACGGGGTAGAACATTGCGCAACAAACTCTCAGTTCGCGTTTCATCTGTGGCTCTGGCCGTGGCGGTTTCTGCCGCCTTCGTGCCGAGTGCGGCCAACGCCCTGACGCTGATGGACATCCTGCGCGGCCGACAGAAGGAATCGCAGCGCGCGCCGGTGGTCGAACAGCAGCCTCAGGTGCAGCAGCAGAAACAGGTCCAGCGCACCTACTCCGCCCCCAAGGTCGCGCCGCCGAAATACTACGCCTATCGCGCCGACCCCGTTCGCATGATCGATATCGGAGAAATTCGCGATCCGGTGGTTACCGGCTCGATCGCTCCCGATGAAGCGGACGTCGAAGAGACGACGACGGAAGTCGCCGCGCTCGATCAGGGCTCGATGACCGACGCCGTCGAAACGGAGACCACCGTCGCGATCGCGCAGGATGACCCGCGCCAGTATCTCGCCGATGCCCAGGTGAAGGCAATCGATGATGTCGCTTCGGCGATTGAAGACTATTATTCCAATGGCGGCGAGCTGATCTGGGTGCAGGACGGCAAGGTTTCGCAGAAGGCCCGCGCTGCCATGCGGACGCTCGGTAATGCCGACGTCTTCGGGCTGGAGCCCGACAACTACCAGGTTCAACTGCCGGACCTGCTCGCGGCCGAGAACGAGGATGAGGAAAAGGCTGCCCTGATGCAGTTCGAACTCGCCCTTTCCGCCAAAGTGCTTGCCTACATGCAGGATGCAAAGCGCGGCCGCGTCGACCCGAACCGGATTTCCGAGTTCCACGATCTGAAGCGCAACCCGGTCGATCTCGGCGAAGCGATCGACAGCCTCCCCGGAAAGGTTGACGTTGCCGCGTTCATCGAAAGCTACAATCCGCAGAACCAGTTTTTCCAGGACCTGAAGGCGGAGCTCGCCGAACTGCGCAACACCGAAACCGTGGTTGAGCCGATCGTTTTCACCGGCAGCGTGTTCATTCGTCCGGGCCAGACTAACCAGAATGTCCCGAGCGTGGTCAAGGCGATCGAGCGCAAGGCTTCGCCGGAATTCAAGGTGGATCACGCGGAAATCTTCGCGGCTTATGACGGCGTCAGCGAGGAATACACGCCCGAACTGGTGACCCTCGTGAAGGACTTCCAGAAATCGGCGGGCCTTTATGTCGATGGCGTTGTCGGCCCCAACACGGTAAGGGCCTTCGACGTCGAAACCAATGACGACCGCACCCAGAAGGTGCTTGATGCCATGGAGCGCCTGCGCTGGCTGCCGGATGACTTCGGCCCGCGCTATGTCTTCATCAATCAGCCGGCCTTCCGCGTCTATTATCATGACGATAACGGCGAGAGCTTCGACATGGGCGTCGTGGTGGGTAACCCCACCAACCAGACCTATTTCTTCAAGGATGAGATCGAAACCGTCGAATTCAACCCCTATTGGGGCATTCCGCGCTCGATCGTCGTCAACGAGTATCTGCCCAAGCTGCGCGCCAATCCGAGCTATTTCGACCAGATCGGTTACGAGGTCAGCTATAATGGCCGCCGGGTCTCGTCCTCCTCCGTCAACTGGGCTTCCGCCCCGATGGTCGATGTGCGCCAGCCGCCGGGCGAGCGCAATGCGCTTGGTCAGCTGAAGATCCTGTTCCCCAACGATCACGCGATCTACATGCATGACACGCCGCAGAAGAGCTATTTCGAGCGCGACATGCGGGCGCTCAGCCATGGCTGCGTGCGTCTTTCCGACCCCAACAAGATGGCCGCCGCCGTTCTCGGCGTGCCCGAGTCGGATATCGACGACTATATCGCAACCGGCAAGAACACCCCGGTCGACGTTCCGGAGAAATTCCCGGTCTATGTCGCCTATTTCACCGCCTGGCCGGATGCCAATGGCGAGGTCCAGTATTACGACGACGTCTATGACCGCGACATGTATCTGAAGCGGGCCATGGATGCCGAGAGCGAGGCGCGCGTCGGCAGCTGATCGCTGGAGAATGCCTTAAACAACAAAGGCGCGTCCGCCCCGCGGGCGCGCCTTTTGCGTTTTACGGGTCATTGCTGCCGTTATTGCCGCGCAATCACCGCGCGCGCCAGATCGGGCGTCAGCTCGTCGAAATGGCTTATCATCCGGTCGGCGGCCATGTCGGCGACCGGGCGATCTGCGTAGCCGAAGGTGACGGCGATCGTTGCCGCGCCCGCGCCTTTTCCCGCATCGATATCATTGGAACTGTCGCCGACCATGACCGCGTTGGCGACACCGCCGCCGCTCCGCGCGATGGTCTCCAACACATGGCGGGGATCGGGCTTGCGGAAGGCGAATGTGTCGCCGCCGGTGATCGCGGTGAAATAGCCGGTGAGATCGAGCGCATCGAGCAGCGGCATGGTGAACGATTCGCGCTTGTTGGTGCATACCGCAAGGTCAAAGCCCGCGGATTTCAGCCGGTCGAGGGCCGCCACGATGCCGGGATAGGGATGGCTTTCGCCGGGAATGCCCGCGCGATAGTGTTCGCTGAAGCGTTCGAAGCAGGCATCGAACGTATCTTCGTCGAGCGATCGGTCGCGATGCTCGAAGGCGCGTTCGATCATCACCCTTACGCCGCGGCCGACCAGTGTCTTCGTGTCCTCGACGCCGTAGGGGGCAAGCCCCACAGGGGCGATGGCGTGGTTCAGGCTTGCGATCAGGTCCGGCGCTGTATCGATCAGCGTTCCGTCGAGGTCGAATATGGCGAGCGGTGCGGGCATTGGCGCGGGTCCTTCATTTTCCGGCAGACGACGCGCGCCGTCCGCTTCCCGGCCCGGTTCATACCCGCCAGTCGCGGGCCTGCCAAGCATTTGGCGCGGGCTTGGCGCAAAAGGTCTTTTGTTTGACGCGCGTGGCGTGTAAACACCTTACCGTTAGCCAAAAGGAGCACGTGACGCATGGATGCGCGTCAATTGAAGATAAAGGCTGCGGAAACCGCGCTTGAATATGTCGAAGACGGAATGCGGCTCGGCATCGGAACCGGCAGCACGGCGCGGGAATTCATCGCGCTCCTCGGCGAAAAGGTTGCCAACGGGTTCAATGTCATCGGGGTTCCGACCTCCGAGGCGACGGCGCGCCAGTGCCTGGAACTCGGCATCACGCTGAATTCGCTCGACGAAACGCCGGAACTCGATCTCACGATCGACGGCGCCGACGAGATCGATCCCGCGCTCAATCTCATCAAGGGGGGCGGCGGGGCGCTGCTGCGCGAAAAGATCGTGGCATCCGCCTCGAAAGCCATGATCGTGATTGCCGACGAGACCAAGGTCGTGGATTGCCTCGGCGCCTTTCCGCTGCCGATCGAAGTTATGCCGTTCGGGCTTGGCGCAACCCGCCTTGCCATCGAACGCGCCGCATCGTGGCTCAATCTTTCAGGCTCGCTCGACCTTCGCCAATCGGGCGACGGGCCCTATATGACCGATGGCGGACACTATATTATCGACGCATCATTTGGCCGCATTCACGATGCACAGGCATTGTCAGACGCGCTCAACGCCATTGCCGGCGTTGTGGAGCACGGGCTGTTCATCGACATCGCGACACTCGCCATCGTTGCATCCGACGGCGGTGTACGTACACTCAAAGCAACTGAGTAGACAGGAGTCCTTTATGAAAACGAAATCCAGGTTCGGCCTTTCCGTGGCCATCGCCGCGACGATTATGGGACTTGGCGCCTTTTCGGTTGCTTCTGCGCAGGATATTTCGCCTGAGCATGAGGCCGCCGCCAAAGCCGCGCTCCAGGCGCTGGGGATCAACAACCAGTTCGACGAAATCCTGCCGAATCAGGCGGATCTCGTCCAGTCGCAGTTGACGCAGGTCTATCCGAACTACCACTCGCTGATCGACGAGGTCGTCACCGATACGGCGATCGCGCTGGCGCCGCGCCGCGCCGATCTCGAAAAGGAAGGCGCGCAGATCTACGCCAATATCTTCACAGCGGAAGAACTGAACCAGCTTGCCGAGTTCTACAGTTCCGATGTCGGCAAGAAGTTCATCCAGTATGGGCCGATCGCCGCGCGCGAGCTTGGCCAGGCCGGCGATATCTGGGCGCGCGGCATTGCCCGCGATCTCAGCCAGCAGGCTCAGGAAGAATTGAACCGGCGCATCGAAGCCGATGGCGGCACGCCCGTCGAGGCGACCGAGGTTCCGGCAGTGCCCGCGCAGTAAAAGGGCCATTCGCCCGTTGCATAACAGCCCGCCGACCCCGGCGGGCTTTATTTTTGGCGGAAAGTCGCCATATTCAGCCAAAATCGATTGTTCCCGAATACCCCCACCGCAAGGAGCCCTCCCATGACGCGCTATGACTTCGACCTGTTTGTGATCGGCGGCGGCTCCGGCGGTGTGCGCGCCGCCCGCCTTGCAGCCGCGATGGGCAAGAGGGTGGCGATTGCCGAGGAATACCGGTTCGGCGGCACCTGCGTCATTCGCGGCTGCGTGCCCAAGAAGCTGTTCGTCTATGCCTCTCAGTTTCCCGAACATTTCGAGGACGCGGCCGGTTATGGCTGGACCGTCGGCGAGCGCAGCTTCTCGTGGCCGGCGCTGATTGCCGCCAAGGACCGGGAAATCGACCGGCTGGAAGGTCTTTACCGCAAGGGTCTGGAAACCAATGGCGCCGAGATTCTCGAGACCCGGGCGGAGATTGCCGGCGATCACCGCATCCGGCTCTTGTCCTCGGGGCAGGAAGTGACGGCGGAAAAGATCCTGGTCGCGGTCGGCGGTCATCCCAACCCGCATCCGGAAATGCCGGGCTCCGAACTCTGCATCTCCTCCAACGAGGCCTTTCATCTGGAGGAACTGCCGAAATCGATCGCAATCACCGGCGGCGGCTACATCGCCGTTGAATTCGCCAATATCTTCGCCGGCCTCGGCGTCGAGACCACGCTGATCTATCGCGGCGAGGAAATTCTGCGCGGCTTCGACATGGACATGCGCGTCAATCTGCGCGAGGCGATGGAGAAGAAGGGCATCCAGGTCATCTGCCGCGACACGATTGTCGAGGTCGCCCAGGCGGCCGATGGCAGGCTCAAGGCCCAGACCCATAACGGCCATGTGTTCAACGTCGACAAGGTGATGATGGCGCTCGGCCGGCAGCCGAACACCAATGGCCTCGGTCTCGAATCCGTCGGCGTCGAACTGGATGCCAAGGGCGCGATCAAGGTCGACGATTATTCGCGCACCAATGTCGACTATATCTGGGCGCTGGGCGATGTCACCGACCGCGTTCAGCTGACCCCGGTCGCGATCCATGAGGCGATGTGCTTCATCGAGACGGAATACAAGGACAACCCGACCAAGCCGGATCACGACCTGATCGCGACGGCGGTGTTCTCGCAGCCCGAAATCGGCACGGTCGGCCTTCCGGAGCATGTCGCGGCCGAACGCTACGAGGAGCTCGAGGTCTATCTCGCCAAGTTCCGGCCGATGAAGGCAACGCTGTCGGGCCGCGACGAGCGCACGGTGATGAAGCTGATCGTCAACGCGGCCGACCGCAAGGTGGTCGGCGCCCATATTCTCGGCCATGAGGCCGGCGAGATGGCGCAGCTGATCGGCATTGCGCTGAAGGGCGGCTGCACCAAGGACGATTTCGACCGCACCATGGCCGTTCACCCCACGGCATCGGAGGAACTGGTGACGATGTACCAGCCGAGCTACCGCGTGAAGAATGGCGAGCGGGTCTAGACCCGCTTTTCCCGGAGAATGCGGCTGATCAGACGCGCCATCCATTGGTGGCCCCGCCAATCCTCGCCCTCCAGCGGATCGGTGAGCGGGTGGCGGGGCGGCGTTCTCCGCTGTCTGACGACGGTGAACCAGTCGAGCATGGCTTTCTCCATTTCTGCTTGACCGGAAGCTAGAGACGGCAGGACTGCGGCTGTAGAGCCGCAGATGAAAGGCCCGTTTCATCCGTGAACGGTTCGCGCTTGCGGGGCGGGGCGGTATAAGATGGCCGTTTGACAACGGAGACAGTCGATGGCCGAGGCGAGCTGGGACGATCTGCAGCTTTTTCATGTGGTGGCGGAGGCCGGCGGGCTGAGCGGCGCTGCCGTGCGCACCGGTATTTCCGCGCCCACGATCGGCCGGCGCATGCTGGCGCTGGAACGCACGCTAGGGCGCTCGCTGTTCCTGCGCTCGCAGCGCGGGTATGAGCTTGCCCATGATGGCCGGGAACTGTTGAAGCAGGTGCAGAGGATGCGCGAGGTCGCGAGCGATATTGCCGACTGGCATGCAGAGGCCTTTGCCCTGCCTTTCGTCACCATCGCGACTGATTGCTGGCTCTCGCCGCTTATCGCCGACAATCTTGGCGAGGTGCGTCAAAAGGGCGATCGTTTCCGCATCTGTTGCAGTTCGGAAGGCGCCTCCGCCGACCTCACATTTCGGGCAGCCGATGTCGTCGTTCTGGCGAAACGGCCGGAAAGCGGCAATATTGCGGTTCTGCCTTCGGTGGCGATGGCCTACGCGGTCTATCGGCCAAAGGCTGCGGGATCGGAAGACCTTCCATGGATTTCGTTGGGGACAGCAGCGGCAAGCGAACCGCGCGACCGCTACGTGTTCGAGAATTTCGAAGGCGCGATCATGACCTGGACCGAGGATCGCCACCTGTTGCCGCGTCTCGCAATGTCGGGGGCCGGCAAGGCGGTGCTGCCGGTCTGGGTCGGTGATGGCCTTTCAGAGTTGGAGAGGGAAGGGGAGGTGATCGAGGCACTGACGCACCCGCTCTTCATCGTCGCCCATGACGATGACCGGCATCGCCGCGAGGTGCGTCTGGTCATAGAACGGCTGGCCGCCCTTCTGAAAAACAACGCTGCCCAGCTGGCGGGCAGGAGTGGCGATGATCGCGCGGGTATACAATAGAGCCGGAAGCGGCTATAAGCGCGCCAAAAATCGGGAGAGAGCATGTCCGGCGAGAGGCCGGGCGGGCAAGGACAGGTGATTGAAATGAGCAGCGCGAAAAACTGGACACCCGGAAGCTGGCGACACAAGCCGATCCTTCAGGTGCCGGAATATCCTGATGAGGCAAAGCTTGCCGAGGCCGAGGCCGCGCTTGCGACCTATCCGCCGCTGGTCTTCGCCGGCGAGGCGCGCCGTCTGAAGAAGGCGCTGGGCGAGGTGGCCGAGGGCCGCGGTTTCCTGCTGCAGGGCGGCGATTGCGCCGAAAGCTTCGCCGAGCACGGCGCCGACACGATCCGCGATTTCTTCCGCGCCTTCCTGCAGATGGCCGTGGTGCTGACCTTCGGCGCGCAGCAGCCGGTGGTCAAGGTCGGCCGCATTGCCGGCCAGTTCGCCAAGCCGCGTTCCAGCCCGAACGAGACGATCAACGGGGTGACGCTGCCGAGCTATCGCGGCGACATCATCAACGGCATCGATTTCACCGAGGAAGCCCGCATTCCGGATCCGCAGCGCCAGTTGATGGCCTACCGCCAGTCGGCGGCGACGCTGAACCTGCTGCGTGCCTTTTCCATGGGCGGCTATGCCAATCTGGAAAACGTCCACCAGTGGATGCTGGGCTTCGTGAAGGATTCGCCGCAGGGCGAACGCTACCAGAAGCTTGCGGACCGACTGTCGGAAACCATGTCGTTCATGCGCGCGATCGGCATTCGCGCGGAAAACAACCACGCGCTGTCCGAAACCGATTTCTTCACCAGCCATGAGGCGCTGCTGCTTGGCTATGAAGAGGCGCTGACCCGCGT
>MDSV01211292.1_pt1 | contig 11761 bp, 10 predicted proteins | sample 810851 | NCBI WGS metagenome assembly MDSV01 (sample SAMN05326640, study PRJNA326480) | marine metagenome | isolation source: seawater | place: Atlantic Ocean: North East | collected 2012 | reverse complement strand
GATAGAAGGCATATTTATTGATGAGGATGTAAGTTTTGCCCATTTAAAGGACCTTATCTATAAAATTTGCCACTCATTATTTGGTGAAGATGCAAAATTAAGATTTAGACCATCTTACTTTCCATTTACTGAACCATCTGCAGAGGTAGATGTCTTGTTTGGTGATAAATGGTTAGAAATACTTGGTTGTGGAGTCGTTAATCCAAAAGTTTTAGAAAATTGCAAAGTTGATTCTAAAAAATATTCAGGCTTAGCTTTTGGTTTAGGGATCGAAAGGATTGCTATGCTCAAGTACGGTGTGTCTGATATAAGAGATTTCTATAAATCCAACTTAGATTTTTTGAGGCAATTTAAATGAAAATAGTTTACCCACACTTACTCAATTTCTTGGAAAAAAAACCATCTCTTGAAGAACTCTCCGATAAATTATTTCAATTAGGCCACGAGCATGAGATAGATGGAGAAGTCTTGGACTTAGAAATCACACCTAATAGAGGCGATTGTTTATCGCTCAAAGGTATTGCCAGAGATTTGAACCATTTCTATAAAGCTTCTTTGGAAACAGAGCACTATAATGCTGATATACCAGAATCAAGTTTAGTATTTGAGAATAAAGCAGAAGATCTATGTCCAAATATCAGTTTTGTTGAAATTGAAATTGAGGGAAATATAAAAGATTATGCACCTTATCTAGAGAATTACTTTCAAGACCTAAAGCTAAATAAGAACAATTTATTTACCGATATTTCAAACTATCTTGCTTATGAAACTGGCCAGCCAACTCATTGCTATGACGCCACAAAGATCGATGGTCCTTTAGTGCTTGAAAAAAGAAATAAACAAGAAAAATTTAAAACACTACTGGGCTCTGAAATTGAACTTAAAGGTGAAAATTTAGTTTTCACTATAAACGGAGTTGCCGTGGATTTAGCTGGTACTATGGGCGATGAAAGTACTTCATGCAGTGAAGATACAAAGAAAGTTTTAGTTGAGTGTGCTTATTTCAAACCTGAAGAGATTCTTGGTAAAGCTCGTCAATATAATCTCACATCAGAGGCTTCATATAAATTTGAGAGAGGAGTTGATTTTCTTGCACAAGAACAAGTTTTGAGAAGGTTTATTGCTATTGTGGCTGATCATGCAGAGATTAAATCACTTGCATTAAAAAAAGAGCAAAGAAAAGTAGATAGAACTGAAGTAGAGTTTGATTCCGAAAGATTAAATAAGATAATTGGCACTGAGCTTACTGAAACAGAACAAAAAAACTACCTAAACTCTCTCTACTTCATTACAGATGGCAAAGTTGAGGTTCCATCACATAGATCAGATGTAGATCAACTAAATGATCTTGCAGAAGAGATCACCAGAATGATTGGTTATGATAATATTGCCTCGAAAGCTTTAGCCTTGCCTGTTAAAGCAAAGAAAATAGAAGCAAACTTTGAGGAACTATGTCGAGATTACCTTGTAAATAATGGTTTTTTTGAAGTGGTGAATTTTCCTTTCAATGATAATCAAGATGAATCTGCAATTTCAGTAGATAACCCGCTAGATAAAAAAAGATCAAAGATGAGGGTTTGCATAACGAAATCAATTAAAGAAAATGTGGTCTTTAATCAAAATAGACAGAAAGATTCTATAAAGTTTTTTGAATTCTCCGAAATATATACTAAAGATGGCAATGAAAATAAGTTAGCCGTTATTGTTAGTGGTAGAACCAATAAAAACTTCAAAGAATTTAATGCCCAGCTTGATTTCTCTTATCTAAAAGGACTTATTAAAACAATTTTTTCTGAGATTTTAGGTAAAGAATTAAATTTTGAACTGGATCAGTCTCAAAATTATGATCTATATGAAAAAGTCTATTGTGATGATTTACATATTGGTCGAATTGGTAAGCTATCTAAAGAATTTGTTGAATCTAAAACGAAAACACCTGTATTCAGTTTTGAAATAGTTCTCAACAATTTACAATTGCCTACCAAGAAACAAAACAGAATTTCAGACTTTCCTGCCTCTTACCGTGATCTATCATTCAGCCTCAATAACTATGAAAATCTTGGAGAGCTTTCAGCAATGATTAAAAAGCACAAAGAATCTTCTGAACTAATGACAGATTGTTTTGTCTTTGATTTATTTGAAAATAAAAAACAAAACCTTTTAAAGGTTGGGTATAGATTTAAGTTTCAAGCACTTGAAAATAATATAACTGATGAAGAAACTGAAGCTGTAATGAATGCATTAATAAAAGAATCCTTACAAATTAATGGTATCAATATTGAGGGCTTGTAGTGTCTTATATCTTTACTTCTGAATCAGTTTCAGAGGGACATCCTGACAAAATCTGCGATCAAATTTCTGATGCAATCTTAGATGCATGTCTGAAATCAGATTCAGATTCTCGAGTAGCTTGTGAGACTCTCATAAAAAATAATACAGTTATTGTTGCTGGTGAAATCACTTCAAAAGCTAATGTCGATTATGAAGCCATTGCAAGAAAAGTAGTTAGGGATATAGGCTACATCGAAGATGATCTTGGGTTTACAAGCAGTAGCTTTGAATTTCAAAATCTCATATCTATGCAAAGCAAAGATATTGATGCTGGCATATCAGGAGATCAAGTTTTAGGCTCTGGAGATCAGGGTTTGATGTTTGGCTATGCCTGCAAAGAGACCCCAGAACTTATGCCATTACCAATTGCTTTAGCCCATAAATTAATGCTTAAACATGCTGAAGTTAGAAAAACCCAAGGATTATACTTAAGACCAGATGCTAAATCACAAGTTTCAGTAGAATACGATTCAAACTATCAGCCAAAACGTATTGATTCTATAGTTCTTTCAACTCAACATAGTGATGATCTGGATTTGGAAGACTTAAGAGAAATTGTTAAAACACAAATTATTGATTCATGTTTGCCAAAAGCACTTTTAGATAGTGAAACAAAATACTTCATTAATCCTGCAGGTCGTTTTGTAATTGGGGGACCAGTTGGTGACTGCGGCTTAACTGGACGTAAGATTATAGTAGATACTTATGGCGGTATAGCTAGACATGGGGGTGGAGGCTTCTCAGGTAAAGATCCAACAAAAGTTGATCGTTCTGCTGCTTATGGCTTAAGACAGGTTGCAAAATCATTAGTTAAAAATAATCTATGTGACTATTGCGAAGTCCAAGCCTCATACGCAATTGGAATGCCTAAACCTATATCAATTTATATCAATACATTTGAATCAGAAAAGATACATTTGTCTGAAATTGCAAAAATTGTTCAGAAAAAATTTGATTTATCTCCATCAGGACTAATTAGGTCACTCAACTTATTGAAGCCAACTTATTTTGAGACTTCTTGTTATGGTCATTTTGGCAGAGAGGATAAGGGTTTCTCATGGGAGAATCCAGTAATATTTTAAAATACTGTTAAAATTAACACATGAAAATTACAATTGTTGGAGCTGGTTATGTAGGTTATTCAATAGCTGTACTTTTATGTAAAAATCACGAGGTTTCAATTCTTGAAATTGATCAAAATAGAATTGAAAAGATTAATAATAACAAAAGCCCAATAGTTGACGAAGATATCAATAATTTACTCAAAAAAAAATCTATAAAAATTAAAGCTACTTCTGATACAAATGTTGCGTTTAAAAATTCTGAGTTAACCATTATTTCCACACCAACAAATTATGATCCAGATTTAAATTTTTTTGATACGACTTCTGTGGAGAAAGCTATTCATAATTATTTGCGAATAAGGAATGATGGAACAATTATTATAAAATCAACAATTCCTGTAGGTTTTACAAAAAAGATTAGAGAACTTACTGGTTTTGAAAATATATTTTTTTCCCCAGAATTTTTACGTGAAGGCAAATCATTACATGACAATTTATATCCATCAAGAATAATTGTTGGTGGTAAAACAAAAGACTGTCATACTTTCTCAAATTTAATGGCTGAAAACACTTCTCTAGAGAAAGATGAGATAAATATCATACATACAGAATCATCGGAGGCTGAAGCAATAAAATTATTTTCTAATTCTTATCTAGCTTTAAGAGTAGCTTTTTTTAATGAGTTAGATACTTTTTGTAGTTTGAATGAGCTGAATGTTAGAGACATTATAAGTGGAGTTTGCAGCGATGGTAGGATTGGTAATTACTATAATAATCCTAGCTTTGGATATGGCGGATATTGCCTCCCAAAAGATACAAAACAACTTTTAGCCAATTATGATAAAGTTCCCAATAATATCATACGAGCCATCGTTGATTCTAATAGCACTAGAAAAGATTTCATTGCAGATGAAATAATTCAGAAAAATCCTAAGTGTGTTGGAATTTATAGGTTAATCATGAAAAATGGATCAGATAACTATAGATCAAGTGCTGTACAAGGTGTGATGAAAAGAGTTAAATCTAAGGGTGTCAAAGTTGTGGTTTATGAGCCACTCATAGAGGAAGAAAAATTTTTCAATTCTAAAGTTTATCAAGATTTAGATGAATTTAAAAAAGTCTCAGACATTATAATTTCTAATAGAAATTCAATGGAACTAAAGGACGTTGAAGAAAAAGTTTATACAAAGGATATATTTGAAACAGATTTATGAAAATAACCGTAGTTAGTGGAGGGTTTGATCCAATTCATTCTGGCCACATTAGCTATATAAGTGAGGCAAAAAAATTTGGTGATCGCCTTATAGTCGCTCTTAATAGTGATGAGTGGCTTAGGAATAAAAAGGGAAAAGAATTCATGCCTTTTGATGAAAGAAAATTGGTGCTAGAGAGTTTATCAAGTGTTGATGAAGTAATTTCTTTTGAGGACGATAACTTGGGAAGCTGTATTAACGCTTTAATAAAGATTAAAAATATCTATCCAGATGATGAAATTATTTTTTGTAATGGTGGGGATAGAGGAAAAAATAATATTCCAGAGATGGATGTTGAAGGAGTAAATTTTAAATTTGGTATAGGTGGTGATGATAAAAAGAATTCAAGTAGTTGGATTCTCAAAAATTGGAAGTATGATTCTGAAAGAAGAGTTTGGGGAGAATTTTTTAATTTATATGAAGATGATCAAGTAAAAGTTAAAGAGCTTGTTATAGAGCCTAAAAAGGGAATGAGCCTTCAAAAACACTTTGAAAGAAATGAGATCTGGCTTGTTTCCTCAGGAAAATGTTTAGTTAATTATTCAAAGAAATCTCCAGAAGATGTATCTGAAATTTTACTTGAAAAGCATAAAAGCTTACACATTGAGTTAGGTGATTGGCATCAAATAATAAATCCTTTTAATGACGTTTGTAAAATAATAGAAATTCAGTATGGTACTAAAACTGAGGAAGATGACATTGAAAGACATAGTTATTACGAAGAAAAATGAGTGATTTTAAAGTTAGAGATTTAGCGTTAGCTGATTTTGGGATGCAAGAGATATTACTTGCTCAAGATGAAATGCCAGCTTTGATGCAACTTAGAAAAAATTATAAAGAAGAGCAACCACTCAAAGGCGCTAAGATTATTGGATGTATTCATATGACTATTCAAACCGCAGTACTAATTGAAACTTTAATTGAATTAGGAGCAGAAGTAAGGTGGTCTTCATGTAATATTTTTTCAACACAAGATCATGCAGCAGCAGCAATAGCTAAAAAAGGAATTCCAGTATTCGCATGGAAAGGAGAAACAGAACAAGAATATGATTGGTGTATCGATCAAACCATAAATAAAAATGGAAAGCCTTGGGCTGCGAATATGATATTAGACGATGGTGGAGATTTAACAAGAAAAATTCATGAAGAATATCCTGAAATGCTTGAAAATATTCACGGAATATCAGAAGAGACCACTACAGGTGTAAAAAGACTTGAAGAAATGTTAAAAAATGGCAACTTAAAAGTACCTGCTATTAATGTAAACGATTCTATAACGAAATCAAAAAATGATAATAAATATGGCTGCAGACATGGTCTTGATGATGCAATAAAAAGAGGCACTGATATGCTATTAGCTGGAAAAAAAGCTCTTGTTATTGGTTATGGTGATGTAGGTAAGGGCTCAGCTGATTCCTTGGCTCAACAAAAAATGATAGTTGATGTGACGGAAATAGATCCAATTTGTGCAATGCAAGCATGTTTCGATGGTTTCTCAGTTGTTTCAGGGTATAAAAATGGTGAAGTAGATACAAAAGGTTTAAATATTGATCACGTTCTATTAAAAAAATATGATCTTGTAGTTACAACTACAGGGAACATTAATGTATTGGACAAAAATATGCTTAATGCCCTGAAATCAGGTTGTGTTATTTGTAATATTGGACACTTTGATAACGAAATTGATATAGAGTATCTCAAAAGTTTTAAATGGATAAAAATTAAAGAAGGAGTTCACAAAGTGCATAGAAAGAAAAATGATTATTTAATTCTTCTAGGCGAAGGAAGATTAGTTAATCTCGCATTAGCAACTGGTCATCCAAGCAGAGTAATGGATGGATCATTTTGTAATCAAGTTCTAGCTCAAATTGAATTATACAAAGACAAATTTGCATTCAAAGATGAATCTGAAAAAGAAGTTTATGTACGTGTATTGCCCAAAAAATTAGATGAGGAAGTAGCCTCTTTGATGGTAACAGGATTCGGTGGAACACTGACCAAACTAACAACTGAGCAAGAAAATTACTCTTTGCTAAATAAAGAAGGACCATTTAAGAATGAAAAATATACATATTAATTTAAAACATATTATTATGGCTGAGTGGCAGAGTGGTTATGCAGCGGACTGCAACTCCGTTAACATCGGTTCGATTCCGTTCTCAGCCTCCATTTACATTACAATATGAAGTTAATTATTTTCGATTTAGACGGTGTACTAGTTGAAGCAAAAGAAATACATTTCAATGCTCTAAATAGTGCTTTACCTGAAAAGTATAAAATTTCATATCAAGAACATCTTCTGACATATGATGGCTTAAAGACTAATCAAAAGCTTGATATGTTATCAAAAAATAAAGGGCTCCCATTGGGTATGCATGCTGAAGTGTGGAAAAATAAACAATTAAAAACCCAAGAAGAACTTGAAAACATATCTATTAATCAGTCTCATATTGAGTTGTTAACAAAATTATCTTCGATGGGTATGAAATTAGCAGTTTGCTCAAATTCCATTCATGAAACTGTAGTTACCGTCCTTGAAAAACAGGGAATAATTAAATTTTTTGACACTATTTTGTCTAACGAATGTGTAACCAATAGCAAACCCCATCCAGAAATATATTGGAAAGCTATGGCTGATAACAAAGTCACCCCTGACGAAACATTAATTATTGAAGATTCACCAGTTGGGCTATTAGCAGCAAGTAGATCTAATTGTAATATCTTGAGAGTTAAATCTCCAAGTGAGCTGACTTTTGAAAAAATAAATGAAAAACTCAACATAAAAGATATAATTGTCCATAAATGGGAGGATAAAAAAATGAATGTTCTTATACCGATGGCAGGAGCTGGTAGTAGATTTACTCAAGCTGGATATACATTCCCAAAACCTTTAATTGAGGTAAGAGGAAAGCCCATGATTCAAGTTGTTGTAGAGAATCTTAACCTTGATGCAAATTTTATCTTTGTAGTGCAAAAAGAACACAGAGAAAAATATCAATTAGATTCACTTTTAAATTTAATTGCACCTAATTGTAAAATTGTTGAAGTTAGCGAACTAACCGAAGGAGCAGCTTGTACTGCTCTATTGGCAAAACAATACATTGATAGTGATGATCCTCTCTTTTTTGCAAATTCAGATCAGTTTGTTGAATGGGATTCCACTGAATTCATGTATAAAATGTCTGAAAGTGCTGCTGATGGAGGCATAGTTACTTTTAAGGCAACTCATCCAAAATGGAGCTTTGCTAAAGTTGATGAGAATGGATATGTAACAGAAGTCGCAGAAAAAAACCCTATCTCAGATAATGCTACAGTTGGCTTTTACTACTGGTCAAAAGGAAAAGACTTCGTGAAATATGCTGAAGAAATGATTGAAAAGGATATAAGAGTTAATAATGAATTCTACGTTTGCCCGGTTTTTAATCAAGCCATAAAAGATAAGCTAAATATAAGGACCTATGAAATTCAAGGTATGTGGGGGCTTGGAACACCTGAAGATTTAGACTATTACATTAAGAATTACCAAATAGATTGAAAATTATTTCACATAGAGCTTACTTAAATGGTCAAAACTCAGATTTTGAAAATAATCCTGATTCTATAAGTGATTGTATTTCTAAAAACTTTGATGTTGAAATAGATGTAAGAATTTTAGATGGGGATATTTTTTTAGGACATGACTCTCCAAAATATAAAGTTAATACTAATTTTCTAAATTCATATAAATCAAACTTATGGATACATTGCAAAAATCTTGATGCCCTATCTTTTTTTTCGAAAACTGAAGATTTTAATTATTTTTGGCATCAGCAAGATGACTATACTTTAACCAGCAAAAACTATATTTGGACATATCCTGGTAAGCAATTAACGCCTAATTCTGTCATTGTAGATCTTAATAACGAAATTGATTACTCAAAAAATATTTGTTTTGGTGTGTGTACAGACTTTCCAATTGAATTAAGAAATATCTTATGAATATTTTATTAACAGGTGCTGGTGGATTTATAGGCTTTCACTTAGCAAAATTATTTTTAAAAGAAAATATAAATTTTGTAGGAATTGATAATTTAAATAATTACTATGATGTCAATTTAAAAGAATCTCGTCTAAATATATTAAAAAAGAATTCAAATTTTAGATTTCACCAAGTTGATATTTCAAAAAAAGATGAAATAAGACAATTATTTAAAGAAAATAATTTTGATATTGTTATAAATCTTGCAGCACAAGCGGGAGTAAGATATTCCATCTCGAATCCACATTCTTATCTTGACTCTAATGTCATTGGAACTTTCAATTTGTTGGAAGAAGTAAAAAATTTGAATATAAAGCATTTTATTCAAGCTTCTTCAAGCTCTGTCTATGGTAGAGCAGATGATTTTCCGCTAACAGAATATTCATCAACTGATTGCCCTGTTAGCTTGTATGCAGCTTCGAAGAAAACAAATGAAATTATGTGCCATAGTTATTCAAGCATTCACGAAATGCCGATAACTTGTTTAAGATTTTTTACAGTTTATGGTCCTTTTGGAAGACCAGATATGGCCTATTATAAGTTTGCGAAGTTAATAGATAGCGGCAAGCCTATTGATGTATTTAATAAAGGAAATCTTGAAAGAGACTTTACTTATATTGATGATATAACCAAATCAATATTAAAGCTTTTGGACAAACCTCCTATCTCTGATAATTTTAATGCAAGATATAACCTATTCAATATAGGTAACGGAGAGCCTGTAAAATTGATGAGATTTATTGAGATCCTAGAAAATCAGTTAGATAAAAAAGCAAATATCAATTATATGCCTATGCAAAAAGGAGACGTATTTAAAACTTACGCAGATTGTTCAAAATTAGAAAAATACATTGAATTTAAACCTCATACTCCTTTAGAAGTTGGTTTAGAAGAATTTATTAAATGGTTTAAAGAACACGAGAAATAATGAAAATTGCAATTTGCATTCATGGCTTATCATCTGGTGTTAGTTCAAAATCTAAAAAAGAAGTAGATACTATAGATTGCTTTAAAGCTCTGAAGAAAAATTTAGAATTACAAAACAATGCAGATTTTGACTATTTTTTTCATTCATGGAGCCACAAAGATAATGACAAAATTATTAATGAAATAAAACCAAAGAATTATTTTTTTGAAAATCATATAGAGTTCCATAAAAATAACTTTTTAGATTATTTAAAACATCTTCGAAGAAAGTATTTTTTTAACATGGATCAACCAAAAAGAAAAAATAACACAATCAGCAGGTGGTATAGCTTAAAACATTCAATACGAGCAATGAATATTTACTCAAATGAAAATAGTATTAGTTACGATTTTGTTGTGATTACAAGATTTGATGCATTTTTATTGAGCAAATATCGCATTCAAGACTTAGACAATACAAATTTTTATGCATCAAAATGGAAACGTTTCTATGATTTAAATGGAAAAGAGATCGATGAGAAAAAAATAAACTTAAAAAATGTTTATAAGAAGGGATTGAAAGGTTTCCCTGAAGATGATGAGGGTATCCATGACTTTATATTTATTTGTAATCAGGCTAATGCTACTAAATTTTCTAATTGCTACGATAATTTAAACAAGCATTTCAAAGAAGTTGGAGTTAGTTCTCATAAAGTTGCTCTCAATCAATTAATAAAACTAGATTTGTTAGATAAATTAAATTTTTATAATGATTTTGTAAATGACATTAATTTAGCGAGGTGGATAGAGCCACGTGATAACCAAAAATAAAACAAATATTCTGAATAAAACTTATACCATGGTTGTGCTTCAAGCTATTGGATTTTTAATTCAGATGGTCACAAATATAATACTAGCAAGATATTTAAGTAAAGATTTATTTGGCGAGCTCTCAATATTTTTTTCATTAATATTGTTACTATCTATCCCCCTAATTAATCCATTTTTTGATTTAACAATTAGAGAAATTTCATCAAATAAAAAAAATTCGAGAAAAAGAAAAGATTATCTTAATTTTTTGATATTCTCCCAATTGCTATTAATTTTTACTTTATCTTCTATTGTTTATTTCTTTTTGGATTATCAATATACAGCTGTGATAGCAATAAATTTAATACTGAATGTAATAATGTTTTCAATTCTTTCTTTAATGACAGCCTACCAAAGGGGAGCAAACAAAATTTTTAATTCTCAATTTATGTTTGCACTTATTTTCCCAGGTTTATATTTATTAAGTGTTATTTATGCAATCAATCAAAATATATTGGTTGTAAATCATTATCTATATTTAAGATTTATATGTGGTTGTGTAGCAGTAGCATTATTCATATTCTTTATAAAACCAAATTTAAAATTAATTTTTTCTTTACCCAAAAAATCAGTTTTATTGGAGTATTTTGAGTCGTCTTTTAGATTTCTTTTAGTAACTGGTTCAGGTGTAGTCGCAAAAAATTTTCATATTATATTAGTGTCAGTGCTACTTTCTATGAGCTTGTCTGCGGATTTTAGAATAGCAACATTATTTTCAATTTTATTTATTCAATTATTTAATATTCTTGGTATTTTGACACAAACAGAATTTGCGAAAAAAGAAATATTTTATGGGAACAACCTAAAAAAAATATTAGTGAATGTCTATGTTCCTTTACTTTTAATATCTATTTTTTCATTTATATTTGTAATAATTTTTGGAACGTCACTGATCGATTTTGTATTTGGCTTAGAATATAAAAATAGTGTTACTATCACAATTTTTTTATGCTTCTCCTATCTTCTACCCATTCTATTTGGACCAGTTTCATTCTTGCTTTTAATGAATGGTGACGAAAAATTTGTAAGTAATGTTTTAATTTTATCTACTTTTATAAATATTATTCTCTCATATATTTTTATTAATATTTTAGGAATTATAGGAGCAAGCATTGGAGTAATAATTTCAATGCTGCTTTGGAATATTATCTTTACAGTCAGATGTTATAAGAGATTCAACAAAGTGCCCAATATTTTCTATATAATTAAAAACTAAATTTTTTGCCCAGGTGGTGAAATTGGTAGACACAAGGGACTTAAAATCCCTCGAAGGAAACTTCGTGCCGGTTCAAGTCCGGCCCTGGGCACCAAATTGATAT